>Ga0335070_10002732_pt1 | contig 20501 bp, 13 predicted proteins | sample Lox_Sample_13_FD_206722 | JGI IMG/M metagenome (GOLD analysis project Ga0335070, IMG submission 206722) | Soil microbial communities from Loxahatchee National Wildlife Refuge, Florida, United States - Lox_Sample_1.3 | ecosystem: Environmental > Terrestrial > Soil > Wetlands | place: USA...
CGGCCTCTAGTTTTTTAAACAAGAACCGTTGCCGGTCGCTCTAATCGCGTCCAGAGTAACCTCGTTGTCGTCGCTTCCACGCGTCGCAGTCCTTCGGGAGACGGACTCCAAATCCACTTCATACGCCGCTCTCATGCCGATGTCGTGCGCCAAACCTGTCTCGATCAGGTTCACGTTGGAACCGGTGTCCAACAGAAAACGAAAAGGGCCGTGACCGTTCACGTAGACTGAATCGACCACCGGTCGGCCTGCCTGAATCGCGAGCGTGGCAGCGTGCACGCACAAACCCCAGGCCAAACCAACACAACAGATACTGAAAGTTCGCATGGACGATCGGCAGCAACATTACCATCGGCTCCTGAAAACAGCTTATGAGTTCCGGCTGAGAAACTCCTCATGCGATCTGATGATGTAAGCTGTTACAAACAAGCATCCTTTCATGAAGACGGACACCCCCAGACGCCTCTGCTTTGGCGAATTCGAACTCGATTCCCGAGCAGGAAAGCTGTATCGCGGGGGCCATCCGGTAAAAATTCAACCTCAGCCGCTGCGAGTACTCACGATTCTGGCGGAGCGCCCTGGTGAGATCGTCTCTCGCGAGGAACTACACTCTCGAGTGTGGGGATCCAGCACGTTTGTAGAGTTCGACCAGGGGCTTAACTATTGCGTTCGCCAAATCAGGCTGGCGCTAAGCGACCAAGCTGCGAAGCCGCAGTACTTGGAAACTCTTCCCAAGCAGGGTTACCGGTTCATTGCCACAGTGAACGGCAGCCACGAGGAACCGGTTGATCCGGCTCCAGTCCTCGAGGCGGCGCAGCCCCGACGGCGCTTGCTCCTGGCTTCCAGCGCCCTGGCCCTCTGTGTCATCGCGGCCTTGGCGATCTGGTGGATTGCTCGCCAAAACCTAACAACGGGCTGGCAACTAGTGCGGCAGACCAAGCTCACTTTTTTTCCCGGCGACGAGAGGGATCCGGCCTTCTCGCCCGATGGCCGCTCCATCGCGTTTTCGTGGACTGGCGAACAGGGCAATAACCGTGATATCTACCTGATGCCCATCGGGAGTAGTCACACGCCGAACCGCCTCACCCGGGACGCGGCCGTTGACATGGCCCCCGCCTGGTCGCCCGACGGGAGTCAAATCGCATTCCTTCGTATGATTGCGATCTCCCGCGGAAACCTCGTCGTAGTGCCGGCCGGCGGCGGCCCTGAGCGCGTCATCCATGAAGTCCGGCTTAAGGACGATTTCTACCGCTCCATGCGTCCGTTGCTCACGTGGACACCGGACGGCACTGGAATCGCGTACACCGCTCAAGGCGACGAATCGGAGAAGGCGAACATCTACCTTACTGACCTTCAGGGCAGAGCCCGTAAGTTATTCGAAGCCGATGAAGCTTCGCTGGGAGCTACCGGGCCGGCTTTTTCCCGCGACGGAAAATCGCTGGCGTACATCCTCGTTTATGGACCACCCTCCTTCACGCGCGTAGTGGTGCGCTCCCTCACCCCTGGTTATAAAGCGTCGGAGCGGCAGGTTCTGGGACCCAGCGGGAAAGATGTATCCTCCCCGGTCTGGACCGCCGATGCCGGGCGTCTTATCTTCGCGCAGCGTTCCGGGATCTTCGCCTGGGAGCCCGGAACGAACGCCCGGCAAATCTATAACGGCGCCGCGTTGGATGGGATGTCGGCGGCATGGGGTCCGCGAGGCTCCTTGCGCATCGTGACCTCGGAAATGGCACGAACGGAGCTGCGGACCGTTCCCTTGCACCCCGGTGGTCTGGCCGCCGCTGGTGACGCGGTACCCTTCGCCCCTGCATCCGCCACCTACCAATCCGGACCGCAGTACTCGCCGGATGGAAAGTACGTCGTGTTTCATGGCGATCGGAGCGGCGCCTTCGATATCTGGCTGGCCCGTGTGGACGGAACGAATACGCAGCGTTTGACTCACCTCAATTCTCTGGATACCGGATTCCCGCGTTGGTCGCCCGATAGCAAGCGGGTTGCGTTCCATTCCTTTGCCGCATCGAAACCCCAGATCTTTCTCGTTGATGTCGAGCAGGCTCTGGCTGGAGCCGAACACGCTCTCCCACCTGGTCCAACGACCAGAAATATCTGTACGCGGATCGCACCACGGGAGGCGCCCGCATCTTCCGAATTCCCACATCGGGAGGTCCGCTGGAAGACATGTTCGAAGGCGTCACGAGCCGCGTGACACCGGACGGCCACGCGATCATTTATGCCAAGCTCGGCCTTCCTGGAATCTTTAAGCGATCCTTGGACGGGGATCCCGCGACGAACCCGGAGGAAAAGCTTGTCGATGACTACAAGCCTCCGGGAGCCGATCTAAATCCTGTCTCCGATGGAATCTATTACATCGGTTGGAACGGGCCCGGCGAGCCTCGCACGATTCGCTTCTACGGCTACATGCAAAGGCGATCCGTCGACGTATTCGCATTGCCGGGCACCCCCAACACCCCGCCGTCGCTGGGCGTGTCCCCCGATCGGCGCAGGATGATTTTTTCCCAACTCGCGGGCTCCGGATCCGATCTGACGATGATCGAATTCCGCTGAACCGCAAGGGGAATTCCGGTTCAGCCTCACGAGCAATTGTTGTGCAGTTCGCCGGTGGGCGGTCCCGCGATGCAGGGGATGGCACTCAGATACTCGTAAATGGCGCGAATGTCTTGCACCGTCATGTTCTGAAATATCGGCCAGGGCATAATCTGCAACAAATTCCCTTCGAACGGTGCCGGAAGGCAAGAGGTGTTGATCGTCGCGCCGCATGCGGGATGGAGATGATCGAAGTCCGTGCCCTTCTGAAACACCTGAAGGAAGTTGACAAAACTCATGCCCCCCGCCGGCATCCCGGTCTTGTCCGGAGTCAGATTGCGGGAAATGATGTCGGCAGACCCGGGAATCAGCGGACCGAAATCACGACCGCCGCCGAGATAAACCGCGGGATTCACTTTGGTGGGGTGCTGGTTGAAATAGGGTACACCTCCGGCTACGAATTCGGCGGAGGGATCGCTGCTATGGCAGTCGTTGCAGCTAGCGATCGCATTCACTATGTAGCTGCCCATACCTACGAGATCCGGGTTCTTCCCCGCCATATTGAGCGGCACGGGGGAGATAGCAAAGCCTTGCCTGATCTTCGCCTCATCTTCTCTTCTTCCGTTCTGCGCACTTCCTTGAGTTGCAACCAACAGTGTTCCCAAGGCGGCGGCTGCCATCAGGACCGCACTGGACCTTCGAACGCCAGTCGAATGTAGTATCTTCACGTGTTCTCCTTTAGTGACTGTGTACGGAATGTTTCACAGCGACTGGGAAAGCTTACGACGGCGCTTCCAGCTCAACAATGAGCGGACCTCTGAGTTCTTCCTCATTCGATATGAGCGCTTGCCCGGTTCACGGTCTATCCCCGGCGCGAACGCGCGCGGGCACGCTTAAGGAAATCGGACCAAGCGCTGACATACACGACCCTGCTCTCAGTCTGATCTCGAAGAGCCCGGCTGTTACGGCGGCCCCACACTTTCTGAGCGCCTGCGCGCTGCCGCTCTCAGCTCTCGCTTTATTATCGAATGCATATGGCACAAATGATGTACGGCCGGCCGGTTGCCGACCATATTGAGCAACGCGTCCGGGCCGATGTAGAGGAACTGTTAAAAAAACACAACTTCATCCCGCGGCTGGATGTCGTGCTGGTGGGCCGCAGCGCGGCCTCGCTACGTTATGTCGGAAGAAAATGGAGTCCTGCCGGCACATGGGCATGCATGCCGAGTTGCATAACCTGGAGGACAAGATCGACGCGGTGGACCTGCGCGACTACGTGCGCCGCCTCGGCGATGAACCCGCCGTCCATGCCATCCTGGTGCAACTGCCCTTGCCCCGCCATATTGAAGAGCCGCCGGCAGGCCTTGGCAAATTCGACATATTTGACGCCATCCCCGGCCCAAAGGACGTCGATGGGGTCTCTCGCGCGACCGTTACGGAACTGTATCGTGCGCGGGTTGAGAATATGCTGCACCTGCCTGCCACGGCACTGGCCGTCCGCCGCATGCTTGCCTTTTACGGAATCGACACAGAAGGCACTAGTTCCCGTCGTTGTCGGCCGCAATGATATTACGGTCAAACCCATTCATCACATGCTCGGCGGGCGCATGTGCAATGTTACTGCGGTTTGGTGCCATCGCTACACGCGTCGCGCAGATCACGACGCGTTCCTGCGTTCCGCGACATTGTCATCAGCTCAGTCGGAAGCGAACGCTACCGGATTACCGCGGATCTGGTCAAGCCGGGAGCTGTGGTCATCGACGTGGCTACACGCGTGGCCGCAGACGGCAAGCTGCATGGCGATGTCGACTTCGAACAGGTGAAGGACATTGCATCGTTCGTCACACCGGTGGCCCAAGGGAGTAGGCCCGGTGACGGTGGCTGCTTTGATGGAGAATGTTGTCCGCGCAGCTCAGTTCGCCGCCGAATTACGCTCGCCTGGATATGACTTCCAGTAGCCAGGCGTTAGCCAAACCGGATAGCTTCGGGCGGAGCGTCCCTCCCTCGCTCCGCTCGCGGTCGCTCTCTGCCTGCCCCTTAGAAGCTGAAGCGGCCGCCGAACTGCACCTGGAAAGAGTTCGGGATCGACGAGACCGATCCGATTCCGCCCAGGAATGCCACCGGCTTCTGATAGGTCGCGGGAGCATACTGATTGCCGCCGTACTGGTTCCCGAAGTTGGCGCGATTCGTGATGTTGTAAAGCTCCGCGAACACGCCGAAGGTCATACGTTCGCGAATCGGGAAGTTGCGCGTAACGCGCGAGCTGAGCACAAACAGAGGCGCGCCCCGCGCCGTGTTGATGCCGATCGGATGGCCGTCCGAGCCCAGCAGCTGTAGTCCGCCGCCCTCGCCGCTCGGATTCAGCGCGCGATACAGAGTGTAAGGCCGCGCGGTGGCAGCCGTCATAGAGGGTGAGACCTCGACCTTGAACGGCAGCATGAAAACTCCCAGCGCAGTCACCCGATGCCGCTCGTCAAAGCTGGTGGGTCCCCATTCCCACGGTGCGTAGATGTAGCCGCCTTGTGGCGACGGAGTCTGCGGGTAGGGAGACATCGCTTTGAGCGTGCCGTCGGAGACTCCGCCCATTCCACTCGACCAGGCCAGAACGTAGTTCACCTGAAAGGATGCTCTCGATGAGAAGCGCTTGTCGAAGTGGAACTGAGTCTCGTCATAGTGTGAACGGTTCACCGACTCGTACATGAAGATGTTGGAAAGCGGAGTTCCGCCATAAACTGCCGTCATCGCCGCTGCGAGAGGCCGTACGCCATTGATGATCGGATTGATGTTCAGCCAGCGCCAGCCATTGGTTCCCAGAATGAAGGTGTGATCCACCGAGAAGACACTGTTTGCGCCTACTTTATGCGCCCATCCCAGGTGGTATTGGAAGGTGGTGACGTTCTTAAACTGCTTGGGATCGTACCAATATGCGGTCGAACTGGCATTCGCCGGAAAATCGCCATTCAGTGTCGACACCGGCACCGTGGGGAGAGACGACTGGCCATAAACGAAGTTGGCCAGCTGGCCTACACCGACTGCGGTATTGACGAGCCGCGTCGATACGAGTATGTATGGCTGCTGCGAGCTTTCGGTATAGAACGTCGTGTTCTTGAGCTGCTGAGTGTAGAACATCCCGAAGCTGCCGCGAATGACATCGCTACCATTTCCTCGCAGATCGTAGGCGAAGCCCACGCGCGGCTCCCAATTGTTTTTCGGAATTTCCGGCAGCCCTCCGTACGGACTTCCGATAGCCTTTAACACGCGGTAGACACGATTGGACTGTAGCGCTTCATGCATGTTGAACAAATTATAAACGTCATACCGGATTCCGAGGTTTAGCGTGAGGTTGCGGGACAGCTTGAAGTCGTCCTGGGCATACGCGCCGACTTCCCAGTTGCCGTGCGACCAGTACGTGCCGCCCTGGGAGCTAACCAAGGTGATGGATTGGACGATTCCCGGAGTAAGGAAACCCTGAGGATACTTTCCATTCGTGTTGTTGACGATGGTGGCGGGATCGTCAAAGAAGGTCAAATTGCCGGGCGTCCCGCTGCCATAAATTCCACCGAAAACAGGGATCCAGGAGTAGTCCACGCCGAATTTCAGCGAGTGCCGGCCGCGCTGGAGTGCTAGATCGTTCTTGAAGCTCCACTTCTTCTCCACGTTGGTGAAGTCAGGGAACCCGTTGGCGGGCCCTACCGTTATAGATGGGAAAACCAGCCTCTCAGTCACGCACGTATCGAGCCCCAGCCCCGGAGTGGAGTAAGGGCAGACGGGAAACTTATTGTCGTGGACGAAACCGATCCACTGCGCCGTAAACTGATTGACGACCGTCGGGCTGATCACCCAGGTGTCGCCGAGCGCGCCTCCGTACAACGCCTGGATATTGCGGTCGCTGAAGTCCTTGGCCCACGAAAGCAAGCCGGTCTTGCCGCTGAAGAAGTCGTTGGTCACATAGCCGTTCTCGCTCGAATAGCGGAGGAATACGGAATTCTTTGCGTTCAACTGGTAGTTGATCTTGCCCTGCGCTAACGTATCGACAGATGGTTGAGGAACCGCTCCGCCAATGGAGAGGCCCAAAGGCGCATAGCTGCCGGTTTTGAGGTTGTTCTGAAGCAGGGTCATTTGGTTAATCAGAGAGCCTGCCCGCGGGACCTGATAATCCTGAGTCGTGTGTTCCAGCGACGCGAAATACCAAAGCTTATCTTTGATGATTGGACCGCCGACCGATCCGCCATACTGCATGCGCGAGAACGGCGCTTTGCCAAGTCCGCCGTGGGCTGGATCTGAGAAGTAATCCGTCTTGACCAGATCTTGATTGCGGCCATAGATGAACGCAGTGCCGTGCAATGTGTTCGTGCCGGACTTGGTGGCGACCAGCACCGATGCGGTAGCCCTCCCGTACTCGGCGGTCGCTCCCGTATTCAGCACGCGAAACTCCTGAATGCCTTCCAGACTGTAGACAATCTCGGTTCCGCCGCAGTGATCCTCTTTGTTGTCGAGGCCGTCGACCAGCATGTTGTAATTGCCGCCTGCGCCGCCGCCAAAGGAGACGAAGTTCGAGGAAGCTCCGTGCGAGGAGGTAGACCCAGTCACTTCGCGAGCGCCCGGCACAAGCGACATCAGTGCGCCCATGCTGCGATTGAGCATCGGCAGTTCTGCGACTTCGGTGGTTCGAATCGAGCCGGCGATGGTGCCCTGAGTGCTCTCAATCAACTCAGCCTGTGCTTCTACTTCAACGCTCTGTTGGATCGAGCCGACTTGCATTTGCAGGTCGACCGCCAGATTCGATCCGGTGAGCAGCTCAACGCCCTTCTTCTCTGCCGTGGTAAATCCCTGCAGTTGGACTCTAATGTCATAGTTTCCGGGGGGCAACGCAGGAATCGTGTATAGGCCCTCGCTATTGGTCACCGTAGTGCGGACCGCTCCAGAGGCCGCATTCGTGATCGTCACCGCAGCGCCTGGAAGTAGAGCCCCGGCCTGGTCGACAACGCGTCCATTGATTGTCGCGGTTGCTTGCGGGAAGGCCGTAAAGCTTCCCAGCAACGAGACCAGAGCTGCGATCGTTAGTATTCTCCCCATTCTCATCTCCTTTGACATACTTGGTGAAAGGCCTAAAGCGTTCCTGGAAGTATATCCCGCACTAAGACAAACCAAGGCTGATTTGTAATGAGAAGCGTAAAGGCTGTTACGAGTACAGCGCCCAGGGCCACAGAACACGCTCTCCGCGTTTTCTAAGCATTCATGCGTTGTGCGAAAGCTTGTTGCACAGCATTTGTCGCTTCTGTGACGAGGGTTTGCAGCAGACCTTGCCGGTCAATGTTGGCGAGCGGCGCCGCTACTTCTCGATAATGCTGGCGCTTCGCTGCTTCAGCGCGGGATTCGCGCGCTGGTGTAAAGTTTCTGGTGTATAGTCGTTGACGTACGGCCCGCGCGTCGCCTAATTAATTTCTGTTTTCGGAGAATTCGAAATGCGAAACATTATTCTTAGCTGTGCCATTCTCAGCTGTGCTGTGGCGGGGTGTTGGGGGCAGGTCGCGACGCGCCCGCCTTCGATTACTGCGGTCGGGACCGGATCCGTGTCCGTGACGCCGGACCTTGCCCGGGTCGACGTCGGTGTTTTCACACAGGCGGCCACCGCGCAGGAGGCGTCTCAAGCAAACGCAACGCTAGCCAGCACAGTAATTAATGCCTTGCAATCGCTGTTGGGCTCGAGCGCCAGTATCAAGACCGTGAACTATTCGCTTTCGCCCGTCTACAACAATCCGCCGGCGGGCCAGAACGCGACAATTATCGGATACTCGGTAAACAACACCGTCGAAGTGACGCTCAAGGATCTGACCAAGATCGGCCAGACCGTCGACACAGCGATCCAAAGCGGGGCGAATCGGGTGCAAGGGATCTCGTTCGATCTGCAAGACCGCAATGCTCCCACCGCGCAGGCGCTCAAGGCGGCGGCTGCTGAAGCCGTGTCCCAAGCAGCGGCTATTGCAGCCGGCCTTAACGTGCACACGGGCTCGGTCTTGCATGCAAGCGAAGGCGTAAACACATCGGTTCCCGTCGTAGGTGTCGCTGCGCCCACCTCTTCGACTCCCGTGCAAACCGGGTTGGTCGTCATCCAAGCGTCAGTCACGTTAGAGGTTGCAATCACGCCGTAGATGCAGAAGAACAGCGCGCGCCGAAATCAGAGCGAGGCCTCTGCGTGGGAGGAAGCTTCCCGCCGGCTGCGTGAGAGCCGGGGATGCAGAACACGGTTCCACCACATGATGGCGCCGGTGGCGAACATGACGGCTGGCGCCAATCCGAACAGCGCCCAAACTGTTTTTGTAGCTTGGTCGCAGAACCCAGGGCCGCCGCAAGGAAAGCCGATGCCGTTGATACGGCCAAAATGCAAAATGGCTAGCCAATATATAACGCGATCGCCGATGCGCGCGCCCGCGTTGGCCGCAGTGAGGGGCTCCAGCCGATCGGCGAGATCCTGGAGCGGCTGCGGATCGCCGAGATAAGCCCCGCTCAGCGCAAACAGGGCCAGAAACGCCAGGCTCCAAAACCCGATCATGCTGTGTAAGTCCCACGTCATGCGCTTCCATCCAACGCCTTGATGAAGCGTCAGGCTGCGGCGCCAGGCACGAATGCCCGGCCACCAGATCACAATACCGGTGACGACGAGCACAAGCGTGACGACTGCGCCAACGCTGTTGAGCTTTCGGCCGGCGGGTCCGGCGAGGAGATTGTCGTGCAGATCAATGAGCTTCGCCACGAGCCAGATGCCGGCGGGAACGGAGTCGCCGAGATCCTGGCCGCTGCGGGCGTCGAAGAGCCGCCGCTTTGTATCGGCGCCTCGCCGAAGCCAGATATCGACTGCCTGATCGGGATCAAGCGCGCGGCCGAGGTGTTCCACGCGGTAGCCCGGGTACAGCCGAAGGGCGGCCATCCTTAGTTGCTCGTCACTCAAGCGAGGCCCCGAGTTTTTCGAGAGAATCGGCGGGGGCGTTGCCGCCCGGTACAGCTCGTTGCTAAAGACCAGCACGCTGCCGGTCACGCTGATCATGAAGATGTAAAGCCCGGCAGCGATACCGCTCCACAAGTGTACTTGAAAGAGCGCGCGGCGGAACCAGAGCTTCTGCGGCTGCCGAAGCCAGCGCTGCCACACGTTCGCGTGATTGTTCCCGGTCACTAGCGCGAGGCTACAACACACCGAGGGTCATGTCAAAGCGCGGCGAACTGGGCGAGATGAACTCGGAAGTAACGGCTCCGAGAGCGCCGCCCGTGCTCACATTTCTTAAGTTGTTTTGCGGCGGGCAGATAACGATTTAAGCCGGGTCCTTTTCAAGTTCGGAATACAGCGCCCAGCCTTTCTCTGTGGGTTGATACTCGCGCCGCCGCGCCAGCAGGTCGGGCGTACACGCGACGACTAAGAGCCCCAGATTCGCTAGCTGCTGCAGGTGCTCGTTCGAGTCTCCATTGAATCCTTCGGAAGCACGTCCGGCAGCGCAGACGGTCTTGAACGTAGAAATTGTTTGATGATCCATGTGTTCTTCCACGACCTTCCCCCGGTCTAGTTTCTGTCCTTGCATTGAAGATGATCCTCCCTTGCCCACATCAGGCACATCGTTGCTTTGATCCAGACCAACCTGCTACACGAGCGAGCTCCGGTTCCGGCCGTTCAGCGAACACCTCCAAGCTGCCATGGTAAATGCTGCCGTCGTTACCATCCAGGGAAAGAAAATCGCCCTCTTGTAGAGCGCGATCGCCGATCCGGCAGCAACGGCGGCTGAGATCTATTTCGAGGTCCCGGCAGGCAACGAGACAAACTTTTCCGAGCTGCCGCGCGACAACCGCGGCGTGCGATGTCTTGCCGCCGGTGCCGGTGAGAATGCCTGCAGCGCGAAAGATGCCTTCGACGTCCGCGGTCTCGGTTTCGCGCCGTACCAGGATCACGGGTGTTCCGGCGGCCGCCGTCCGAACTGCCGCCTCCGAATCGAGCGCGATCGCGCCGCTCGCTACTCCGATGCTGGCAACTTGCGCGGTGGCGAGTTGCGGGCCTTTCGGTGTTGCGAAGCGAGTGCGCGAGACGGAATTGAGGTCGATTCCGCTCAAGCGCGCGAGCGCCTCGGAGCTGTCGATCAGTCCTTCATCCACCTGATCGACCGCGATCCGCAGCGCGGCCCACGGAGTTCGATTGGCAGTGCGGGATTGGAGCAAGTAAAGCTTGCCAGACTCAACCGTGAACTCGAAGTCCTGAGCATCGTGAAAGAGCGCCTCCAAGGTTCGGCTGGCTTGCTCGAGTTGCGTCCACATAAATGGCATCGCCCGCCGTAGCCGCTCCTCGCTGCCGGCTTCCTGGCGTCCCGCGACCACGTCTTCGCCCTGCCCGTTGAATTGGAAATCTGCATAGAGTTCGCGCGCGCCGGTCGCAGGATTGCGCGTGAAGGCGACACCCGCGCCTGACGCGCCTCCGGCGTTGCCGAAGACCATGCGCTGAACCGTTACAGCGGTCCCGGTGTCATTCGCGATGTTTTTCGCGCGGCGATAGGTTGTCGCCTTGGGCGAGTCCCATGAGCGGAACACAGCCTCCACCGCGCGCCTCAGCTGTTCGCTCGGATCGCTGGGAAAGGGCACACCAGCCATTTCGTTGAATTGTTTGAGCAGGTCGCTCGCCAACTCCCGAAGTGCCTGATAATCCAACTCGTTTTCAGATAGGACTCCGCGAGTTGAGAGAGCCCGCTGTACTAACTCGTCGAACGGAGCGCGCGGCAATCCCTCTACAACTTCGGCGAAGCCTTGCACCAGCCGGCGGTAACAATCCCAGGCAAGCCTTGGATTGCCGGTGTGACCGATTAGGCCCTCCAATATTTCGCCGTTGATACCGATGTTCAGAACCGTCTCCAGCATGCCCGGCATGGAGGCCGCCGCTCCGGAGCGCACCGAAACGAGCAGCGGGCGCCGAGGTGAACCGAAACCTAAGCCTGTGGCAGCCTCCAGCGCGGCGATGCCTGACGATAAAGCCTCGGCGAGATCGCGCTCATTAGCCTTCATCCGTCCGCACCAGGCAGTGGGAAGCACAAAGGCGGCGGGCACCGGAAGCCCGGCAGCTGCCATTCGCATCAAGTTCCAGGCTTTGTTGCCGACCTCCTCAGGGCCGCCCCGTGGCAGAGTAGAGTGCGCGAGAATCTTGAACAGGCCGAAACCCAAAAGTCACCTCAAGCGGGAAGAGTGTTGCCGAGCAGGTAGTCTCGCGCGATCAGCCCCGCCCATTCGAGCGCGTCGGATGCTTCCTCCAGGCCGTGCGCCATTTTGGAGTAGATGTGCAGTTGGCGGAAATCGCTCGCCTTTTCAACCGCGGCATAAGTGAGCGCGCGCTCGGCGTCATCGGCGCGATGCTCGAGTGCGGAGAGAGCATCAACGGCAGTCAGAAAGTCGCGAACATCTTCCTGAGCGCTCATGGCGACGGGCTTATCCATGCGCGTGGCGTAGCTCAGTGCCCTCACCCATTCCTGAGACGCTTCCACCAGCATGTCGGCGAACGACGCGAGGGCGTTGAGTACATCGCCGCTGGGACCGGAGGAGACCAGCAGTTCCATTAGGAACGCAATCTCTTCCAGCTCGTCGGCCGCGCTGTCGGCAGTCTCGAGGACGCGAAAGACCGCGGTGTATTCGGGACGCCGGCGGATCGCCTCGCGGCTAGCTACCACCAGTTGATCGGCGCTGTGCTCGTACTCGCGCGCCCGTAGAGCCAACTTGCGGTATCGCCCGTTGTGATCGCCCGCCTCGATCGCGTGCACTCCATCGCGCACCAGCGAAGCGATCTCAAAGATAATGGCTGCTTGTTCGGCCGCCAGTTGAAACAGGCGCTTTCCTTCGGAGCTGAAGTGCGCTTGCAATTCGGCTCGGACGCGATCCTGGATTAAGCCTGCGGACTGGCGATTCCGTAAACCCTCGGTAGCCGCGCGAAAAACAAACCGCAAGAACTCCAGTGCGGCCTGGTGCCCGAGCACATCGCACAGCCGGTCGCCGAAGTGTATCGGCGAGCCTGCCGAGTCCTCAATGGCCCGGTTGATCAGTTGCGCGCCGCCCACCTCCAGAAAGCCGCGATGGCCTACCTCGGCCTCCGCCGCCCAGCTCAGCAGGGCCAGCCGGTCCTTTCCGCGCAGGAATCCGCGGAGCTGCTTGCGGGCCCGATTCCAATCGATCAGAAACACCAGGCGGGAGCCAAGGAAATTCAGGTAATCGAGAAGTTCCGCCGAATTGGATGCCTCGAACTGCCCGGTCACCATGTAGAAGGGGAGGCCTTCGGCCAGCGATTCGTCTTCCTTGCTTTCTTCTTCGCCCCACCCCACGGCGTACGCCTTCAACATCTCTCGCAGGAACGCGACCCGTTCGGGATGAACGTCGGTGTGGGTGAACTGAACGCGGTTACCCTCGATATGGATCACGATGACGTGCGCGTCCGTGGTACCGAGATCGTTTTGAATGATGAGCCGTTTGCCGGCCCGCGTCGCCGTTGTGCCCAGCCCGGGATGATTGAACTTAAGCGGCGCCGTTCTGTTCACTCCGGCCATGAAGGCAGCGATGATCGGCCGATCCGAGTCGTCGATCACGTATACCGCCGCGCCATCCACCCGCTCTTCTGCGAGGCTGGCCCGCAGTGCGTTTAGCGCCTTGTGCAGATCCATGACGAGAGGGTGGAAGCCTTGGGCGTCGCTTGCGCGCGTCAGCGAGTCGATGGCGGCGCGATCGAGAAGATCCGCGGACGGCTTCGGCAGCGTCGCTAGCACCGCCTCTACCCGTTCAGTGAACTCCGGCAGAGGACGAGCCATCATCCGGAGGTTTTCTGCGAGTTGCTCCAGCACCGACGCAACGCCAGAAAGGCAATAAGCCGTTCCCTCTCTCCGGGCGCTGGAGACCAATTGGTCTAGAGCGGCATTCTCGATTCCACAAGCCAGCCGTTCCTGGCGCAAGCTGTTGTGCTGACGCTCTGGATGGTCAGCCTGCTCAATGGCTGACTGAAGCAAGCTCAAGTAATACTTGATGCGATCGTTGGCGGTGAGCGCTGCGTCAACCTGGGCCGAACGGTTGAGGGCCACCTCGCCGATGGCCTCAAGGACTTGAGTCTTCATGCGAAGCTCTCCCGGGCTTCACACCCGCAGGCCGCGGTCCATGTTACAGCGCGAAAGCCAGCCTGAGGTTTAATTAGCGGCAGGGTAGGTAAGGTGGCTAGGGCTTCAACGCACAGTGGACTCTCACGCGCCCAACTTGGCAACTTAGCGCAGAATGTTGGCGCATCCAGCGCGCTGGGCGGGTGGAACCTAATCCAGCGCAAAAACCCAAACCGCCCCGCCTTCAGGCACTTCCGGGTATTCGCCCGGAAATACGCGGTTTAGATTGGCTTGCATGCCGCGCGAATCTCCACCCCAGCCGGTGTGGATTGCGATGTATTGCTTTCCATCGATCAAGAAAGAACTGGGAGGCGCGAGGATACCGGAGTTGGTCGGGAACTCCCAGAGCAGTTCGCCGCTTGTAGCGTCGAAGGCGTGAATTCGGCGATCGTTGGTTCCGCCGCTGAAGACCAAACCGCCGCCGGTAACCAGCATCGAGCCCCAGTTCGGCGACTTGGCGTAGTTGTGGGTCCAGACCCGCTGGCCGGTGTCGACGCTCCAGGCCTGAACCTCGCCGATATGGTCGGCACCGGGTGCCACGGAAAAGCCGAGGCGGACACCCATATAATTCTTGCCGGGTGTGTACTCGACCTCTTCGCCGGTCGAAGTCTGGCAGAGGTTCTCGTTCGCTGGAATGTAGATCATGCGAGTTTTTGGGCTGAAGGCTGCCGGTGGCCAGTTCTTGCCGCCCCACAGCGAGGGGCAGAACGTGGTCTTTTTTCCGGTACCGGGCTTGTGGTCCGGGTCGATCTCAGGCCGGCCCGTTTCCGGGTCGATGCGCTTGAACACGTTTTGGCTTACGTACGGCTTGCCGTCGATGTAGTGCAGGCCCGCGCTCGTGCGTTCGAGGAACCACAGGTAACCGTCGCGCGCGACGTCGACCAATCCCTTGATGGTGCGCTCGCCGCGCTGGAAGTCGAGGAGCAGCGGCGGTGAGACCTCGTCCCAGTCCCAGGAGTCGTTCGGGTTGTATTGGAAGTGGCTCTTGATGTTCCCGCTTGCGACGTCGATGGCGACCGTGGATGCGGTATAGAGGTTGTCGCCGGGGCGCTGGTCGCCCATCCAGGGCCCGCCGTTTCCGACGCCCCAGTATGCCAGGTTCGCTTCCGGATCGTAGTTGCCGGTGACCCAAACGGAGCCGCCGCCGGTCTTCCATTGAGTGCCGCCTGTCGGCCACGTTTCGCTGCCGGGTTCACCAGGGGCGGGAACGGTGTAAGTCCGCCAGAGTTGCTTGCCAGTTTCCGGGTCGAACGCGGCGATGAAGCCACGGATGCCATATTCGCCGCCCGATGCGCCCACCATGATCTTTCCGCCCGCAACAAGGGGCGCGAGGGTGATGTAATAAGCGGCTTTATTGTTGGCAACCGGCGTGGACCACACCTGGCGACCGGTCCTCGCATTCAGAGCTATGAGCACTGCCTCACCCGCAGCGAAGATCACCTTGTCCTGATAGAGCGCGATCCCGCGGCTGGTCTCGTGACCCACGTTGGCTCCTGCCGGCCGCGACTTGCGATAACGCCACAGCAGATTGCCGGTGCGCACATCGATCGCAATGACCTGATTGCCGGGTGTCGAGACGAACATGACGCCGTTATTGACGATCGGCGGCGACTCGTGCGGCTTGGTCTCGCCCGTCGAGAAGATCCAGACGGGCCGCAGTTGTTTGACGTTGGCTGGTGTAATCTGGTCCAGCGGGCTGTAGCCCCAGCCGTTGTAGGTTCGGCGGATCATCAGCCAGTTGCCGTCCTCCGGATTCTTAAGGCGCTCTTCGGTCACCGCTTGGTAGTTGCGAAGCACCTCGGGCATCGGCGGTGGGGGCACAGGTGTGGCCTGCGGAGGAGGTGGGGAAGCGGGCGGGGCTTGGCGCGGTTGCTGCTGCGCGAAGCCCGTCGCCACAAACGAGATTAGGGCGAACCAACGGACGCCGTTACGCGATTTCCAGCCAGAGAGCATCATAAAGTCCCCGGCCATGATACACGATGGCGGCCCGCTGGCCGCAGCCCGACAGGCTAAAAATCGCCGCGAATGCCGAGCTGAATGAGCCGGCCTTCGAGCACCGTGGAGTTCGGGGCGAGCGAGGCGGGCGTCGTGATGATACCCAAACTGTTAACCGTCGCCGTGGTCTTGAGCGAAGTCACGTTGCGCGTGTTGAAGACATTGCTGGATTCCGCGATGAATTTGCCGCGGAAACGCTCGTGCACGGTAAAGAGCGTGCGCGTGTACCGCATGTCGACCTGATAGAGGTTGCCCGTGCGTGCGATGTCGCGCGGGACAAACACTGGCCGCTGCACGGATGCGCCGATCGGATCATTATTGAGGTTTACGTTGGCCACGACATTTTGCTGGTCGCCAGATGCTAGATTGGCGAGCATGGTCAGCTCGTTATCGTTGGCCAGCCGGTTCCAGAAATGATTCGACAGCATGGGGTGCGGCGCAATGTATACGCTCATGTTGAACGCTTGCGGGCGGTTGACGATCGAATTGGCGCGATCGTATGCCCGGCTGAACGGATTCGAGATCACCAGGTTTTGTTCGAAGCTGTTGGCGTCCGGCGCATCGCTGATGGTGTGCGACCAAGTATAGTGGGCGCTCAGCTCGAATCCACTAGAGAACCGGTGCCACCAGTTGACCAGCAGTGCGTCGTAGTTGGATACCGCGCCGACGTCCTGGAGCTGAATGCCGTTGAACTGCGGGTACAGCCGGGTATCCGGCGCGATGGTCTTGGAGAAGATCGGCCGGCCGTCGGCCAGGTATCCGGTCGGATTGATCAGGTTCATGTCGCGCATGTATTCCAAGTCGCGCGCGCTGGTGTGGACGTAGCCCAGAGTCGCGCGATCGTTCTTGGTGATCTGCTGCTCGACTTGAAAGCTGGCGTTGAGCGTGTATGCATTCTTAAAATCCGGCGTCACTGCGTAAATGTTCTGACCGGAGGGCGCGGTCGCGCCCGGCAGAAAATTGAAAACGTTGGGGAAGGCGGGAGCGCCCGTCTGTCCCGGTGTGAAGGTAGCCACGAATGCCCGGTTGGACCCGTCGTTATACAGCGCGTTGAACCAGGTGTTGGTGGGCGGAGCTTCGTAGAACATTCCCCAGCTCGCGCGGATGACCGTGGTCGGACGAATGGACCATGCAAAGCCGAGCCTGGGCGCCCAATCGCGATTCGGTGTGTTGAAGTTTCGTGTATAGATGAACGGCGCGTTCGCCTCGCCGTCCGGCGCCTGGAATCGATCCCAGCGGACGCCATAGATCAAGAGGAAGTTGGGACGAATCTGCCAGCTGTCCTGCACATAAAAGTCGTAGAAGTAGGATTTGTAGGGCAGGCCTGGCGTTCCCAATATTGTGCTGAACTGCGTGTAGGAGAACGGCGTGGCGCCGCTCTTGGCGCTCAGGTAGGCGGCAACGGTAGGAAAGTTGTAGTAGCTGAACGTGTCAGTGACCTGGTTGTCATTGTTCTCCTGCCAGGCAAAACCCATTTTGTAAGTATGGGTGCCACGAATCCTCGTGAAATTGTCGCTGAAGCTCGGGATTTTTTCGGCGAAGCGGTCTCCATTGTTTTGAGTGCCGCCAAAGGTGGCAAGTCCATTGCTAGTTGTCGGGTAAGCGCAACCCGCGATACAAATCTGCGGTCCCGGACCGGTCTTAGGACCCGCAGCGTGCGCTTCATTGCGGTAGGGCTCCGAGGCGCGCAGTTCGTTCAGCGCTGTGGGTGAAAAAGTGATCAGCCATTGCAGGCCGCCGATGTGGGCGCGATCATGAAAGTCCACCGCCGCGCTCAACGCGTTGAGGCCGCCAACTTGTGTATTGAACGGGAACTCATTGCGGAAATAGTTGTAGCGGAAAAAGACCTGGTTCTTGTTGTTGATATTCCAGTCCGCACGAATATTCAAGAACTGTACGTGCTCCAGGCTGGGAGCGGTAGCAAGATCGGAAGAAGGGATGCCGAGTTGGGACGCGACGGTCGGGTCGATCGTTACCGGCGTAGGAGTGCCGCGCAGCAGGTGCTCGTAGCCGCCGAAGATAAAAAGCTTGTCTTTTTTGATCGGGCCGCCGGCGTTCACCGCCCAATCGTGCAGATCGATGGCCGCGGCCGGCCGATTGGCAGGCAGCAGGATGGTCCGCGCGTTGGCATCCGGCGGCCGGCCGATGAAATATCCCTCGCCGTGAAATTGGTTCGTGCCCGAGTTGGTGATGACGTTGAAAATGTTCCCGGCGGTCTGGCCGAATTCGGGCGCGTAACTGTTCGATACGGTCTGCACTTCGCGAACGTAAATGTCGGAGATGGGGAAGAGGCGCAGGCCGTAACGGTCCGTTTCCGTATCGATCATGCCGTCCATTTGGTAGTTGATTCGATCCAGCAGACCGTTGGTGTTCAGCGTCCGAGGAATGCCCAACTCCGGGTTCGGATGGCCGCTCATGCCCGGTTGGAAAATGATCAGGTTGTACGGATTGCGCGACGGCAGCGGTAGGTTGTCCACCTCGGCGAACGTGATAGTGCGTCCGGTTGAGATTCGCGAAGCCTCCAGGACGGGAGCGCCGCCGCTGACTTCAACGGTTGTGCTTACCGCGCCCACCTTGAGTTGCGTATCGATCACGGCTTCAGCTCCCGCATTCAGGACGACGTCCGTGTGTCGTTCGGTCTGGAAGCCGTCTTTCTTAAAAGTCACCGTGTAGGTGCCGATTGGAAGGTTGGGGATAACAAAATACCCGTCATCGCCTGATTCGGCATCGCGGGAAAAGCCGGTTGCCGAATTAGCGACGTTCACGTCAGCTTTCGGGATTGCGGCGCCCGCGGGGTCGGTGACACGACCGCGGATGCTTCCATTAATTGCCTGTGTCTGCGCGGATAGAGGCGCCAAACTCGCGGCCAAAAGGCCCGCCAGCATTAGAAATCGAAGCGCAAAGGTTGTTCTGCGAACGCTCAAAGTTTCGAACATACTCACTCCCCTGACTAGGAAATTAAACCTATGGCGACCAGTATCTGTCCTTCCGAGATGCTCGTCAAGTCCGCGGGGTTGCGGAAATCCGGTTCAATTGTGGCAAACAGAACCTGAATTGCTTGTTCCAAGCGAGTCGTATCGATGTCGCCTTGCATCTGATAGGTCATTTGGGAACAATGGAAAATATGCGTGCTCCATTCGTCCACGGCCGCGTTTACTTCGCGGCAATGGTCGCTATTCTTGCGCTGGCCGTTACGCTGGCGTGGGGGCAGAGGGAAGATGCCTCCGTCCAACCGACTCCCAATGCGATGCCGGTCGACGTGGATCGCGGGGCGGCCGGGCTGACGCGCTGGCTGCACTCGCTGCGGACGCGCGCCAGCGTGTTGATGATCACTGCGCATCCGGACGACGAAGACGGGGGCATGCTGGCGCTGGAAACGCGTGGCGCGGGCGCTCGCGCGGCGCTGCTCACATTGAATCGCGGTGAGGGTGGGCAGAACGCCATGTCATCGGACCTGTACGACGCGCTCGGACTGGTGCGTACGCAGGAACTGCTGGCTGCCGACCGCTACTACGGTGTCGACCAGTATTGGACCACGGCCGTCGACTACGGCTTCTCCAAAACCCGCGAAGAGGCGCTGGAGAAGTGGGGGCACGACCGCGTGCTGGCGGACGTCGTGCGAGTGATTCGCATGACACGGCCGTTAGTGATTACAGCGTCATTCGTCGGAGCCGCCACGGACGGGCACGGCCAGCACCAGCTTTCAGGCCAGATGGCGCAGGAGGCATTCCTGGCGGCCGGCGATCCGACGAAATTTCCCGAGCAGATTCGCGAAGGCTTGCGGCCCTGGTCGCCGCTCAAAGTTTATGCGCGCGTACCGTTCTTCGATGTGACCGATAAGGGCATGTACGATTACGCGATCGACAAGTACGTGCCGGTGAGGTTCTTCGACTATATCAAGCAGACTTGGTCGACCGAGAAGCCCTCCACGACGCTGGAGATTCCGGAAGGGGACTACGCGCCCGCAAGCGGTCTATCGTACATGCAGATCGGCCGGGAAGGTCTTGGCTACCAGAAGAGCCAGAACAATGGGGTTGCGATTCCGCCGCCCGCGCCGCAAGCGAGCGCATACCATCGCTATGGCTCGCGGGTGAATGCGGCGGAGCACGAGGAGTCCTTCTTCGATGGCATCGACGCGTCGGTGCAGGGCATTGCGTCGCTCGCCGGCGATGCTCCGGATTGGTTGAAAAGTGGCTTGGCAGAAATCGCGCGTCTTGCGGATCAGGCGAATGCACAATACCAGGCCGACCGGCCGCAGGGGATCGCGCCGATTCTCGCCGACGGTCTGCGCGCCACGCGGTCGCTCAGCGAGCGGGTGCGGACCAGCAACATCGCGGATCCGGGAAAATCGGACATCGTGTTCGAGCTGGGCGCCAAAGAAACCCAGTTTGAACGCGCCTTGACCGAGTCGCTGGGGCTTTCTTTGTTTGCTGTGGTCGGTCCAGAGAAGGAGCCGCAGCGTCAAGGCCCGATGGCTCAGCCCGGACCTTCGTTTGCGATCGCTATTCCGGGCCAGACGTTCGGCGTGCGCGTCGATCTGTTCAATCAGGGTACAGAGAACGTGAATGTCGAAAGCGTCTCTCTTGCGGGCTCCGACGGGAAGGCGTGGCAAATTGCGGCAAAAAGCGACCCGTTGAAAGCACTAGGCCCTCGCGCGCTCGGCCAAGTTCGTTATTCCGTCGGAGTGCCGGGCGACGCTGTGCTGACACGCCCCTACTTCACGCGTCCCAACGACGAGCAGCCTTACTATGACCTGACCGACGCGCGCTACCGGAATTTCTCGTTGCCGCCTTATCCGCTCGCGGTGAA
>Ga0335070_10002733_pt1 | contig 20500 bp, 18 predicted proteins | sample Lox_Sample_13_FD_206722 | JGI IMG/M metagenome (GOLD analysis project Ga0335070, IMG submission 206722) | Soil microbial communities from Loxahatchee National Wildlife Refuge, Florida, United States - Lox_Sample_1.3 | ecosystem: Environmental > Terrestrial > Soil > Wetlands | place: USA...
CCATGCCGATCAGTTCTTCGCGAGTGTAGCCGCCGCTCTCGCACGCTTCCCGGTTGGCGTCAATGATTTTGTGCTGTTCATCGAAAACGCAAAATGCATCGGCGGCATGGTCCCAAAAGGACCGGAAACGCATTTCGCTCTCGCGCAGCGCCTCCTGGGCCCTCTTGTGTTCCGTAATATCAATCGAGGTGCCCACTAACTGAACGACATCTCCCGCGCTGTTCAGGACAGGGTGACGGATCACCTGAATATGTTTCACCGTTCCGTCGGGCAGAATGATCCTAAGCTCATCGGAGACGTCTGATTTTTCGCTGAGCGACTTCGCAAAGCTCCGTTCCACTCTGTCCCGATCCTCCGGGTGGATTCGCCGGAAGACTGCTTCCCTGGTCGGTAAACCGTCTTGCGGGTCGAAACCATAAATTCGCAGGCATTCTTCCGAAACGTAGACATACTTTTCACTGGCCACATCCAGCGCCCAGCTGCCGGTGTGAGCCAGCCTTTGCCCTTCCGCCAGGTAAGCCTCGCTACGCTGGAGATCGTGATGCGATGCGCGGAGAGCTTCATAAGCCAGAGCGTTATCAAGCGCCAAAGAAAGTTGCGTACCGATCTGCGACAGTAGGTCGAGATCCTCCTGACAAAAAGCGTCGGCTTTGTGACTGGCGACGTTGAATAGGCCCAGTGGGCCGTCAGCGCCTACCAGGGGCACGGCTACGGCCGAAAGGAGCGATTCAGCTCGAGCCGCCTCGCGGAGAGCCGGAGGTGTGTCTGATCCCTCAGGTGAGTAGAACATAGGTTTGCTTAGGCGCCACCACTCGGTCTCCCGTTGGGTCGGAACGGCGACCGTCACCTTCTCCAGAATGCCTCTGCCAGTCGGAAAATCGAGGAATTTACGTTCCAAACAGCTCGACTGCTTGTTGAAGAGCCAAAATGAGCTGAGATCGTTGCCCAAGTATTTGCGCAGCGACTGCGCGACAGCGTGAAAGAGTTCGTTGACTTCCAGCTTACTGACAATGTGATTGTTAATCTCCAGCAACAGTTTCAGCCGATCTCGTTCTTTCTCGGCTTCTCGCTCATAAAGTTCCGCGCTGTCCCTCACCAGCGCGGACTCGAGCGCAACCGCGACGTGGCCCGCCATAGCGCGGAGCATGTCGACATCTTCAGGGAGAAATTTCTGCCCGCTGTCCTTTGTTACTACAAGAATTCCGTATCGTTGCTGGGAGGTCGAGACTGGAAACATGTAGGTGCTTCGACCGATAGACTCGGGCGCGAATGGAGCCAGCTCGGGATGGATTAACATTTCTTTCGATACGTCCGGAAGGAAAACCGGTTTCTGTTCTTCAAGTACTTGCGCCACCGCGCCAACGCGCGAGATTTCGGTGCCAATCTTGATTGGAGGTGCGTCCGGCTCTCGATCAAACTCAAGCACGTGCAGACTCTCCCCATCACTTCCCAGTACGTAGAGAAACGCTCCATGGAGACGACAGCTGCTGGACAGAACGCCACGGAGGCTGTGCAGGATGGCTCTGACCGTGGGCTGGTCGGCCAAGGCGTTAGACGCACCCAGCAAAGCTCGATATCGATCTTCAGCGCTCGTCATAACGCGCGTTCTCTACTGCGAACTTCACGCTGCGCATGCGAAAAGCTCAGTGCTCGCGCAGCGATATTGATCCTCACGTCGCGCAATTCGACACATGACTTTCGGCCGCATGAACGGCGGAGCCAGAAGCACAAGTTGTTCGCCGGTTATCGCTCTTGAGGCATGCGAACCTGATTCATCCGGGAAGACGGAGACATATAAGGAGTCCATGAAACCTCCTCATACGAGGGTCGTGCGAAAGCGACAAAATTGAAAGCGCACTTATTTTCGCATAAAGCGTGAGTTGTGGTCTAGGACTTATGCACTCGCCTTTAAACTCCAGCCTGCGAGCGTCGGCGAAGAAGCGTTCGCCGCTACCGCATTAAGGTAGTTGATCGGACTGTGACCGGCCAATTCCCGAACTGCAAGGTTGCCGATTCGCCACGATCATCGCTGAACAACAGTGAATATCGAGGCATGCCCCGTGACGGCCCTTTCAGGCTTGTCGATCCGGTGCGGCCGGATGCTGTGGCTCAGAGTCGAACGTAGGGAGCAGAGCTTGAAAAACCTGCGCTCTGCCAGGGGACGGACTTGCTCTCTGGGACCAGCGCTGAATCCTCTCGACGACGTACGCAGACGCACCACCGGACTCCATAATCAACCGGTGACCAAAATTCTATTTAGCCGCGTTGGATACCTCTCCAAATCACAGTATCAAGATCGGGTCCAGTGAGGGTCCGATGAAGCAAGGCACGAGGTTCCATTGGGTATCACTAACGGGCTGTCAGTACCGTTAAGACTCAATAAGTTATCGTGCAAAGTTCCCCTGTCACGGCAGAGGCCGCGGGTTCGAGTCCCGTCGTCCCCGCCATTCCTTTTTAAGCACTTACCGTCGGGTCGCCCATTCTAAATTTCGTGCTTCTTGCGAGATTTAGGACCTGCCCTGAGCTTGTCGAAGGGGTGGGGAGGTTGCCTGGTCGGCTGGCTCTTGCCCTTGAGATTGAGCGCCACCGCCGCGCGGATGAGCTCCTTCAGGGCCGCCTCATCAATCGTGTCGCCTTCGTGGATGTCAATGGCGCGCCTGACATTCCCCTCGAGGCTGGAGTTGAATAGGCCCGCGGGGTCCGGCAACGCCGCTCCCTTGGCAAACGTCATCTTGACGACGTTCTTGTAGGTCTCGCCCGTGCAAACGATGCCGCCGTGAGAAAAGACGGGAGTCCCCGGCGATGTCGGCTTGACCCACTTCCACTCTTCGAGGATCTCCGGGTCTGCCTGGGGTATGATTGTGCGCACTTTCGCGAGCATCTTCCCGCGCCAGTCCCCAAGTTGCTTGATCTTTTCGTCGATGAATGCAGAGGCAGATTCCATGGGGTTGGGCCCTGTCATGTACAGTCAAACTCTGGCAATTAATCTAGCTGCGCTCAGCGTAACCTGCAACCTCCGCAAGGGGAAAGAGGGAAATATGGGGAACGTCCCGTCCCCAGGTTTACGCACTCCGCAGTTTACTCCCTTTTCTCTTTGAACTGGCCACAACTGGGCTTAATATCTCCCGGACGCCAATGTCCATGCAGTCCCGAAAATCCTGGGGGAGGATTCAAGCATGAGAAGATCAATGGTTGTGTGGGTGCTTGGGTGGGTAATTTCGACCGGCATCACGTCGCCTGCCAGTTTCGCGCAAGGATTGGGAGCGACGCAGCTCGGCCCTGGTCTGCAGAATTTCAGCGACTGCCAGACTCGAGTCGTCGGCCACCACGAACACCTCATCGCCGACCGTCTGCAGGCCAAGCTCGACAAGGCCACCTCGCTGACGCCCGAGGAGCGCGACATCTGGGTGGCTGAAATCCGCGCCCTTCGCCAGGTCACACCCTCGCGGCCGTTCAAGGCGCCCGACCCGAAGAACCCGCAGCGCTATTTTCTGGGACTGACCAACGAGGAACAATCCGCGATCAATTCCATGCACAACCGTTTCGTGCAGGAAAACAATCTCGCCTGCGAGAAAAAATACGGTGGCATGACCCGCTACTCGCCCGGCTCCGACCAGTCTGGCCAGGCCCGCTACGAAAAGGAATTGAAAGACAAGATCCAACCCGCTACCGACATCGCGACCATTCCCGTGGAGCCGATTCCCAGCCCCTATCCCAAGACACGGGAGCAGATGCATGAAGAGCGAAGGGCGGCGCAGCAGGCGTCAAGACAAGCCGCAGGTCAGCAGATCAGCGCGTGCACGGAGGGGGCCAAAGGGCTGCGGCTGCGCATCATGGCCGACAAGATGCAACACCGGCTCGACAGTAGCAAGGGACTTTCCGCCAAAGAACGCGCCGATTTCGAAGCCGATATAAGAGCAACGCGCGAAGCTGCCGACAAGAAACTAGACTACGCCCCACCGGTAGATCCGAAAAATCCCAATCGGGCCATGATGCGCCTCACCGCGCAGGAGCAAATGGAGGTGACGACTGAATTCTCCAATCAGTACCTGGCGCAAATGCAGAACTGCGTCCATGCGGCGACCCCGTCGCGGCCCCCGGCCCATTGAGCTTCGACCGCAGGCGGCTGCTTAATTCCCCACCTTTCGAAAACCGCGAAAGGTGGGCCACCCGCCCAAGAGATTACTTCTCCACGTAGGAATTTTCCGATACCGCTTAGCTGGACTACAACAGTGCTTTCCTTCGCTGCGGCAAAATGAGGGATGCCCGCCGGAATGACAATGAAACTACCCGCCGGGTAGCCTTTTAGCTTCGCTGAGTCGAATCTCGCTCCCTCGCCCAGATACCAAGTGCCCTCGATGACCGTAACTACTTCGTCTTGCGGGTGCGTATGTGCGAGGACACGCGCACCGCCAGGTATTTTCACTCGGTCGATCCAGGTGCCGTCGTTGCTGGAGTCGCCGAACAGCCGCGCTCGCTGTCTGCCGTCGTGGTAGTAAGGCGGCGTAAACCACCGTACTTCGTCGGCAGTTAACCCGACAATCTCCTTCTTGCTCAGTTGGGCCAAGCTTGTTGCCCATACGACTGCCGCAACGATTGTGACCGCAACAGAGGCTGCAGAAAGGACCCTCTTCATCTCTTTCTCCTGTCCCAGAACTGTTTGGTTCGCTGCGCTCAGCGTAACCTGCAACCTCCGCAAGGGGAAGCCTCTTCTGAACCGATGGCCCACACCAGCCCGGGCTCGGCTTGAGTGGGGATGGTCCGATCTCCCCAACTCTGTCATCCCGACCGGGGCGAAATCCGGGGGCAGACGGGACGTACACCGGTTCCCTTACGCCACTTGAGCCATAAAAATGTGAACGTCCCGTCTATCCCCACCTTTGTAAGGTTTTGGCCTGAGGATGTCATTGCGTGCCCAAGTTATGGCGTATTTGAATTGTGCGGCTGCGGTGGCCAAAAAGTTCCGCAGGTGGCAAGGAGCACAGCGATAATCGATGCCGCAGTCCAGCCCATCTTGTGGTACCCAAGGGTCCGAATGTTGACGTAATTGACGACGGAAGTCACGGGCACCCACAGTACGAACAATAAGACAAAGCGGCACACCTTGTTCGGCATGCGCGGCACGGTTTTGCTGAGGATGACAGCTACTCCCAACACAATTGCGATTTCCGCTACTACGGAAGAGAAGATGGATAGCATGGTTTCTGGAGCTAACACTAGATTGCATAGCCTGTGGCGTCTAGTTACTTCGGAACTCCCCACTCAAGCCAAACTCGGCCTTGAGTGGGCCACCCGTGCTCAAGAGGAATCGTCAAGACCGGTAGCTTTGCGTGCTACGATCACCTGGCAAGCTGAGTGAGGGAGGGGACGAGATGTCGGAGCGATCAGGGGCCCTTGCGGACGATCCCTTCGGTGGCCGGCAGCCAACCAGTCACGAGCGGATGACGGGACTGCCCTGGGATGCGTCGTACCACGACGGCCCTGCGCCCTGGGATATTGGCCGGCCGCAGCCGGCAGTAGTGCGGTTGGCATCCGCAGGCGGGTTCGCCGGAATGGTGCTCGATGCCGGCTGCGGGACTGGCGAGAACGCTCTGCACATCGCGTCGTTGAAAGTGCCGGCGAGAGTGGCGGCGGGATTGTCGGTTCTGGGCGTGGACGTGGCGGAGACGGCACTGGCGATCGCCCGCAAGAAGGCCGCCGACCGTGGCATCAACGTAGAGTTCGCTGCGGCGGACGCGTTCCAGTTGGAGCGCCTGGGGCGCAGGTTTCAGACGGTGCTGGACTGCGGACTGTTCCACACCTTCGACGACCTCGACGAGCGAACACGATACGCGGCGAGTGTGGCGTCGGTAACCGAGCACGATGGAACCCTGTATGTGTTGTGCTTCAGTGACCAGGGTCCCGATACCGGCCCGCACCCCATCCGTGAGGAAGAGCTGAGAGCGGCGTTTAACCTCAACCAGGGATGGAGCGTCGCCGCCATCGCACCGGACCGCATTCAGACCAGATTCCACGATCACGGCGCACCGGCCTGGTTCGCGACCATCAAACGGATCTAGACTGCCCCACTCAAGCCAAAACCGGGCTTCCACCCCAGCCAGCGAAAACCGTGCTGTCAGGGGACCCCGGGCTTGAGTGGGCCACCCGTCGGGAGCACAATGCCGCGTTAACAGGAGGGCCCATGACAACCGGAGAGACCGCAAGCGCTCCCGCTGTGAACCGATGGCTAACGGCTATCGCCTCGCTCGGGGTGGGCACGGGGTTCTTCGCGCTGTGGTTCTGGCTGCTCCCACGATGGCTCGGCTTCAGCGTCGAAATGGCTGGAGCAGCCCGCTGGCGATGGCTGGCAGCGCTTCCGTCAGTGCTGGGATTTGCAGTCGCCCTCCGCTGCGTCTGGGACTTCGGGTGGACTGGACGCGGCACTCCCGCGCCGATGGCGCCCCCCAGCCGGTTGGTGGTGGTCGGTTTCTACCGCTATGTGCGCAATCCCATGTACGTGGGCTTCGCCGCAGGATGGATCGGGTTGTGGATTGTCTTCGGGCGCGCCAATCCAGCCGCTATCGTCGCCGTCGCCGCGGTTGCCCTCGGGGTGCACCTGTTTGTGGTCTTTTACGAGGAGCCGACGTTACGCCGGAAATTCGGGGCGGACTATGAAGGGTACTGCCGGAACGTCCGGCGCTGGTGGCCGCGTCTCAGCGGTTGGAACCGGACGCAAGCCTAGCCACATTACGGACGATCAGAGCCACACCCGAGGAGCGCTTCGGCGGCAGCCCGTTTAGAGCCACAGCCCAGCTAAACCAAGGCTTCACCCCAGGGCGGATCCGACCTTACCGGGATCGCACCCGCACGCTTGCCCGCCTGCTGCCTCCTCACCCCACGGAAGGTGCAGGAAAAAGGTCGTGCCCTTGCCCAGTTCACTCTCGAACCAGATCTTGCCGCCGTGTTTCTTGACGATCACCGCGTGCGTCAGGGCCAGCCCCTGCCCGCTGCCTTTCCCGACCTCCTTGGTGGTGAAAAACGGCTCGAAAATCCTGGATCGGATCTCCGGCGGAATTCCTCTGCCGGTGTCGCTCACGCTGACCTCTGCGAAAGCCCCCTTCCGGGCCGTGGCGATGGTGATCTTTCCTTTCTGGCCTTCTGCCACGGTCTCGCGGATCGCGTCCGCCGCATTGACGATCAGGTTCAGAATCACCTGGTTGAACTCCCCCACAAAGCATGAAACGGGAGGGAGAGAAGGATCGAACTGGGTCGCTAACTCCGCCACATATTTCCATTCGTTGCGCGCAATAGTCACCGTCGTCTCAATGGCACGGTTGATGTCCACCAATGTCTTGCTCGACGAGTCGGGGTGAGAGAATTCCTTCATGCAGCGCACAATCTTGGCGACGTGTTGTAACCCGTGCAGCGACTGATCAATGGCCCGCGGAATTTCCTCCAGCAGGTAATCCAGGTCCGCGATCTCCAGGGATTTGTTTACCCGCCGCAGCGTCTCCTCCGAGCTGCACCCGCTCGCACCCTCTGTGCACATGGTCTGGGTCAAACGCAGCAAGTCGCAGACCGCAGGCCAGGATTGCTTCAGAAACGTTGCATTGTCACTCACGTACTGCGTCGGGGTGTTGATCTCATGGGCAATGCCGGCCGCCAGCTGCCCGATCGCCTCCAGCTTCTGGGCCTGGTGCAGCTGCTCCTCCAGTGGATGCGTTCGGTAACGTCCACTCCTGTGACCAGCAAACCGGCGTGCTCGCCGCTGGCAAACTTCACAGGCAGAATGGTGAGGCTGAGGAAATGCTTCTCGCCGTCCTTGTCAAACGGCAGGTCATCACATGGTTGCGGAGTGCTCAAACCCAGCCAGGAATCCACTTCCGCTTCTGCGTCCGGACGAAGCCAGGTGATGCCACAGTCCTTCAGCAGCTTGCCCCGGACCGCTTCTTCAGCCAGGCCAAAGGTGGTCGCAGCGGCAAAATTCCAGCGCCCGATCCGACCCTGCGCGTCCAGCCCAATCAGGATTGAAGGTACGGAATTGAAGAAAAGCTCCGACTCCCGGTGCGCCTCGCGCAGCGCAGTTTCTGCCGACTTGCGCTCGGTAATGTCCTCGTACACTCCCAGAACGCCATAGACTCCGCCCGCGGGGTCGGTGAGCGGCATCTTGCTGGTATCAATCCACAGGCGTCTGCCGTCGGCTTGCTGCAAGGGCTCGATGATATGACGCTTGACGCGATTGTGCCGGATCACTTCCGCGTCGTCCGCGCGATAGGCTTCGGCTTCCTCCCGCGGCCAGGGGAGATCGAAATCCGTCTTCCCCACGATGGCCTCAGCCGAGGGCAGTCCAACTGCCCGGGCAAAGACGGCATTGCAGCCCAGGTAGATGCCTTCCCGGTCCTTCCAGAAAATGGATTGCGGCACCGAATCGAGAATGTTGGCCAACACGGTGCGGCTCTGACGCAGCGCCTCCTCCGCCCCCTGGCGCTTGCTGATGTCGATGGCTGCCCCCAGAAGCCGGGGTTTGCCATTCACTACTAAACGCACGCCCGCTACGTAGCACGGGATCCGCCTGCCGGTCTTGGTCAATAAGGACGCTTCCGCATCGCCCACGCCAGCTTCCATTACGTCCCGTATGGTCTGCTGCATGCTATCCAGGTGTTCCGGGGCGATGGTATCCAGGACGTTTATCTGGGACACCTCGCTGGCGGCGTAGCCCAGCATGGTTTCGAGTTTTGTGTTCCAGCGCAGAAACCGGCCCGTGTCATCGGAGATGCAAACAATCGCCGGCAGACCCTGAATCACTGCTTCTGAAAAGGCCCTCTCCTCGCGGATTCTGTCCGAGCTCAGCCTGGCCAACGCGCTGGCCTGTTGGTCCAATTGATGGTTGCTCGTCAGGAGGCCGCAGCGCCAGCGATGTAATATCCACAAGGCAAACAGCCAGCCGGTTCCGATAACCGGCAACAGCACAACGATTGCGACACTGTGGACATACGCGGTTCGCTGCTCGGATTCCAGCAGATCGCTGGCATTTTTCTTGAGCAGCGCCCTAACCTGTGCCATTCCCTCCGAATAGACTTGCTTCTGGTGCTCGTACTCTGGTGAAAACAAGATTGCGCGAGCCTCTGCAGAGCGCTTCTCGCGCACCAGGGTAAAGGCGCGATGTTCCATTTCGACCAGCTTCGTATTGGCGGCTTCCGTCTCGGCAGGCAGGTCGTGGTAGGCTCGGGGCTCAAGTTGGCTGACTTCCTTGATGGCACTATCCAACACCGGCTCAAAGCGCCGGTACCGTTGCTCCCAGGCTGGGTCTCCTGTAAAGGCGGCCATGCGGGCGGACATGGTTAGGACTTCGTCGAGGTGGGTAATGACCCCCTGCAGCTCCTCAATCCGAAAAAGCCGTTCCCGGATCAGGGTCGTCACCTGAAACGCCCTGTAGGTGTTCCACCCCAGCGAACCCAGCACCGCGCTGGTGAGCAACGCCACGATCCCTAAGAACAGCAGGGGAAAACGGCCGGGCTCCGGCGAATCTGGTTTGCTTTCCATAACGAGACAGCTCGTTGTTGCTTGAGTAGTTCCAAAGAACAAAACAGGAGGCCGCGAAAATCACACCACTGGCTCATCCTGCGGGAACCATCGGCAGGGTGCTGAAAAACCTTTAGCGCCAGGTGGGTGGGGCCGAATTCACTAGTGGGATCGCTGCGGCTCTGGTTAGTGATGGTGGCGAAGCCTGGACTCGAGGGAACCGCAGGGTCGCAGCCGCCGGGCACTGCCGGCAGGTAGTGGCCTGAGCCTGGACAGGCGCTTGAGTTCCTGCTTTGCTACTGAATGGAGCTGGCAGCGCTGGAGAACACGTTATTGGCGCTGGTCCCGATCAGCCGGATGGTTCCGACCACCAGAACCAGGATCACCGCCAGCATCACGGCGTACTCCGCGATGTCCTGCCCCTGGTCCTCCGACCATATCTTGCGAATCCGTTCAGTCATGCCAGCCTCCAGTGGGGGAAAGTTGGAGAGCACCCATAATGCCGGGAGCAGCCCCGGTTGTCAATGCTCGCCTGTGGATTCTGCGCACATTTCAAAAGCCCTGTCAGTCAAGGGTTCTCGGGCCATTTAGAATAGGCCGGATGGCGCCCGCTTTGGAGTTCGAGAACCTCAGCAAAGAGTATCGCAGCTTTCCCCGCCGCTGCCTTCGGGCGCTCGACGACTTCAGCCTGGTGGTAGAAGCGGGCGAGATTTTCGGCTTCCTGGGTCCAAACGGGGCCGGCAAAAGCACCGCTATTCACCTCGCCATGGGGTTCATGCGGCCTACCCACGGAAGGGGGCGCATGCTGGGCCAGCCTTTCGGCGATGCCCACGCCCGCCGCCGGGTTGGGTTCCTCGCCGAGAACGTGTCTCTTTACCATCGTCGGGCGGAACGCCTGGTCCGCTTCTACGGCGCCCTGAACGGCATGGGTAGGACGTATCTAGCCAAGCGGGCCCGGGAGGTGCTGATAGCGGTCGGGCTCCAGGAGCAATCGAAGCGCAACGTGGGCCGGTTTTCCCGCGGCATGCTGCAGCGTGTCGGCCTGGCCCAGGCCTTGGTGAACGACCCGGAGTTGCTGATCCTCGACGAGCCCACCTCCGCGCTGGATCCGGCGGCCCGCGTCATGGTCCGCGAGTTGCTCCTCGCGGCCCGGGAGGCGGGCAAGACCATCTTTCTGAGCTCGCACTTACTTTCCGAGGTGGAGCTGATCTGTGATCGCGTGGCCGTGCTGCATCGCGGGAAGCTGGTCCGGCTGGGACGAACCCGGGATCTTCTGCACTCCTCCGAGAAGACCGAGATCGTCGCGCGCGGAATTGCGGCCAGCGCCTTTCCTGAGGCCGTCGCCCATGACGGCGTCGTCAGCTTCTCCGCGCCGGCGACTGCCCAGCGTGCTGTGCTCGAGCAGATCTGGAGTCTGGGCGGAGAGGTGGTCAGTGTCAATCCGGCGCGCCGCTCGCTGGAAGAGATTTTTCTGGAGGTGACGGCCGCGCCCGGACCTGCCGACGAGAAAGGCAGGCCATGAAGCCCGTGTTCTTGATCGCCGTGAACTTCGTGCGCGAACAGCGCTGGCCCATCTTTGTGCTGCTGTTGTGGGTCCTGTTGCTGGCATTTCTCGGACTCTTCAGCGATATTCCCCGCCAGCGCGAGGATCTTCTGTTCGTCTTCAAGCAGGTGGCGGTCTACGTGATCGCGTTCAGCGTATTCTTTGGCGGCTCCGCCATCTACAACGAGCGCAAGTCGCGGCGCATCCTGGCCGTGCTTTCCAAGTCCGTAGCCCGTTACCAGTACCTCTCCGGCCTCGTCTTGGGCGTCACCATCGCCAGCGGAATCTACTGTTTCGCCCTCGGTATTACGGGAAGTTGGACGCTGGGAGAGGCAGGGTTTCCCATATCCAGGGTCTGGTTCCTCATGGTGTGCCTGTTGCTTGCATGTATGCTGGCGGGAACGGTGGCTCTGATGTTCTCCACCTTCCTGAATCCATTTTTCGCGGCCGGGGCGACCGCGGCGGTGCTGGGGCTGCCGGCGCTGGCCGGCCACGGCATCGCCACCCAGTGGCAGTACGCGATCCCCGTCTATCCGCTCGCAGCCATTATCATGAAGTCTTCGTTCCAGGCTCCGGGGGTGGCATTCTGGCCGCCGCTCGGCCTGGCTGTGCTGGAGACGCTCGCGTTCTGGGTGCTGTCCGCCCGGATCTTTTCGCTGGTGGACATCGCGGTTGCAGTGGAGTAGGAGGGAACCTAGAAAGCCGGTCACCGCGAGGACGCCGACGTGGCGGCCTGACTTGGGCCTGATTGCACAATTTGGCTGGCCGCCGACTGCGCATACTCCAGCACCCGTCCCGGCAACACCCCCAGATAAATCGTGGCCACCGCGCTGATGGCCAGCGCCGCACCCAGCCCAAGAGGAATCCGAGACACCGGCACTTCCTGTCGTGCCTCCCGCATGTACATCACTACGATCACACGCAGGTAGTAGTAGGCGCCCACCGCGCTGTTGAGGACGCCAATGATCACCAGTCCGACCAGGTTCGCCTGCAGCGCGGCGCTGAACACGTAAAACTTGGCAAAAAAACCGCCGGTCACCGGAATTCCGATCAGCGACAACAGGAAAATCGTCAGCGTCGCTGCCAGCAGAGGGGAACGCCGTCCCAGGCCGGCGTAGTCTTCCAGGGTGACGTAGCGCTCGCCGGCACTGGCTAAGTGACTGACTACAGCAAATGCGCCCACATTCATCGCAGCGTACGAGGCGGTATAAAACATGGCTGCGGGAATGCCATTGTCGGGTAGCGCCGCAAACGCCATCAGCAGGTATCCCGCGTGCGCAATGGAGGAGTACGCCAGCAGGCGTTTGATGTTGTCCTGTACCAGCGCCCCCACGTTCCCCAGCGTCATGGAAAGCGCAGCGACCACCCAGATTAACCACAGTCGTCCCGGCGCATGCGCCTCAAACAAGATGCGGAGCAATACCGCGAACACTGCTGCCTTGGGCGCGGTGGACATGAAGCCCACAATCGGCGCGGGTGCGCCTTCGTACACATCCGGCGTCCACACGTGAAACGGCGCCGCCGCCACTTTGAAGCCCAGCCCCACAAACATCAGCGCGATCCCAACGTACGCCAGCACCGGGATCTGTTCCGCACCCAGCGCCTGCCCGATCGTTGCAATGCTTGTGGAGCCCGTGGCTCCAAACATCAATGCCACACCGTACAGAAAAAACGCTGTGGCGAACGATCCCAGCAGAAAGTATTTGACCGACGACTCGCTGCTGATCGCCGCCCGCTTGCGGAAGCCCGCCAGGATGTAGGTGGAGATCGAGGAGATTTCCAACGCGATGAAGATGAGCACCAACTCCACCGCCGAGGACATCAGGCACATGCCCACCGCTCCAAATAAAATCAGTCCGTAGTATTCCCCCGCACGAATCTGCTGCACTTCCATGTACTCGTAGGAAGTGAGAATGACGACGGCAGTCACGGTGGTGACCACGAAGTGGAAGAAGATGCTGAAGCTGTCCACCCGGACCATGCCCCAGAAGCCAAGGCCGGGACTTTGTGCCTGCAACACGGTAGCCGCGACAGCCGCCAGCGACCCAACCAGTCCGACGGCCCCCAGCGTGCGCTGGCTGCGGCGCTCGTCCAACAACGGGTCGAGCAACATGATCACAATGCCGAACAGCGACAACACGATCTCCGGCAATATGCGGAGGTACTCGACCGCCTGTGGAGTCACCTGAGTCGCGCCGTTCACCGGCCCACCACCTTGCTCGCCAGTTGCGTGAAGGGTGTGAGCGAGTTCTGGACCGCGGGATCAATCGCATTCAGCCACACCAGCGGCGCCACCCCCATCACCAGTGCCGCAATCGCAGCAGGCCACAAAGCCAGGCGCTCGCGCACTTCCAGATCAGGCAGTGTCCGGTTGACGTCGTGGCTCACTTTCCCGAAAAACACACGCTGGTACATCCACAGCAGGTAGCAGGCGCTCCAGATTACGCCCGTCGCGCCCAGCACGCCGTACCAGGCGCTGGCGCGGAAGGCCCCGCTCAACACCAGAAACTCGCCGACAAATCCGTTGAGCAACGGCAGCCCCACCGACGCCAGGACGATAAACGAGAAGAAGGTGGCATACACCGGCATGGGCGTCGCCAGCCCGCCGAATTCCGTGATCTCGTAGGTGTGCCGCCGCTCGTGCAGAATCCCCGCCAGCATGAACAGCGCGCCCGTGGAAACCCCGTGCGCCAGCATCACGAACATCGCGCCGTCCAGTCCGGCCTGCGTGAAGCTGAAGACGCCCAGCACCACAAATCCCAGGTGGCTGATGGAGGAGTACGCGATCAGCTTTTTCAGGTTGGGCTGTACCATCGCCACCAGCGCCCCATAGATGATGCCAATCAGCGCCAGCACCGCGATCCAAGGTGCGTTAGCGCGCGACTGCTCTGGAAAAAGCCCGAGGTTGAAGCGCAGCATGCCGTATGTCCCCATCTTCAGCAGCACGCCTGCGAGCAGCACCGATCCGGCAGTCGGAGCCTCCACGTGCGCATCCGGCAGCCAAGTGTGTACGGGGAATAGCGGTACTTTGACCGCGAAGGCGACGAAGAACCCCAGGAACAGCCACGGAGCCGCGCCCACCCATCCGCTGACTTGTCCGCTGCGGATCGCGTTCTGAATCTCGACAAAGTCGAACGTGCCCAGCCGGGCGTACAGCCACAGAATCGCTGCCAGCATGAACACCGAGGCGATCATGGTGAACATAAAAAACTTGATTGCCGCGTACACCCGCCGCTCGTGCCCGTAGATGCCGATCAGAAGCGCCATGGGAATCAGCGTGGCTTCCCAGAAGAAATAGAAGAGAAAGAGATCGAGCGAGACGAACACGCCGATCAACGCCGTCTCCATGATCAGCAGCAGGATGAAGAACTCCTTCACCCGCTCGTGGACTGACTTCCAGGAGATCAGCACGCACAAGGGCGTGAGGAATGTGGTCAGTACCACCAGCCACAGGGAGATGCCGTCCACACCCATGTGGTAGTGAATGTTGGGGGTGGGGATCCAGGGAATGTTGATCTCATACTGGAACCCGGTCCTCGCGCGCTCGAAAAAGACCGGCAGGTGCAGTGACATCCCGAAGGTCAGCAGTGAAACCACCAGGGCAAAGATGCGGATATCCCGATCGCGCCGCGGAAAGGCCAACAGCAACAGGGCGCCGGCCAGCGGAATAAACGTGACCAGCGAAAGAATCGCGCTGTCGAGGGTCGGCGTGTTCATCGCACTCCCCTCCAGACCATGTAGGCAATCACTCCCGCCGCCCCCAGCGCCACCCAGCCGGCATACGAACGCAGGTTGCCGGACTGCATGTGGCGCACCGAGTCGGACACGCTCCGGGCTGCGTCCGCGCTGTCGTTTAACGTGTCATCAATCACGCCCTGATCTACTGCCTGCCAAAGAATCCGCGTCGAGCCGTCCACCACCGGCCTGACAAAAAGAATCGCGTACAACTCATCCACGTAGTACTTGTTGGCCACGGCGTGGTAGAAGCCACCCAAGGCCTCGGCGATCTTCTGCGGCAGCTGCGGACGGCTTTGGTAGAGCAGCCAGGCGAGATACAGGCCCAGCGCCGCTGCGGCCACCGAGATAGCCGTAAACATCCATTCCAGATGTTCCATCCCAGTGATCTGCCCGGCTTGCTCCGGCGCCGCCGCTACCAACCGCGTCGCTTCGCCGAATACCGGGGCCAGGAACATTTCAAACCGGTGCGACCCGATCCAGCCGCCGAAAACCGACAGAAACGCCAGGATGGCCAGCGGAACCAGCATGATCTTGGGACTCTCATGAATGCCGCCGTGCCCATGCTCGTGTGGGACGGACACTCCTGCCTGTCCACCTACGGCATGAATGCTACCGTGCGTTTGGGTTCCCGCCGCGTCTCCCCGGTATTCACCGAAGAAGGTCAGGAACCACAGCCTGAACATATAGAACGAAGTCAGAAAAGCCGTGATCACCCCAATCAGCCAATAGACCCAGCTTCCATGCGGGCTGGCATATGCCCGCCACAAGATTTCATCCTTGCTGAAGAAACCGGCAAAAGGAGGGAAGCCCGCGATGGCGAAAGTTGCCGCCGTCATCGTCCAGTAGGTCGCGGGGATGTGGTCGCGCAGTCCCCCCATCTTGCGCATGTCCTGCTCGCCGCCGATGGCGTGGATCACCGAACCCGCGGCCAGGAACAGCAGGCCCTTGAAGAACGCATGGGTCATCAGGTGAAAGATGCCCGCCGAGTACGCCGCCACGCCGCAAGCCAGGAACATGTACCCCAGCTGTGAGATGGTCGAGTAGGCCAGCACCTTCTTGATATCGGTCTGGCAGATGCCAATGGTCGCGGCAAAGAGAGCTGTCAGTGTGCCAACGATCGCAACCACCGTCAGGGCCGTGGGCGCGCGGTCGAAGATCACATGCGAGCGCGCTACCATGTAGACGCCCGCGGTCACCATCGTCGCCGCGTGAATCAACGCCGACACCGGCGTGGGACCTTCCATCGCGTCCGGCAGCCAGACGTAGAGCGGAAGCTGCGCCGATTTTCCTGCCGCCCCCACCATCATGAGCAAGCCGATGGCGGTGAGCAATCCCGCGCCGGCGGTCTCTGCGTTCATGGGCGCAATCTTCTGGAACACCTCGGCAAAATTCAGCGACCCGAAGTGCTTGATCAGCAGAAACAGCGCGATCAGGAAGCCGAAGTCCCCAATGCGGTTGACGATGAACGCCTTTTTACCCGCCGCGGCGGCAGAATCCTTGGTGAACCAGAACCCGATCAGCAAGTACGACGCCAGGCCCACGCCCTCCCAGCCGATGAACATCAGCAGGTAGTTGCTGGCCAGCACCAGCGTCAGCATGAAGAACATGAACAGGTTCAGGTAGCTGAAGAAGCGGTAGAAGCCGCCCTCCTCCCACATGTATCCGACTGCATAGACGTGAATCAGAAAGCCTACCCCCGTTACCACCAGCATCATGACGAGAGAAAGCTGGTCGAGGTAGAAGGCGAAATCTGCCTGGAAATTGCCGGCGCGAATCCACGGTGCCACGTAGTCAGTGAGGGGGACGGGCAGGGAAGAGAAGCGCAACGCCACCCACAGCGCCATGGCAAATGCCGCCCCGCAAAATGTGAGGGCAATCGCAGCCACCGCCAGACGGGAGAATCGTTTCCCGAGCAGGCCGTTGATGGCGGCGCCGATCAACGGCAACACCGGAACCAGCCACAGATGTAAGCTCGGCGTCATAGTTTGAGCAGGTTCACCTGGTCCACGTTCAGAGTTTCCCGCGTGCGGTACACAGAAATAATGATGGCCAGTCCCACGGCGGCCTCCGCCGCCGCCACCACCATCACAAAGAAGACAAAAATCTGCCCGCTTAACTTGCCCCACTGCGCCGCGAAGGCCACGAACGACAGGTTCACCCCGTTGAGCATGAGTTCAATGGACATGAAGATGGTGATGATGTTGCGCTTGATCAGAAACCCGGTCACGCCGCAGGCAAACAGAATCCCGCCTAGCACCAGGTAGTACGACAGCGGAACCATCAACCCTCCCTCTTCGCGGGCGCACCCGATTCCGCGTGGCCTGCCAGAACCACCGCGCCCATGATGGCAATCAACACCAGCACCGAAGTGACCTCAAACGGCAGCAGAAAATCGTGAAACAACAGCCACGCAATCGTCTTGGGGGGTCCTGGCAAAGCCCCTGCCTCGACCGCCTGCGTGCCAGAGCGCTGCAGCAGGATCCAGGCAATCAACCCACTGCCCACGAGCATGCCCGGAATGCCGAACAGCAGAGCAACCCGGCTTCCCTTGGTACGCTCCTCTTCACCCGCGTTCAGCAGCATGATGACGAACACGAACAGCACCATGATGGCGCCCGCGTAGATGATCACCTGGACCGCGGCCACGAACTCAGCTCCCAACAGCAGGTATTCCACCGCCAGCGAGGCCATCACCACAATCAGCGACAGCGCGCTGTTGATGGGATGGCGCTGCACCAGCAGGTTCACCGCCCCCGCCACGCAGATGGCTCCGAAAATCAAAAATAGAATCAGGTGAAGCATGATTCGCAGTAGCGCCGGCGTCCCGCCGGCTGTCCTTCTCAGTCCAGGCCCGTAGTTGCCGGCGAGACGCCGGCGCTACGCCCGCAGAGCCACAATCAACCCGGTAATCATCAAATTCGCAATGGCCAGCGGCAGCAGAACTTTCCATCCGAATGCCATCAGCTGGTCATAGCGGAAGCGCGGCAAGGTGCCCCGCACCCAGATGTACAAAAAGAGAAATCCGAACACCCTTAAGCCGAACCAGAAAACCGGCAGGATAGCCTGCAACCACGCCGGACCGAATAAGGGTCCATGCCATCCCCCTAAAAACAACAACGACGCCAGGCAGGCCACTGTGATCATGTTGGCGTACTCCGCCATGAAGAACATGGCAAACTTCATGGCGCTGTACTCGGTGTGGTAGCCGGCCACCAGCTCGGTCTCTGCCTCGGGCAGGTCAAAAGGAACCCGATTGGTCTCCGCGAATGCCGCCGTGAGATAGATCAGAAAGCCTACAACCTGTCCTTGAAAAATGTTCCAGCGCGGGATCACATGGCAGTAGGCGCCGCCTTGCGCATCCACAATGTCGCGCAAGCTGAAGCTACCCGCCATGATCAGCACGCCAATGAGCGACAACCCGAGCGATACCTCGTAGCTCACCATCTGCGCGCTGGCCCGCAGGCTGCCCAGCAGGGAATACTTGTTGTTCGACGACCACCCGGCCAGGGCCACGCCATACACGCCCATCGAGGTGATGCCCAGCACGATCAGCAATCCCATGTTGACGTCAGTGATCTGCAAGGGTGTTTGAATGCCGCCAACCGTAACCCAGTTGCCGACCGGAATGACCGCAATCGAGGTGAGCGCGAAGATCAGGGAGATCATCGGAGCCGCAATGTACAGCGGCTTGTACACGTGCGGCGGGGTCAGGTCTTCCTTGAAGATGAATTTGACGCCGTCGGCCAGCGGCTGCAGCAGGCCAAACGGCCCCACGCGCGTCGGGCCCCAGCGGTTCTGAATGTGGCCGACCACCTTGCGCTCCAGCCATACCGTGTAAGCCACGGCCGTGAGCAGCACGATGAGTGCGATCACTATCTTGATAAGCGAAATGAGGACAAACGTTCCAACGCTTAACAATGCCAGTCTCTTTCCAAATTTCTGTGTGGGCGCGGGCGACTCGCCTGCGCCGGACAGCGTCCGCTCGCCAGAGCCCTCAGTCCGCGGCCACGTCCGTTTCCGCCGACTCTTTGTGATGGTTCTCGATGACTGAATTCAACGTACGGGAATAACGTCCCAAAGTTCCGGAACTGAAAAGGTCATCCTCAGCAGGCACGATCAGTTCCGGATTCTGCAAAGCTCCCGGACCGCTCTCCGCCAGAGTCGTGTGCTGGTCATTGCCCGCCAGCAGGTTGATTCGGGAGACGTCGTAGCCCGGCACCAACCGCTGGATTTCGTCCAGGATAGCCATGGGATCGAACGGACTCATCTTGGGCTCGAGACCGCGCGCCTGCAGCCAGACCGCGTGCCGGTCGGCTTCGCCCGAGTGCGCGCCGCGCGACTGACCCATGTCGAAGTGCATTCCCCGTCCGAACGGCAGCAACTTGCGCACCGCAAAGCCCATGGCGTCGGCGATACGTACGATCATCTCGAAATCGCTCTTGGTGCCAGTGACCTCGCCAGCCTTCTTCAGCAGTTGCAGGTCGCCGCAGGTATTGGTGAAGGTTCCGGACTTTTCATAGGCATTCGCCGCCGGCAATACTACATCGGCCATGACAGCGGTTTCGGTCAGGAACATGTCTTGCACGACAACAAAACTCTGGGAGAAAGCGAAGGGATCAACCCCAAAGCGGCCAATCGGATTTGCACCCACCACGTAGAACGCTTTCAGCCCTCCGGCCTTGGCGCTCTCGACCATCTCGGGGAGAGTCAGGCCGCGAACTTCAGGCACGCCGCCCCATTCCTCGTGAAACCTGCCCGCGTCCGTCACGGGGTGATAGCCGGGGAGCAGGTCGGGATAGAGGCCCATGTCAGCGGCGCCGCGCGAGTTGGCGTAATCAGCCAGGCAAATCACCTTCGCTCCGGGAATCGCTGAAGCGAACTTCACCAGCGAAGCCATCCCCTCCCCGCGAACTTCTGACCCAACGACAATGACCAGGTTCTGCTCACCGTGCAGTTTGTTCCGCAGCAAACGCCATGTGTCGGCGACGCCACCGAGGGGGTCCGCAGCCTGATCGTTGCCGGCAAAGTAGGCGAGGACCTGATTGGCGAGCCCTTCGGGGATTTGCATGAAGGTCGTTGCCTGCCGGCGCAACTTGATCGGCTGCGAGTTGATCAGGTACAGCCGCGCGCGGTGCAGGCGCACATTGTTGCGAATCTGCCATGCCAGCAACGGATGTTGCTCGGTGGGGTTGTTCCCAATCAGCAGCATCGCCGGGGCCTGGAACACGTCCCGCATGGAAGCCGTCATCTCCGGCTTGCCAGCGAGTGCCGCGGCCAGGGCAGGGAAGTCTGCGGTGCGGTGGTGGTCAATGTTGTTGGTGCCCAGCACGACCCGCGCGAACTTCTGCAGCAGATAGCTTTCTTCGTTCGTGGTGCGAGTCGAACCGACGACGCCGATTGCCTGACCTCCGTCCCGGTCGCGGATTTCTCGGAACCGTCTTCCGATCAGCTCAAACGCCTCTTCCCAGGTCGCAGGTGTCAGCCGGCCATCCTTGCGAATCATCGGCTGAGTAAGGCGTTCCTCGTGGTGCGCGAAATCAAACGCGTATCGCCCCTTGATGCACAGGAAATCCCCGTTTATCCCGCTCTTGTCGCGGTTATCGCCGCGCACGATTTCCATGCCGGTATCACAGCGGCGCACGCCCAGCGTGGTCTTGCAGCCGTCGGCGCAATGGGTGCAGGTGGTGCCGACATGCTTCATCTCCCAGGGTCGCGTTT
>Ga0335070_10002734_pt1 | contig 20498 bp, 26 predicted proteins | sample Lox_Sample_13_FD_206722 | JGI IMG/M metagenome (GOLD analysis project Ga0335070, IMG submission 206722) | Soil microbial communities from Loxahatchee National Wildlife Refuge, Florida, United States - Lox_Sample_1.3 | ecosystem: Environmental > Terrestrial > Soil > Wetlands | place: USA...
TCGACGATTCAGGGGATCCGGTGGGTTGGAAGCTGTGGGAGAGCGGCGATACGCCGTCCACCGCCGAGGCATGGAACACCGTGACCATCCCAGCGGGCCTTGCGCTGAAGGCCGGTACCTACTGGCTGGCCTGGCAGTGGAATAGCATCAGCTCCGGGCCGTCCTTCACGGCCGGAAGCAGTGGCGACGGAAACTACGTCTCGCAGGCCTATGGCTCATTCCCCGCGTCCTGGATTAGCGGAACCGGTTCAGGCGAGAAATGGAGCATATACGCAACGTACATCATCCCTGTCCCCATTGGCTCCAATGACGGGACCTGGCATTACCTCGTGGTGACGAGATCGGGAACAGGGGTCGGCCAGCTCGCGACCTATTATGACGGAATACCGGTAGATACCGGCTCCGATTCGCGGACTCTGTCTAATACCGACAACTTCAGGCTTGCCCTGTCAAACGACGGCTTGAACGGGTTTGGCGGGTACCTCGACGAGGTCCGCGTCTCCAGCACGGCGAGAAGCGGGGACTGGATCAGGACCGAGTACAACAACCAGTACAGCCCCGGCACCTTCGCCTACCTGAACTCCTCGGAGCAGGGGACCTGTTAGATCACGGGGAGGCCCATTTCCTCTCTTCTCTCGGAGTTCGGGGTGGTATCCCCGGGTGCAAACCAGAATGGAATTTGGCATTCGCTAAAGAATCCCGCAGAAGTTTATATATTATCCAGTTTATAATTCACCATAGGCATGCAGCGTCCCCACGGCGAGAGGGATAATTCCGAGATCCATGGTACCATCCCCATCCTCGAACCCGATAAGGGATGCGCTACCCTTGCCCTCAACCAGAGGGCCGAGTACATCACCATTGCCCGGGACCCCCTCCGGAACACCGCGGTCCCCTCCGGGGGGTGAGGAGGTGAAGGAGGGCGGCGTCTCGGAGGTGGTCGGCGCCATCATCCTCGTCTCCATCGCTGTCCTGGCGGTGGGCATCGCGGTCCTGGTCCTCTTCACCGGTCCCCTCCCGACGCAGATCCCCGCCTTCTCCGGCCTCATCTCGAACTCGGGGAAGACCGTCTACATCTCCCACGAGGGCGGGGACCCCCTCATCGTGGGGCAGTTCAAGATCCTCGTCGACGGCGTGGACCAGACCGCCAGATTCACGAGCTCCCTGAGCTCCGGCATCTTCTCCCTCGGGATGAAGATGAACGCCACGTTGCCGAAAACGCCGAGGCGGGTGGTGATGATCTCCAATACCTCGTGGGGCGGCGAGACCGTCCTCCTCGCCACAGACCTCACCCGGTGCATCCTTCAGGTTTCCCCCGCCTGGTACTCCACCGATTGGACCTACCGGAAGAGGATCACCATCGACCATACCAAAGTCTCCGGGTCCCTGACCGACTTTCCGGTCCTCATCAGCCTCCCCTCGGACTCGACCCTTTCCTCCTGCGCACTGCCTGATGGCCATGACATCCTCTTTACGGATGCGGCGGGGACGAAGCTCCCCCACGAGATCGAGAGCTACACGAGCAGTACCGGTGCCCTCGTCGCCTGGGTGAAGGCCCCGTCCATCTCCTCCTCGGACAACACCACCCTCTACCTGTACTACAACAACTCCGAGGCCCCGGACCAGCAGGATGCCACCCACGTCTGGGACTCGAACTACGTGGGCGTCTGGCACCTGAAGGAGCCGGCCGGCTCGAACTCGAACGACTCCACCTTAAATAGCCTCACCGGCACACCGGCGGGGTCGCCCGGGCAGACCTCCGGGCAGGTCGACGGGAGCCTCGGCTTTTCCGGGGGCAACTCCGTCTCCATGGGGAACAACGCCTCCTTCAACTTCGGGACCGGGGCCTTCACCGCATCATCCTGGGTGAGGGGCGGGGGAGCCAACCAGCAGATCCTCGGGAAATCCAACTGGGCCGGGAACGACAACGGGATCCAGGTATATACCAGTTCCAGCGGTGGATACACAACAGCCCCTCCGGTTACAGGTACCGCCGGTATCACGACGACAGGTACAAACAGCTACCCGGCTTACACAAATACCATTGGAGGAACCAGCTACTGGAATAATTTCTATGGAGATTACGTCAGCGCTTTTCCGGTTACCCTACCGGCAGGCACCGTCACCAGCATTGGTGTGTATTGGCTCGCTTCAGGGGGGTATATGCGTGTTGCCCTGTATAGTCCTGGTTCCGGGAAACCTGCCAATTTGCTGACCCAGAGCGCAAGCACAGCCATAGTCGCTGGATGGCAGGACGTTCCAGTCACACCCTACTATGTTACGGGCGGTACATATTGGATAGTTGTACAAACGAATCAGATCAAGTCGTTTTACTATATTACCACTGCAACAGGTCAGGAATACGCTAAAGCATACAGCGGAGGATTTGACGCTACCTGGAACTCTGGTTCATATCTGCTTAACTATCAATATTACATGCGGATCACGTATGTTAAAATTGAGGGCTACGCCAAGGCTACCAAGGTAACATTGTCTGATAACAACGCAAGTATTGATTCGGTGAGATTCTACTCCCATGCGACGGGCAATTTCCGCCTCGCAATCTACTCGGACTCGTCAGGGCCGGGCAGCAAACAATGGGAAAGCGCATCAACAGCGGCGACGGCAGGCGCCTGGAACACGGTCAGCATCGGTACAGGATCACCGGCAGGCCTCATGCTGAATGCCGGTACCTACTGGCTGGCATGGCAGTGGGACAGCGCCAACTCCGGGCCGTCCTACAACGCTGGAAGCAGTGGCGACGGCAACTACCGAGCACAAACATATGGTTCATACCCTTCATCCTGGACCGGTGGCACATCCTCAAGCGAGAAATGGAGTATATATCTAGCATATACTATTATCCAAATTGGTTCCAATGATGGAAATTGGCATTACCTCGCGGTGACGAGGGCAGGAACGGGCGCCGGCCAGCTTGTGACCTATTACGACGGGGTACCGGCAAGGACCGGCACAGATTCACGGACCCTCTCCAATACCGACAGTTTCAAGCTCGCCCTGTCAAACGACGGCTTGAACGGGTTCGGCGGGTACCTCGACGAGGTCCGCATCTCCAGCACGGCGAGAAGCCCGGACTGGATCAGGACCGAGTACAACAACCAGTACAGCCCCGGCACCTTCGCCTACTTGATCTCCTCAGAGCAGGGGACCTGTTAGGCTCTCGGATCCTCCATCGTGACCGGAGCCGAGACCACGCTCTCTTTCCCGGGACCTGGTACCGGCCAATCCTGTTTACCGGTGGTATCATGAGGAAGAATCACCGGGGACGGCTCCGGCAGTGACCAGGATCAGACGTCTTACAAGGGATACGATGGGGGTTCGAGACAGGCGGGGATCCTAGGGGGAGGGGGAAATGTGGTACGAATTTCCGAAGGATAAAAACAGGACTATCTCTTCTTCTTTTTCTCTCTGCCCTTCCCTTTCTTCTCCTTCTTCTCGTCCTTCTTCCCCATGGAGGGGATGTCCACGAGGTAGCTCGCGTCCTTGCCGACCCCCACCACCATTTCCCCCGTTTCGGCGAGCTTCTTTAGGTTCAGCTCATAGCTCCCCGGCGCGAGGATCCGGATGGACTCGACCCTGCCCCGGGGGTCGGCGGGGGTGCCCGGGATCTCCACGACCTCGAGGACCTCCTCCTTCGTCTCCTTCGCGATCTCGGTGATGGTCTTCTCCTCGAGGACGTCCCGGTGCCGGTGGGCCTCCCGGACGTAGAGAAACTTCTTGCTCCCGCAGCTCGGGCAGCCTTTCAGGATCTCCGTGGACCCGTCCTGGAATTCCCGTCCGCACTTCGTGCACTTGTGGGGCATTTCCTCTTACCGGGATGAGACCCAGGCGGAGATGAGGTCCTTCTCCTTCCGGATCATCTTGATCTGGTTCGCCGGCCCGATGACGGTGAGCCGGGACTCGGGGCGCTTCCCCATCATCCGGGAGAACATCCCTGCGAACCCCTCTGCCCCCTCCCTCGCCGGGTAGGTCTCCATCTCGATGCCCGTGAAGCCGTCGGGCATGATCTCCATCATGGTGATCTCGATGAGCTTGCTCGCCTCGTCGGGTTGGAGGCCCTTCTCGAGGACCACGATGTTCCCCTTTTTCACGTCGTCGAGAATGAGCCGGATCTTTTCCATGGGGGTGAGCCGGGCGAGGCGCTCCTCGGATATGAGGTCGATCTGTATCCCCTGCATGGCCGTCACCCGAACTTCTCCGTTATGAGCTCGTAGAGCTGTTCCACGTTCGAGCCGTCCAGGCTCGAGATGGGCACCACCGGGTGCTGGGGGAAGGCACTCCGGATCCGGTTCGGGGCCGCCTCGGGGAGGTCGATCTTGTTCGCGACGATGATAACGGGAAGCTTCCTCGACTCGATGATCCCGACCATCATGATGTTCACCTGCATGAAGGGATCGAGGGTCGAGTCGAGCATGTAGATGACCCCGTCGATGTCCTCCCGGAGCCAGTGCATGGCCTCGGCGACCCCCTCGGTGGCCTCCCGGGCCCGGGTCACCGCCTCCTCCTTGGGGAGCCCGAAGCTCATGAACTCCCGGTAGTCGATCTTCGTGGTGACCCCGGGGGTGTCCACTATGTCGATGTCCACCGAGTCCCCGTTCACCCCCGTGATGGTGATGTTCTCCTTCCGGAGGGCCCGCCTCGTCTCGTGGGGGATCTCGGAGACGGCACCCATGGTGTCCCCGGTCCAGTCCCTCACGATCCGGTTCGCCAGGGTGGTCTTCCCGGCATTCGGCGGGCCGTAGATCCCGATCCTCGCCCTGCGCTTCTTGAAGAAGATCTTCAGGAACCCCGAGAGCTTCTTCCTCGTCCTGACAAAGATGCTTACCATGTTCCCCCGGCCTCCCCGGTGATGGGGATGCTTAACAGGAAATGTCGCCCTTCCGGGATATTAAATCCACCCTGCGCTTCCCCTCTTTTTTCTCCCGTTCTCCCCCGTAACGGGCCCGTTTTCTCCCGGTGAGAAGAATTCTTTTATACTGCCTGCACCTAGTAAGAGTGAACCTTACGAAAGCCACGAACACCTTCGGTTCCTGGGAATCCCTATGACCCGGAAAAGGCCTACCATCCAGTTCGAGACTCGCGTCCCCCTCCGTGAGGTGATGCGATACCCCCCCACCACCATCAGCTCCGATGCCACGGTGGCACAGGCGTCCCTCGCCATGTGCCGCGACGAGGTGGGAAGCTGCATCGTCCTCGAGAACAATTTCCCCATCGGAATCATTACCGAAGAGGACATCAACTGCAAGGTGGTGGCCAAGGACAGGAAGCCCTCTGATGTCAATGTCATGGATGCCATGTCCTCCCCCCTCATCACCATCAGCGCGGGGAAGTCGGCCGGGGATGCCGCGAAGATGATGGTGCAGCACAAGGTGCGGAGGCTCCCCGTGGTCGAGGGACAGAAGGTCGTGGGCATCGTCACGGTGAGGGACATCCTCTCTGTTGCAAACGCCATGGAGGAGATCCTCGCCGAGCTCATCGACGTGAACCGGGAGGAGGTCCTCGAGATGGGGGTCTGCGACCGGTGCGGGGCGATGTCCGATGACCTCCGCCGGAGTGACAACCTCATGCTCTGCCCTGCCTGCAGGACGGAGGACCTCCTCGTATGAAAACCGCCGGGAGCCTCATGGTGAAGGTGCCGGTCCTCTCCCTCTCCGACCATATCACGCGGGCACGACAGATTCTCAGGGACGACATCTTCCGGGAGGTCTACGTCCAGGACGAGAAGAAACACCTCGCGGGGTACGTGGATATCACCGACGCCCTCCGGATTACCGACACCCGGTCCAACATCACCGTGGAGGGGTTCCTCCAGGAGGCGGTGCGGGTCTCGCCGGGGGACAGCCTCGAGAAGGTGGCGGCCGTCCTCCGGGACGCGAAGACCGACAGCGCCGCGGTGGTGGACGGGCAGGGGGCCGTCCTCGGCGCGGTCCTCCTTTCGGAGATCTTTCCCATCCTCATCACGAAGCACGAGCTCAGGGGGACCGTCGGGGACTGGATGAGCCGGCACGTGGTGACCGCCGAGGCCCGTGAGCCCATCCAGAAGATCTACACCCTCATCATGGAGAGCGGCTTCACCGCCTTCCCCGTGGTTTCGAAGAAGCAGCTCGTGGGGATCGTCTCGCGCCACGACCTCATCAGGGCCGGGCGGGTCAGGAAGGCCTTCGCGAGCCCGGCCAACGTGGAGGTGGAGTCGGTGATGACCACGGAGATCATCACCGTCACCCCGGGAACGTCCGCCCCGGATGCCGCCGCCCTCCTCGTGAAGCATGACATCAGCCGGATGCCCGTCATGGACGCCGGGAAGATCGCGGGGATCATCGACCGCCACGACCTGCTCAGGGGTCTCATTTTTAAACAGTAAATACCAAGGAGACAGGGGATCATGAACCGGAATACCAGGATCAATAAACAGGGGGACCGTCTGCTGAAGATGCCGGGGAAGTTCGACCGGGGCCCCCATGATTTCGAGTCCCGGAAGGCGCCCCGGGAGGGGGAGATCATGGCCATCGCGAGCAGGGACGTGGTCTCGGTGCCCCCCACCATCCCCATCATCGGCGCCATCGAGAAGATGACGGAGTGCGGCTTCCGGCGGCTGCCCGTGACGGACGCCGGCACCCGGAAGCTCCGGGGGATCGTGACCGCCGGGGACATCATCGACATGATGGGGGGCGGGAACAAGTACAACCTCGTCCGGAAGAAACACGGGGGGAACCTCCTCCCTGCCCTCAATGAGAGCATCCGGGAGATCATGACCTCGAAGGTCGTGACCCTGAGGAACGACGCGAAGATCGCCGACGCCGCCTCCCTCATCGTGGAGAAGCACATCGGGGGGCTCCCCATCGTGGACGAGGGGGAGGTCCTCAGCGGGATCGTCACCGAGCGGGACGTGATGAAGGTCCTCTCGGCGGAGAGGCGGGCGGGCCTTGTGGAGGATGCCATGTCCACGGCCCTCAAGGTGACCGGGCCCGAGACCCCCATCGGGGAGGCGACGAAGGAGATGACCGCCCACCGGTTCAGGCGGCTGCCCGTGGTAAAGGACGATGTCCTCTACGGCATCGTCACGGCGACGGACATCATGAAGTACCTGGGGACCGGTCAGGTCTTCCAGCGCATGACCACGGGGAACGTGGCCGAGGTCATGGCCCTCCCCGTCCGGACCCTCGTCTCCGGGACCCTCAACACCATCGACCCGAAGAAGAACGTGAACGAGGCGGCGAGGGAGATGCTCGCCCGGAACGTCGGGGCCCTCCCGGTCATCGAGGACGCCCGGCTCGTCGGGCTCATCACCGAGTTCGACCTCGTGAAGGCCTTTACGAGGAGGTAAGGGATGATCGCCTCAGACATCATGTCATCGCCCGTCTACGTGGTGGGGCCCCAGGAGAACGTGGCCCATGCCCGGAACCTCATGCTCTCCCACAAGATCTCCCGGCTCCCGGTCCTCGACGGGGACCGCCTCGTGGGGATAATCACGAAGAAGGACATCGCGTACCGGCTCCGGCAGTCCGATCCCATCTGGAGGCGCCGGCCCATCGACCGGATCCCCGTCCATGTCCTCATGGTCCCGGACCCGGTTTCCATCACCCCCGAAACGAGCGTCCGGGACATCGCGGCACTCATGATGGCGAGGGATTTCTCGGGCCTCCCGGTCATCGACGGGGGGAAGCTCGCGGGCATGGTCACGAAGACCGACCTCCTCGCCTCGGCCTCGGTCCATAGCCTCACGCTCCCGGTCTCGGGCCTCCTGACCGAGGCCGTCACGGTGAACCGGTACCACTCCCTGGACCATGTTATCAACCTCATAAGCGAGAGGAATGAACCCCTCGTGGTGGTGAATGAGGACGGCAGCCTCGCCGGGATCATCACCGAGAGCAACCTCGCCTTCTACAAGTACGACACGGACACCAGCAAGGGGCTTCCCGAGAAGGACGTGAAGCTGCTCCGGAAGGGAGAATCCGGGGGGAGGAAACGGTTCCGGTACGTGATGGAGGTATCCGCCGTCGCGGAGGACATCATGTCCCGGCCGGTCATCACCATCGGGAAGGACGAGCCGGTGACCGGCGCGGTGAGGCTCATGCGCGGGAACCATATCAACTCCGTGGTCGTGGTGGACGGCATGAACCTCGCCGGCATCGTGAAGCGGGATGACATCATTCGGGAGGTGGCAAAATGAAGAACACAGCGACCGTGAGAGACGTGATGGCACGGGCGGTGTCCATCGCGAAGTCGGCCTTCATCACCGAGGCCCTCGACAAGATGCTCGGCGAGCGGGTCGACCCCCTCATCGTGACGAACAACGGGGAGGTCATCGGGACCATCTCGAGGAGGAGCATAGCGGAGACCCTCGGGTCCAGGAGGAACGCCCAGATCTCGCCGACGAAGCTCCACGTGGCAACCCATGTGAAGGACGACTTCACGAGCGTGTACCCCGACCAGGCCGTGGAGCTCCTCGTCCCCCTCCTCCAGGCCTCGAAGGTCGTGGTGGTCCTCGACGAGAACCACCGGCTCATCGGGAAGGTCGGGTACGCCGACCTCCTCAGGGTGATGAAGCCCCGGGCCCCCCTCGAGCGGCTCCTCGGGAAGGCCTTCACCATCCAGGCCGACGAGCGGGTCGTCCACCTCCGGCGGCGGATGCTCGATGACGGCATCACCCGGTTCGTGGTCACCCAGAACGGCTCCATCGTCGGGATCGTCAGCGAGACGGACGTCGCGACCTCCTTCGCGAGCTTCCGTGAGATGGTGGAGACGAAGCACCAGGACGCCCGGATCCGGAATCTCATCGTCCGGGACATCATGTCCGCCCCGGTCATAGCCGCCGAAAAGACCGTATCGGTGACCGAGGCCGCGGACCTCATGCTGGAGAGGGGCATCTCGGCCCTTCCCATTACCGACTCAGGCCAGCTCGCCGGCCTCCTCACCCTCGAGGCGCTCGTGAAGGCGCTCTGAGGATCCATCTCTTTTCCGACGCCCCGAAACGCGGCCCCGTCGGATCATCCGGGAATCCCTCCTGCGCATCCTCCGGTGACAAACCGCAACCTTCATAACCACAATATACATTATTAATCATGTAAAATCAGATCCCCCGGATTCGTGGTGATTCCTCATGCAGCTCTTCGGCATGCCGGCTGAAAAGGGGAGGTGGGTGCTCGTCTTCCTCGGGATGGTCATCAACCTCTGCCTCGGGAGTATCTATTCCTGGTCTGTCTTCGTCACCCCCCTCACGAACCACTTCGTAAAGGAGCTCGGGCAGAATGTCACGGCAAACGATGTGCTCCTGCCCTTCTCGGTCTTCCTCGCCTTCTTCGCGATGGCGATGCCCCTCACGGGGAAGTACATCGAGTCCCAGGGGCCGCGGAAGGTGACCATCGCGGGGGGTATCCTCACCGGCCTCGGCTGGCTCCTCGCCTCCTTCGTCACCTCGGTCCCGATGCTCTACCTCGTGTACGGGGTCATAGGCGGGATCGGGGTCGGGGTGGCCTACGGGGTCCCCGTCGCCGTGGCCGCCCGGTGGTTCCCCGACCGCCGGGGACTCGCCGTCGGCCTCGTCCTCCTCGGATTCGGCTTCTCGGCCTTCTTCACGGCGAACGTCGCAGGATGGCTCATCGGTGCCTACGGGGTGATGCAGACCTTCCGGATCTTCGGGATCGCCTTCCTCGTCCTCATCGTCCTCCTCGCCCTCCCCCTCACCTTTCCGCCGAAGGACTGGAGGCCCGCCGGCTGGAACCCCCCGGCCCCGAAGCCCGGCGAGGGCGTCTGCGAGATGAACCGGGGCCAGATGGTCCGAACCTCGAGCTTCTACGGCCTCTGGATCTGCTACTTCATCGGCTGCCTCGCCGGCCTCATGGCCATCGGTATCGCGAAACCGGTGGGAACCGAGGTAGTGGGCATCGACTCCGTCCTCGCGACGATGCTCGTCGGGTTCTTCGCCATCTTCAACGGTGGCGGCCGGCCGGTCTTTGGCTCCCTCACCGACCGGCTCAACCCGAGAAACACCGCGCTCATCTCCTTCGTCCTCATAGCCCTCGCCTCCCTCCTCATGTGGCAGGTCCCCACGGTCCCGGTCTACATCCTCGCCTTCGCCCTCCTCTGGGGCTGCCTCGGGGGCTGGCTCGCCATCGCCCCGACGGGCTGCGCGACCTACTTCGGGACCTGCGACTACCCCCGGTGCTACGGGGTCCTCTTCCTCGCCTACGGAGCGGGGGCCATAGCCGGGCCGCAGCTCGCCGGGTTCATCCGCACCTCCACGGGGTCCTACCTCGGGGTCTTCCCGTACGTGGCGGCCCTTGCGGTCATCGGCCTTCTCGTCGCCTTCCTCCTCCTGAAGCCGCCCCGGGTGCCCGGGAAGGCAGCAGACTGAATCCCGCACCACCGGCCCCTCTCCCAACCCTTTTTATCCTTGCGCGGCAACGATGAGGGAGGACCTGTGAAGCCCACGCAGCCCGTCGTTCCCTCGGAGAACGTAGGAAAGCTCCTCGCCGGCATGGCAAAGACCGGCTTCCAGGGGAGGCGGCTCGGGGAATCGGTGGATATCTGGGCGGGAATGATCCGGGACCCGGACTGCACCATCCTCCTCGGCCTCTCCGGGGCCATGATTCCCGCGGGGATGCAGCGGGTCCTCATGGAGCTCGCGGGCCGGAACTTCTTCGATGTCCTCGTCTCCACGGGGGCGAACATCTTCCACGACACCTGCGAGCACCTCGGGGTGAGGCACTACCAGGGGCACGACCACACCGACGACGAGGACCTCTTCTCCCGCGGGATCGACCGGATCCATGACATCTGGGCCTACGAGAAGGAGTTCCGGGCGGTGGACCGGCGGATCGCGAACTTCGCGAAGGGGATCGCCCCCTTCCGGGGCTCCTCCCGGGAGTTCGTCGAGCGGCTGGGGAGGCAGCTCCGGAGGGACGCCCCCGACTCGAGGTCCCTCGTCACCACCTGCGTCGAGAAGGGCATCCCCGTCTTCATCCCCGCCCTTGCCGACTCCTCCATCGGGATCGGCCTCGTCATGGCCCGCCGGGAGGGGGCAGCCGTGGAGGTGGACCAGATCGCGGACGTGGACGAGATCACCGCCATGGTGGAGGGATCCAAGCGGACCGGGGTCGTGTACGTCGGCGGCGGCGTCCCGAAGAACTTCATCCAGCAGACCCAGGTGGTAGCCTCCATCCATGGCCAGGAGCTCGGGGGGCATGCCTATGCCGTCCAGTACACCACCGACGCACCTCACTGGGGGGGCCTCTCGGGCTGCACCTTCGAGGAGGCCGTCTCGTGGGGGAAGGAGTCCCCCACCTCGTCGAAGGTCCAGGTCTTCTGCGACGCCACCATCGCCCTCCCCCTCGTCACCTCGGCCCTCATCGCGAGGGGTGAGAAGAGGGCGAAGCGGACATAGAACAGGGAATACTCAGCCGATCCTCTGTCGGGAGGCGTCGCCACCACAACCCTTATGACCACCCGTCTCCAATTATAAACGCCGTTCATGGAGCGGTGCGAGATTCGCATCGCGAGTATCGAAAGATGCGAGATTCTTGTTGAGGTAGCCAAGCCAGGTATGGCGCAGGTTTGCTAAACCTGTGTCCCTGTGGGACTCGAGGGTTCAAATCCCTCCCTCAGCGCTCCGGGATCTCCTCTGTGAGGCGATGGGATGGAAAACCAGGAGAAGGCAGTCAGGGAAAAGGCTCCGGAGGCGAAGCAGAAGTCCCCGGAGATGAAGGAGAAGGCTCCGGAGAAGGCAGCCGGGAAAGCCCCCGAGAAGGGGGCCGGGAAGGGGAAGGAGAAGGCCCCCGCCGAAAAAAAGGCTCCGGAGAAGGCAGCCGAGAAGCCCGTGGACAAGGATATCAGGTACTTCGTCCGGATCAGGAACACGGACCTCGACGGGACGAGGTCGGTGCAGATCGCGCTGACCAAGATCCCGGGCATCGGGCGGATCACGGCGAGGGCCATCTCCCGGCTCGCGAAGGTGGACCCCCTCTACAAGATGGGGAAGCTGGACGACGCCGGCGTCGACCGGCTCCGGCAGGTCGTGGATAACTACGGGACCCAGATCCCGAAGTGGATGCTCAACCGCCCCGCCGACCCGTACACAGGAGAAGGCAAGCACCTGCTTTCCACGGACGTCCTCATCGGGAAGGAGGACGACGTGAACCGGATGCGGAAGATCCGGTGCTACCGGGGCATCCGGCACGAGACCGGCCAGAAGGTCCGTGGCCAGCGGACAAAGTCCACGGGCAGGACCGGGACCACCGTCGGCGTGAAGAGGAAGAAGGAGTAAGGAGGCCGCACCATGGGATACCCAGGAAAGAACCACAAGCAGTACGAGAAGCCGACCCGGAAGTTCGAGAAGCAGCGCCAGGCGGACGAGGTCAAACTCATCGTCAACTACGGCCTCAGGAACAAGCGGGAGGTCTGGAAGTCCCAGATGGTCCTCCGCCGGTACCGGCGGGCCGCTCGGGACATCACGGCCATGGGCTCGGCGGGGGCCGACCCGAAGGCCGTGGAGACCAAGAGGCGGCAGCTCCTCGAGTCCCTGGAGCGGATGGGCTTCGTCCCGGCCGATGCCGGCATCGAGAGCGTCCTCACCCTCAAGGTGGAGCAGTACCTGGAGCGCCGCCTCCAGACCGTCGTGTACCGGAAGGGGCTCGCCCGTTCCCCGAAGCAGGCGAGGCAGTTCGTCACCCACGGGCACATCATGGTGGGGACCCGGAAGGTCACCATCCCCGGCTACCAGGTGAGCCGGGCCGAGGAGGGGAAGGTCTGCTATGCCGCCCATTCGCCCATGGCGAACGAGGTCCACCCCGAGCGGGCCCGGATCAGCAAGGTGGGGAGGTAAGCTATGGCAGGAGAGAAGGAGAAATGGGGGATTGCCCACATTTTTGCGTCCTTCAATAACACCATCATCACCATCACCGACCTGACGGGTGCCGAGACGGTGACCAAATCGAGCGGCGGGATGGTGGTGAAGCAGGACCGGAATGAGTCCTCGCCCTACGCGGCCATGCAAATGGCGGGGAACGTCGCCGCGGCCGCGATGGAGAAGGGCATCACCGGGGTCCACGTGAAGGTCCGGGCGCCGGGCCGGGGCAAGCAGCGGAGCCCCGGGCCGGGGGCACAGGCAGCCATCCGGGCCCTCGCCCGGGCGGGGATGCGCATCGGCCGGATCGAGGACGTCACCCCCGTGCCCCATGACAGCTGCCGGCCCAAGGGCGGCCGGCGGGGCAGGAGAGTCTGATGGAGATCACCTTTGTCCGGGTCTCGGATAACCGGGCGAGCTTCTACCTCACCGGCTCCTGGCCGGCGTTTGCCAACTCCGTCCGGCGGGAGATGACGGGCGGGGTCCCGACCCTCGCCATCGAGGACATCCGGATCTATGACAACACGAGCGTCCTTTTCGACGAGATGCTCGCCCACCGGCTCGGCCTCATCCCCCTCCGCACCGACCTCTCGACCCATGTCCCGGTGGACCAGTGCACCTGCCAGGGGGCCGGCTGCCCGGCCTGCACGGCGACCTATACCCTCTCGGTGGAGGGGCCGCGGATGGTCTACTCGCGGGACCTCATCCCCCAGGACTCCGCTGCGGGGCCGGTGGACGAGAACATCCCCATCGTGAAGCTCACCGAGGACCAGAAGGTGGTGGTCGAGGCAAAGGCCCACCTCTCCACGGGGAAGGAGAATGCCAAGTGGCAGGCCACGACGGCCTGCGGGTACAAGAACTACCCGGTCATCTCCATCGATGAGCACTGCGATGGCTGCGGTATGTGCGTGGACGAGTGCCCCCGGGGGGTCCTCGGGACCGAGGCCGGGAAGGCCGTGGTGCTCGAGGGGAAACTCGAGGACTGCTCCCTCTGCAGGCTCTGCGAGCGGGCCTGCCTCTCGGCCTCCATCGGGGCCGAGTCCTCCATCCGGGTGAACCCCGACCCCACGCGGTTCATCTTCACGGTGGAGGGGGACGGGTCCCTGCCCGTGCTCACGGTTCTCTCGACGGCTGTGGGAAACATCAGGAAGAAGGCAACCGACCTGGAGACCGTCCTCTCCGATGTCTCAGGGAAGGAGACAGCATGACGCGAACGGATGGGAAGACGAACCCGCGCCTCCTGGCCCTCATCACCCGGCTGAAGGAGACCTCACGGAAGAACGAGGCGGCCATCTGGCGGGACATCGCCGACCGGCTGGAAGCCCCCAGCAGGAACTATGCCGAGGTGAACCTGAGCAAGATCAGCCGCTACGCCCGGTCAGGGGAGACCTACATCGTCCCGGGGAAGGTCCTCGGGACCGGTGCCCTCTCCGAGCCGGTGGTGGTGGCGGCGCTGAACTTCTCCAGCTCGGCGGCAGAGAAGATCGAAAAGGCGAAGGGGACCTGCCTCACCATCGAGGAGCTCCTCAGGAAGAACCCCTCAGGGAACGGAGTGAAGATCCTCCGGTGATACCATGGTTGCCATCATCAATGCAGACGGGCTGATCCTTGGCAGGATGTGCTCCATCCTCGCCACCCGGCTCCTCGCCGGCGAGGAGATCGCGGTGGTGAACGCCGAGAAGGCCATCATCACGGGGACCCGGGCGAGGGTCTTCTCCACTTACCGGACGAAGCGGGAGCGGGGCTCCCGGGAGGGCGGGCCCTTCTTCCCCCGGCGGCCGGACCACATCGTGAAGCGGACCCTCAGGGGAATGGTCCCCTACCGGCGGGAACGGGGCCACGACGCCTTAAAAAGGGTCCGGGTCTACGTCGGGGTGCCGAAGGAATTCGCGGGAAAGGAGATGGAGACCCTCGAGGCGGCCTCGAAGAACCGGCTTTCCACCCCCCGGTTTGTGACCCTCGGGACGGTCTCGAGCTTCCTCGGGGCATCCTTCGAGAGGTGAGGAGATAATGGTGAAGATCATCAACACGAGCGGCAAGCGCAAGACGGCGGTGGCGAGGGCCACCTTCAAGGCGGGGAAGGGGAGGATCCGGGTCAACTCGGTCCCACTGGAGGTCTACGGGACCGAGCTCGCCCGGATGAAGATCTCCGAGCCCCTCACCCTCCTCCCGAAGGCCATGGAGGGTGTGGACGCGACCATCGAGGTCCGCGGTGGAGGCATCATGGGCCAGGCCGAGGCGGTCAGGACCGCCCTCGCCCGGGGGATCCTCTCCTGGCACAATGACCCGAAGATCAAGGACACGTACCTCGGGTACGACCGGACGCTCCTCGTGAACGACTCGCGGCAGAAGGAGAGCAAGAAGCCCCACGGCCGCGGCGCGAGGAAGAAGTTCCAAAAGTCTTATCGGTGAAGGACCGAGTACTCATGAGAGAGCGGTTTGCATGATACCCGTGCGATGTTTTACCTGTGGAAAGGTGATATCCACGGTATGGGAGGAGTTCAAGAGGCGGCGGGACGCCGGGGAGGACCCAGCAATGGTCCTCACCGAGCTCGGCGTGGAACGCTACTGCTGCCGGCGAATGCTCCTCTCGCACAAGGAGATCGTCGACGATCTCAATCCGTACCAGTGAGGGGTCGTGGGGTAGCCTGGACCATCCTGCGGCGTTCGGGATGCTGTGACCTGAGTTCAAATCTCAGCGGCCCCATCCAAGTTTACAGGAAAGGGTTATATTTACAGGAAAGGACTGGCAGCGAGGGACGATGGAAACGTATACGCGGTATGAACGAGCGAGGATCATCGGGGCTCGGGCGCTCCAGATCTCGATGGGGGCACCGGTGCTCGTGAAGAGCGAGCGGACGGACCCCCTCGAGATCGCACTGGAGGAGTTCGCGGCCCAGATGATCCCCATCACGGTGAAGCGCAAGGTGGGTATCTGAGGATGACCGAGATCGAGCTCATCAGGATGCGGACCATCCTGGACTCGAGGGGGAACCCCACGGTGGAGGCCGAGGTCTGGACCGAGCATGGCTTCGGCCGTGCGGCCGCCCCGAGCGGGGCCTCCACGGGGGCCCACGAGGCCAAGGCCCGGCCGGCCCGGGAGGCGGTGGAGGACGCCCAGGCCCGGCTCATCCCCTCCCTCATCGGGGAGGATGCCGCCGACCAGGTGGACTTCGACGAGCTCCTCCGGGAGATCGACGGGACCCCCGACTTTTCCTCCATCGGGGCGAATGTCTCCACGGCGTTGTCCCTCGCCTGCGCCAAGGCGGCGGCGGCGGCCCGGGGGCTCCCCCTCTACCGGTACCTGGGCGGGATCTTCGTCACGGGGATCCCCCTCCCCCTCGGGAATGTCATCGGAGGGGGGGCCCATGCGCCGGGGGCGACGGAAATCCAGGAGTTCCTCGTCGTCCCCACCGGCGCCTCCGATGCCGGCGAGGCGGTGTTTGCCAATGCCGCCGTCCACCGGCGGGTCAAGGAGAACCTCACGGCCCGGGGGAGGCACTGCGGGAAGGGCGACGAGGGGGCCTGGGCCCCGGAGATCGACGACCGGACCGCCTTTGACGTCGTGCGGGAGGCGGTGGACGCGGTCTCCGACGAGCTGAAGATCTCCATCAACATGGGGATCGACGTCGCCGCGTCCCAGCTCTGGCGCGACGGCCGGTACCACTACCGGGAGGCCGGGCGGGACACCGCCGACCAGATCGCCTACATGGCCGAGCTCATCGATGCCTACGGCCTCGTCTACGTTGAGGATCCCCTCCACGAGGACGACTTCGCGGGCTTTGCCGAGCTCACCCGGCAGGTGAAGGACCGGTGCCTCGTCTGCGGGGACGACCTTTTCGTCACCTCCGCCGAGCGGATCATGACCGGCATCGAGGCCGGCTCGGGGAACTGCGTCCTCATCAAGCCAAACCAGGTGGGGACCCTCACCGACACTTTTGAGGCCGTGAAGCTCGCCCACAGCCATGGCCTGGAAACGGTGATGAGCCACCGGAGCGGGGAGACCACCGACGAGACCATCGCCCACCTCGCCACGGCCTTCGGGTGCATCTTCCTGAAGTGCGGCGTGGTCGGGGGCGAGCGGACCGCGAAGCTGAACGAACTCATACGCATCGAGGAGATACTATGACAGCAGCAAACGAGATGGAAATAGAATTGAAGGAGCCCCTGGCCCCCGTGGAAGAGTACCTCGCCGCGGGCGTCCACATCGGGACCCAGCAGAAGAGCAGGGACATGAAGCGGTTCATCTACCGCGTGCGGGGGGACGGCCTCTACATCCTGGACATCCGGGCGACCGACGAGCGGATCAAGACCGCCGCGAAGTTCCTCGCCCAGTTCGACCCGCCGAAGATCCTCATCGTCACCTCCCGGCAGTACGGGCAGTACCCGGCCAAGAAGTTCGCCGAGGCCATCGGGGCCATGTCCGTGACCGGCCGGTTCATCCCGGGGATGCTCACGAACCAGGTCATCCCCGGCTACCTGGAGCCGGACGTCGTCATGGTGACCGACCCCATCGGGGACGCCCAGGTGGTGACCGAGGCTGTCCAGTCCGGGATCCCCGTGATCGCCCTCTGCGACACGAACAACATGACAGGGTACATCGACCTGGTCATCCCGACGAACAACAAGGGGAGGAAGGCCCTCTCCCTGATCTACTATCTCCTCACGAAGGAGATGCTCCGCCTCAGGGGTGTCGCGACGACCCTCACCCCCGAGGACTTCGAGACCGAGATCTGACCCTCCCTCGGGAAGGTGATGGGAATGAAGGTCCGCTCCTGCAGCGTCGCAGGCCAGTTCTACCCCCGGGACCCGCACCACCTGGAGCAGCTCGTGGCGGGGTACCTAGGGGACGGGGAGCCCGTCGCGGGCGTGAAGGGGGTTGTCTCGCCCCATGCGGGGTACCCGTACTCCGGGGCGGTGGCGGGGAGAGCCTTTGCCGCCCTCGACCCCGATTTCTCGGGGACATTCGTCGTCATCGGGCCGAGCCACCGGGGGTACCTGACCTGCGCCTCGGCCATCCCCTGGGAGACCCCCGTGGGGATCGTGGACGCCGACGCCGGCTTCGTGCGGGAGCTCGGGATCGAGGTGGACGAGTTCTCCCACCAGGGGGAGCATTCCCTCGAGGTCCAGATGCCCTTCATCAAGCACCGGTTCCCCCGGGCGCGGATCGCGCCGGTCATGATGGGGGACCAGGGGCCCCGGCAGGCGGCGGACCTCGCCGGGAGGATCGTGAAGGCGCAGGAGCGGACGGGCCGGGAGATCCGGATCGTGGCCTCGAGCGACTTCTCCCACTATGTCCCCGAGGAGGTCGCGAGGAAGGACGACCTCTATGCCATCGGGGCCCTCGACACCCTCGACACGGCGGAATTTTATCGCCGGGTCGGGGAGCGGGGGGTCTCGGCCTGCGGGTACGGTCCCATTGCCACCCTCTGCCTCGCGGCGAAGGCGCAGGGAGCGGCGAAGGGGGAGCTCCTCGTGTACCGGACGAGCGGTGATGTGACGGGCGACCATGACCAGGTGGTGGGGTACGCCGCCATCGCGGTGATGTAGGGTGGCGACCTGGTCTGCGCCCGGGAAGGTATTCCTCTTCGGCGAGCATGCGGTGGTGTACGGGAGGCCCGGCCTCGCCATGGCCATCCAGCACCGGGTCTCGGTGACGGTGAGGAGGAAGCGCAGGCCGGGGCGGGTGAAGTCCCCGTACATCAGCGAGTGCGTCGGGGCCATGGGCGTCCGGGCGACGGTCTATGTGAGGTCCCAGCTGCCCTCCTCGAGCGGCCTCGGCTCCTCCGCGGCCGTGACCGTCGCCACCCTCTCGGCCATCAACGAGGAGTTCGGGAAGGGGCTCACCCGGGAGGAGGTCGCCCGGCAGGCCTTCGAGATTGAAAAAAAGGTCCAGAGGGGCCGTGCCTCGGCCACGGACACCTTCGTCTCCGCCTTCGGGGGGATGGTCCTCATCCAGGGGACGGAGAAGAAACGGCTCCCGCCGGTGAACCTTCCCCTCGTCGTCGGGAACAGCCGGGTCTCCCACAATACCTCCCAGATGGTGGAGAAGGTGGCCCGGGACCGGGAGCATCACCCCGGCATCATGAACCCCCTCCTCGATGCCATCGGGGCGGTGACCCATGAGGCCCTCCTCCAGCTCCAGGACCTCAGGGCCCTCGGGAACCTCATGAACATGAACCATGCCCTCCTCGACGCCCTCGGGGTGGGCCACCCGGCCCTCACCCGGCTCGTCCTCGCGGCCCGGTCGGCGGGTGCCCTCGGGGCGAAGACCACGGGGGCAGGGGGGGGAGGGTGCATGATCGCCCTCGCGCCCGGGCGTGCGAGGGGAAGGGTGGCGGGGGCCATGCGGTCCTGCGATGCCCAGGCCTTCATGACCACCCTGGACACCGAGGGGGCGCGGAGGGAGCAGAATGTCTAGGATCATCCTCAAGCTCGGCGGGAGCGTCATCACCGACAAGGGAGGCGACTGCGCGATCCGGGCGGACCGGATCGCCGCCTGCGCCGAAGAGATCGCGCGGCGGCGGGGGGCGCACATCGTCCTCGTCCATGGTGCGGGCTCCTGCGGCCACCCCCAGGCCCGCCGTTACCGGCTGGCCGAGGGGATCCCACCGGGGGACGTGGCCGGTATTGCCGGGACCCATACCGCCGTGGCCCGGCTGAACGCGGCCATCGTCGAGGCCCTTGGGAAGGCAGGCCGGGAGGCGGTGGGGATCCACCCCCTCGGCCATTGCATCGCCGAGAACGGGAGGCTTTGGGACCCGGACTGGCGCCCGGTGGAGCTCCTCCTCGGGCTTGGCGTCACCCCCGTCCTCCACGGCGACGTGGTTATGGACATCGTTCGGGGGGCCTCCATCGTCTCGGGGGACCAGCTCGTGGCAAGCCTCGCCCGAGCCCTGTCGCCGGACCGGGTGGGCCTTGCCACCGACGTCCCGGGAGTCCTCGGCCGGGATGGGGCCGTGGTGGAGCGGGTGTGGCGGGGAACGGCCGCGGGGCTGGCCGGGGGGTCCGGGAACCCCGACGTGACGGGCGGCATGGCGGGGAAGCTCGCCGAGCTCCTCGAGCTCGCGGACGCGGGATTCGCCCCGGCCATCTTCCACGCCTCACGGATCGGGGACTTCCTCGACGGCCGGCCCCATGGTGGCACCATCGTGGAGGGGAGGAAACCAGGATGAAGGAAGGGATGGGCATGCCGGGAAAGGTCAGCACCTCGTCACGGAAGCTGGACCACCTCCGGATCTGTGCAGAGGGCGGGGTGGAGGCGGGCTTCTCCGGGTTCTCCGATGTCCGGCTCGTCCATGCCGCCCTCCCCGAGTGCTCTCTTTCGGGGATCGACACGGAGGTCCGGTTCCTCGGGCACCGGCTCGCCTCGCCGCTCTTCATCGCGGCGATGACCGGCGGGCACCCGGACGCGACCCCCATCAACCGGAACCTCGCGGCCGCCGCGGAGCGGTGCGGGATCGGGATGGGGGTCGGGTCCCAGCGGGCCGCCCTCGAGAACCCTGACCTGGAGGACTCCTTCACCGTGGTCCGGGAGGCGGCCCCCAGGGCCTTCCTCTGCGCGAACCTGGGCGTGGTCCAGCTCAGGGAGCATGGGATCGAGTGGGCCGAGCGGGCCGTGGAGATGATCGATGCC
>Ga0335070_10002735_pt1 | contig 20496 bp, 16 predicted proteins | sample Lox_Sample_13_FD_206722 | JGI IMG/M metagenome (GOLD analysis project Ga0335070, IMG submission 206722) | Soil microbial communities from Loxahatchee National Wildlife Refuge, Florida, United States - Lox_Sample_1.3 | ecosystem: Environmental > Terrestrial > Soil > Wetlands | place: USA...
CGTGGCGGGACCACATGCCCAAAGGCATGCATCTGAAATCGGAAGGCTTCGCCTCGAACCTGTCGGCGCCGGACGAGAGCTCGACCCTCGCGGCGTGGTGCCGGGCGAACGGCGTAACCTATGCGCCGCAGAAGTCGCCCGTCGCGCTTTCCGATTTCGTCGCCTATGCCGACTGGTTCACGCAGAACCACGTTCCGGCGCTCGAGGAAAAAGACGTCGCGGATCTCGCGCGCTGCCCGGACGGATTTGCTCTGACGCTCGAGGACGGCACTGCGCTGGTGGCGAGGCGGGTCGTGCTCGCCGTCGGCATCACTTCCTTCAAGCATATGCCCGGCGAACTCGCGGGTTTGCCGCATGAGCACGTCACGCACTCCTTCGATCATCACGACTGCAGCGCGTTCGCCGGACGCGAAGTCGCCGTTCTGGGTGCCGGCGCCTCCGCCGTCGACACGGCGATCGCCATGCACGAAGCCGGCGCGAAGGTGCAGGTGATAACCCGCCGCAAATCCATCTGGTTTCACGACGCGCCGGACAATCAGGAGCCGAGCCTCTGGCGCCAGATACAAAGCCCCGACACGGGCATCGGCCCGGGTTGGCGATCCTTCTTTTGCGTCAACACGCCGCTTCTCTTTCATCGCCTGCCGCAAAAACTCCGTCTCGAAGCGACGCGCCGCCACCTCGGTCCGGCGGCCGGCTGGTTCACGCGCGACAAGTTCATCGGGCAGATCCCCGCTCACGGCGATTGCCGCCTGAAGAGCGGGCGGATCGTCGGCGGCCGTGTCGCGCTCGAACTGACCGACGGCGAAGGGCGCGAGAAAGTCGTAATGACCGATCACGTGGTGGCCGCCACCGGCTATCGCGTGGACCTCGAGCGGCTATCCTTCCTCGCCGCGGATATGCGCCGCCGCATCGCGCAAGTCGACTCGACGCCGATACTGTCCGACAATTTCGAGTCCTCGCTGCCTGGGCTCTATTTCGTCGGGCTTTCCGCGGCAAACAGCTTCGGCCCGTTGTTGCGCTTCATGTGCGGGGCTGAATTCGCCGCGCCCCGTCTCAGCGCGCATCTGCTTCACAGGATCGCAGCCGGGCAGCGCCGCGCTGCCTAGCGCGTTCTCGCCCCGGCAAAGGCGCGCGCGAGAGCCGCGCGCATCGGCGTCGGACGCATGTCGGAATCGAGCGGCAGTTTGCGCGGCGTTCCGCGCAGCACAGTGTCGCGCATTCCGGCCGCGCGCAGATAGCGGTCGGACAGTCCCCAGGTCAGGACGGCAAGCGTCGCCTGATTGTCCAAGGCCACGTCCAGAAAGCGTCGACTGGTATCGGCTACGGCCCTGTCGCGCGTCGCGAAATCGATAGGCCCGCCGCTGTCGTCGACATCGTGTTCGGTGACGAGAATGCGCAAACCCATGTCGCGGACGGCCGCCAGGAATGTCTCGAGTTTGCGCTGGTCGATCGGATTGCCGAATGCCTGGAGATGAGCCTGGACGCCGAACGCGCCGACCGGCACGCCTCGCGCGACCATGCCCTCCAGCAGGTTGAGAGTCTGGCGCCGCCGTTCGTCGCGAGCCGGTCCGTCCTCCTCGATCCCATATTCGTTGTAGACGAGCAGCGCGGAGGGATCGGCGGCATGGGCCGCATGAAAGGCAAGGTCAATATATCCGGGACCGTACTTCTTCAGCCAGAACGAGTCGCGCAGGCCGTCGGCTCGGCCGTCCTTCGGCTCGATTGCCTCGTTGACGACGTCCCAGGAGTGCATGCGACCGCGAAAGTGGGACGCCGTGCGCGCCACATAGTCCGTGAGGATGGACTCGTCGGGTGCCTGCGCGACGGCCTGTTCCAGCCAGGGCGGGTTCGAGGCGTACCAGACGAGCGGATGTCCGCGAAACAGAATCCGGTGTTCGCGGGAAAATTCGAGCAGCGCATCCGGTGCGGAGAAGTCAAAATGTCCTTCCGAGGGTTCGATCAGATCGCGCTTGAGCTCGTACTCGGGCACCATGATCGCGCAATCGCGCAGGAAGGCGATCTCGAAATCGGGGTCGCGGAATTCGAAATTGCCGGCAGCACATCCGAAGATCACGCCGCGCGCCGACGCAAGGCGCCGCAGAGACGGTCCGTCCGTTTCGTGCACTGGCGAAAAGTCCGCCTCTGCCGCGGAAGCGCAGGCGGCCGCGGCCAGGCCGCCGAGAACGGACCGCCTGCTCAGCATGCTTTTTCGGCGGAGATATGCACCGCATTCGACTGCGCTTCGGAATTGCGAAGGCCGGCGCCAAGCCGGGCGATCGCGCCGTCGGCGATCGCGCGATAGAAACGGTCGGGAAGAAAAATCTGCATGAAGATGGCGAGCGCCAGACCGGGGCGGTAGCAGCCGTTCAGGACGGCAGTCAGGTAGAATCGGAACGCCTGCCACCCGTCCGTGAGCGCAACGCCCTTGGCGACGGCCCAGCCGCGTCCGCCGAGATAGGCCTTGCGCGGGATCAACGGCTTCATCGACTCCAGCCACTCGGCCAGTCGCGGCGTGCTGCGCCCGGCCGACAGGCGATTGGGATCGAAGTTGTCTTTCCAGATCGTTCCGGGACGCTCCGCCATGACGAAGCGACAGCCCGCAAGCGACAGGCGGATGGCAAAATCGGTATCTTCCGCTTCTCCGAGATTTTCGTGAAAACGGATGCGGCGCGCGAATTCCGCCGGCACGACGAGCGTACTGGTCGGCGTGAAGCCGCGGTCCCGCAGGAGATAGCTCGCCATGTCCTGCCCGGGACCGATGGCGCGGGGTGGCTTGAGGAAAGTGCGGCCGACGCCGCGATCGACGACGATACGCGCATAGCCGACAGTGTCCGTCGTATCGCGCAGAGCCAAGCGCATGCTGGCGAGATGATGCGGCAGGAACACATCGTCGGAGTCGAGGAAGGCCACGAAGCGGCCGGTCGCCGCGTCGATGCCGGTGTTGCGTGCGGCGCCGCCGCCGCCATTCTCCCGGCGGATAAACCGGATTCGCGGATCGTCGAACGAAGCGACGACGGACCTCGGATCGTCGTGGGACCCGTCGTCGACGACGATGATCTCGAAGTCCTGTTCTGTCTGCGAAAGAACCGAGCGAAGGGCGTCGCCCAGCAATTGGGCGCGGTCGTACGCCGGAATCACGACCGAAAAGAACGGCGCTCGGTTCATGCAGCCACCGCGATCGCGCGTTCCGCTCCGCCGCGCCGCGTCGCGCGCAGCAAAGCGAGGATCAGCAGCAACTGACCCCACTGCACGGCCGTCACCTGGATGAAATCGGACTCCATGAAGTTGTGCAGGATGTCGAACAGGAACATCGAAAACAGCATCGCATTCAGGTTGACGTCGGTGCGTTCGCGCCGCCAGAACTGGAGAAACGGCACCACCACGACCGCCGTCATGCCGAGCGCGAATCCGATCCCGCCGATGGAGACGAGCATCTCGAGATAGCCGCTATGGCCCTCCCCGATCTGGGTGACCCAGCCGCTGCCGACATAGTGATAGATGGGCGAACGCGTGCCGGTATTGCCGAAAGTGCCGAAGCCCGCGCCGAGCAGCGGATGGTCGCGGATGAAGGCGAATTCCGCCTGCCAGATGGCGGCGCGGCCGGTGAAGTTCTGCGGATCTTCGAGCAGGCGCGCGACGAGTTGCCATTGCACCGCGATGGCCACGACGAGGACGACCAGCACCAGACCGGCCGCCGCCGCGGCGATGGCTCGGTCCAACGTGCTGCGCCAGGCGATGCGGTAAAGGCCTCCGGCTGCAAGGGCCACCGGCAGCAGTCCGAGCGAGGATTTAGATCGCGTCATCACCAGGAAGAACAGGGCGGCGGCGCACAAGAGCATGTCGCTCCATCGCCTCGTCTTGAGCGAAAAGTAGAAAAACATGATCGTCGAGGTCGCCGCGAAGGCGCCGGCCGTGTTCTTGTGCGAGTGGAGACCCCGCCAGGCGCCGGCGAGGTTGGACTCGACGTCGTTCGGCAGATGCACCGCGTTCTGAAAGAGTGCCACCGAGACGAGGTCGCCGACGATCACCGCCGCCACGACATAGCGCCAGAGGTGTATTGCGCGCGCGCTGCCCAACGTATCGACGCTGAGCAGCATGGACAGGACGAAGATCGTCGCAAGGACCGCGCGCCTGGCAACGATGCCGGGCTCTGCGGCCCACACGGCGCTGAGGATGCACCAACCCATCAGCAGCGCGAGGCTGATCGGCACCGACTTGAGAGCGTCGATGCCGCGCTGGCGCGCAGCCGCCAGAGCGATGACGGCGAAGGTGCCCAGAAAACTGACCTGACGAACGAGGTCGCCCGCCGCCGACGTCGCGTTGCGGGCCGAAAGCGCTGCGACGCTGCGATCGTCAAGCGGCGTCGTACCGACGAAGATCAGGAGCAGGAGAACAACAAAGCCGGCCTCGGCGACGATGCGGTCGAATCCCGTGCGCGGCAGGTCCAGTTTCAGCGGCTCATTGGCCATGGATCACGGAATACTCATTGTATTGCCGTCCGAGGAGCGCCTGGATCTTTCCTGCAGCCCGATACATCCGTCGCAGCGCATTGGTGCGCCGATTCGCGTCGAAAACGAGGATGGCGAACAGCAGCGGCGACAACAAGAGTGCGGCGGCTATTTTGCCCATCTCCCGCACCCATCCGGCGACGCCGGCGCCGTATTTCAGGAACACGCGCATGTCGGAGTTGCCGATGCTGTAGGCGCGTCGCAGCGCCCAATTCAGATTCGCGCGCGACGCCGGCACGAAGGTGTGCGCAAGCGCTTCGTCGCTCCAGGCGAAGATGATCCCCGCGGCTTTGAGGCGCACGAAGAAATCGCGATCCTCGCCGCCCGTCAGCGCGAAGGCCGGATCGAACCAAGGTCCGGCCACGGCCTGCAGCGCGGCGCGGGAGATCAGAAGATTTCCCGTGCCTTGCAGCATGTCGACAGGACCGCTGGCGTGCCGGATGTCGGACATTCCGTCGAAATAGGAAGCCCAGGCCTGCGGCTCATCTTCGAACTGGCAGAGGATGGAGCCCTGCACGGCGCCGGCACCGGTCGCGGCCTGTTGCCTCAATAGCGCGTCGAGCCAGTGCGGTTCTGGCCATTCGTCGTCGTCGAGCATGGCAAGCATCTGCATCCCTGGTCGCGCCAGCGCGGTCTCGACGAGTGTGTTGCGGACATGGGAGATACCGCGCGCCGGCGCGAGAACGCACTGCAGCGGCCAGCGATAGTTCCCGCGCAGTCGCTTGCAGACCGCGATCCCTTCGCGCGCTTCCGCATCGTTGTCGGCGACGAGAACAGACACCTCTGCGTCGGTCTCCAGCCGCTCGAGCGCGGCAAGCAGCCGGGCGAGGCTCAGCGGACGGCGATAGGTCGGGACGGCGATCGTGACGTCAACCATGCTGCTGCTTCCATCCCCGGAACAAGCTGAAGATGCTTGCCGTGAGCATCAGATCGCCGGCGACGATTCCGAAGAGCGACGCCGTCGGGCCGAAGGCGAAGATAAAGCCGAGGGTCGCCGTGAGCGACACGGCGCAGGATTTCAGGCTGGCGTTGGCGAGCGGTTGGAAAGCACCCGCCGCTTGAAGGAACACGGCCTCGGGCGTGCGCAGCACGCGAATTCCCATGATGGCGACCCAGACCGCCACGATCAGGATCGCCTGGTGGGCGTCATAGCCCTGTTTGAGCACCGTCCGGGGAAACCAGATCAGCAGCGCCGCCGCAAGAAGCACGGTGACGAACAGGACGGCAATGCCGGCCATGCGAAACTCCCGGATCGCGCGGAATCCTCGCGCCAGATCGCCCGAGCCGATGGCGCGCGCCATGATGGGCCGCTCCATGTCGGGAAACGCGGAAAGCACGAGCGACACCGGACGCATCAAAAGTCCGCCCAGAGCGAGCAACGCGAATGCCCCGGGCCCGGAAAAGAAGGTAACGAAGTAGGCGTGCGCATTGACCGTCAGCTCGGTGGCAGCGACGCCGAGGAATGACCAGCGCGTCAGATCGCGCCACACCGGCTTGTACGCCGACAGCGTTCCTTCAGAGAGCGGCCTGACCTGCTTGCGCAGATAGTCCGGCCCGAACGCCGCCATGCTGGCAAGCGCGGCGAGCGAGAGCAGCGCGGCGATATTCATCAGACCGATCCGGTCGACGCGGTGCAGGGCCCAGAGGCCGCCGAGCACCACGAGACTATAGATCGCATCGGAGATCGCGGCGCGCGCTGGCGCGCTGGTGGCGTAGGCATAGGTTCTTCCGAGCATGCGAAGACTCATCAGCGCCGCATAGGCGCCGAACAGCAGTTTGGTCGCCAGCAGCAGCCCGCTCGCCGCGAGCGAAGCGAAGACGACGCCGAACGCCAGCACGGCCAACGCGACATTCGCCTTCTGGAACGTCGCGAGTTCGGCATCGTCGACATAGCCGCGATTGCGGATCCCGATGATGGTCGGCGCGCCCACCAGCGCCGACGCGGCGCTGACGCAGAACGGAACGATCGTCATGACGAACGAAAACAGACCGAAATGCTGACGCGGCAGCATGTGCAGTACGAGCACCGCGCCGAGGAAATGCGCGCCGGAAATGGCGACGGGGCCGAACGCCGACAGCGAATAGCGTGCCGCCATACGCACGAGCTTGTGCCGCGCCGTTGTCCCGCTTGTCGGTTCGAAGAAAAGGGAAAGGCTGGGCACGGCGGTTCCTGCGGCAATGGTTCCTATGCGCCTGTCCCGATTGGGACAAATTCACCGAGGATCCCTCCCCGGAACTGCAAGCGAGGGGCCAAGATTCGGCGTTAAGCGGTTCGGGTCAGCAGTAAAATCAGCGCAAGGGGATTGGTTACCGCATAGCGCCAGAACAGGCGCCTCGGTTCACGCACGAGCCGATAGAGCCATTCGAGCGAATAGTCCTGCATCCAGCCCGGCGCGCGCCGGTAATCACCCGCGACAAAGTTAAAGCAGCCGCCGCAGGTCACGACCCAGCCGGCCCGCAAGCGCGTCTTGTTCCGCACGCAGAATTCATATTCCAGCGGCACGCCGAGACCCACGAACAGGATATCCGCGCCGGAACGGTTAATCTCCTCGCAGACTGCGGCTTCGTCGGCACGGCCGAAATATCCGTTCCGGCGCCCCACGATCTGCAGGCCGGGATAGGTCGTCGTTAAAATCTCGGCGCAGCGCGCGTTGACGTCTTCCGTTGCGCCGAGCAGGAAGATTCTCAAACCATGGCTGCGCGCCGTCGCGGCAGCATCATGGATGAAATCCGTTGTCGCGCTGCGTTCGGGGATCGCGATGCGCGCCAGATATCTCGATGCCAGCACGACGGGCTGGCCGTCGGCATGGATGATGTCCGCGGCGTCGAACAACGCGCGGAATTTGGAGCTGACGGCCGACATGGCGATTGCATGGCCGTTCGCCGCGAATACAAGCTTGGGCGCCTCTCCGGTCGCTCTTGCGGCGCGGCAGTCGATGCGCATGAGCGTGGCGAGCTGGTCGCGCGTGAGACAAGCCGTGCGCAGACCGCCGACCGTGACTTCGGCGATCAGATCGTTCGCCGGCCGGGCTCGTTCACCGGCGCGAACGTTCGACCTGAGGGCGGCGTCCATCAGCGCGCGTTCCGACTGCGGAAGACTTCGAGCGGCGTGCGCAGCAGCACGACGAGATCGAGCGCGAGCGTGGCGTTCTTGGCGTACCAGATGTCGAAAGCGACCCGCTGGCGCATGTCTTCGACGGTTCTGGTCTCGCCGCGCAGGCCGTGAATCTGGGCCCAGCCGGTTATTCCCGGTTTCACCGATTGACGGATTCCGTATTCGGGAATTCGCGCCCCGTAATAAGCGTCGTGAGCGCAGGCATGCGGCCTCGGTCCGACCAGCGACATCTCGCCCGAAAGAACATTGAGGAGCTGGGGGAGCTCATCGAGGCTCGAAAGCCGCAGCCAGGCGCCGACGCGCGTAATGCGACTGTCGTTCTCACACGCCTGGACGACTGTGTCGCCATTTTCCATCACGTTCATGGTGCGGAACTTCAGAATGTCGAACGGACGTCCGTCGCGCCCAAGTCGCGTCTGACGAAAGAATACCGGTCCGGGCGAATCCAGCCGTATGAGAAGCGAAATGAGCGCCATCACGGGCAGCGCCAGCAGTAACGCGACGCCCGAAACAACGACGTCCACGCCCCGCTTGAGCAGCGGCTCGATCCGGTCCGGACGCGTATTGACGTTCGCCGGCTGGCGGCGGCGCGTTTGCGACGGGAAAGCGAGCGTGTCGGGTATGGCGCCGGCGCGCAAAGCACCGCTTGCCGAAATGATGACTTCCTGACTGCCGGCCAGTTGTTCGCGGCTGCTCACGCGCTGTCCTCACGACTATCCGTCGTAAGAAATGCAGCGGCTGCGCCACGATTTATTCGGTAAATTGTTTCGAAACGGCACGGAAACGGAGCGCCGCCCGCGCGGTCTTTACGGCTCGTTAATCGACCGCGAGACGATGTATCTTACTGGGACACGCTTACATCAGCCTGCGAGCTCGCGCTGCCAGCGCAGAAGGCGCGGATTGCCGGAACGCAGCATCGGGATGAGTGCGGCAAGGTTTCGCTCGCGCTTGCCGATCGCGAAGCGGGGCAGGAGAAATCTGTTCTGTGCCCGGTCCAGACAGCCGGAGAGCGTCGAAAAGGCGCAGTCGTAGCCGGCATTCCGCACCGCCTGCCAGGCCTCGCGCGACACATCGCCCTTGTTTCCGAATGGATAGGAAAAGTACCGGCACGCCCCGACTTCGCGCGCGATCAGTTCGCGCGGCCGTGCGGCCTGTTCGCGCAGCATGTCGCCGGTCTGGTTTTCATGCATCGGCCAGTGACGATGCGCGTGCGCGCCGATTTCGACGCCGCGCGCCGCCAGCGCGCGCACCTGGTCCCAGTTCAGAAACCGTTCCGAAGAAAATTTCGCCAGCAGCGACGACAGGATGGCCGGATCGAACGCCGACACCATCGCGTCGACGGCCTCCTGTGCCCGCGTCATGTCGAGCCCGCGGACTTTCCACACCAGCGGTTCGGCGAGCGCTTCGCGGTCGCTCGCCAGGACGACCGGCTGCGTGAGATGGGGAACCCGATAAGTCCCGGCGGGTGCATAGTGAACGAACAGCAGGATGAGGAAGATCGGATTGCGCGCGCCGGTTTCGATGTGATGGGTGCTGACGAAAAGCGTCCAGGGGAGCGAAAGCCCCGCGAGAACGTCGGCCGCGATTTCGCAGGTGTTGGCATAGCCGTCGTCGCTCATCAGAAAGACGGTGCGCTTGTGTCGCTCCGGCGCCTTCAGCGCGTCGTCGATCATGCTGAGTGGCAGGACGTCGAACTCGGCCTTGAGCGTTTCCGCGATCGCACGAAATGCATCCAGCTCGTGATGATTTTCCTGAACGCGCGCGTCGAGCGTTTCGCGTTCGACACCATGGAAGAAGACGGCCGCGGGGCGGCCGAGCGGGCGCACGAAATCCGCCGGGACGAACCGGCCGAGACCGCGCGCAATCTGTCCCAGGCGGCTCATAGCGCCATCTTGGGCCAAAAGGCGTTACGTCGCGCTTAACCGGCACTACCCGGCCAGGGTCGTTTCTCCTAGTCTTTGCCGGACACAAGGGCCGGAAAGGCCGCTCCGGCATGTTCTCCAACCTGTTTCGCTCCCGCGACTGGCTCGTCATCGCTCCCCTCGGCCTCGCGGCCATCGCCCTTGGCTATTGGGGCTTTCTGGTCTGCGATCCGTCCCGGCCCTGCCATGCCGTCTCGCACCTCGACGCGCTCATCCGCGCCATCGGTCTCTTGCGTCTCTCCAGCAACTATGTCCTCGGATCCGACCCCTGGCAGCTCGTCATCGCCCAATTCGCGCTGCCCGGGATGGCGCTCCTCGGCGGCGCCAAGCTGCTGCTCGCCAACGTGCGAAGGGACATGCGCGTCGCGCTCGCCCATCGCACGCGCAACCACATCATCGTCTGCGGTCTCAGCGACACGGGCCGCACGATCGTGGAAGGCCTGGTCGAGGCGCGCCGGCCGGTGGTCGCCATTACGCTGGACTCCGAAGACGCCAACGCGCTCGCCTGCGAGAGTCTCGGCGTCGCCGTGCTCAAGGGAGATGCGTCACAGGCGGCGATGCTCGCTTTGGCGGGTCTCAAGCGCGCGGAATCCGTGATCATGACGACGGGATCCGATGCGCAAAATCTGGAAATCGGCCTGCGCGCCGGGGAGATGCTCGACGCCGAGAGAGCGGAAACCACCGTCAGGCTCGTCGCGGAACTGCGCAGCGAATGGCTGCGCGCATCGCTTGCCGGACATCGCACGGCGGTTCTCGGGCGAAAGTCGGCCGAGATGCAGCTCTTCAATCTCTACGAGAATTCGGCGCGCTCGCTGCTTCATTCGGACGCATTCGAGCGCGCGTTTCTCGAGCATGGTGCCAAGCCGCACATCGTGCTGGCGGGCTTCGGCGGCGCCGGCCAGGAGATCGTCCGCCACTCCATCCAGACGAGTTTCGCGACGCCGGGCACGCGGCTCGCGGTCACGATTTTCGACAAGAACGCCGGCGATCTCGGCAGGCTGTTCGAGTTGCGCAACCCCGGTCTGATCGCGCTGGCGGATTTTTCGTTCAACGCTTGCGTCTTCGCCGACGACGATGCCGCGTCGTGGACCGGAATCGAGAGCTCCCTCACCGGCCTTCGCGCGGACATGGTCGTGGTGGCGCTGGAGCGCGACGAGGATGCATTGCGCGCGGCGCTCCAGTTCCGCAGCACGCTGGACGGTCTCGGCCAGCTCGAGACGCCGGTCTTCGTGCGGCTTCGCCATCAGCGAAAGCTCGGAGAATTCATGCGTCAGGTGGAGAGCCACCCGCTGCTGCCGGACCGTCTGATCTCCTTCGGGGATCTCAGGCATCTCACCTGTCCCGAGATGCTGCTGGGCACCGGACTCGATCATCTGGCGCGCGCGGCGCATGAAGCCTATCTCGAAACCATCGGTCCGGCCGACCAATCGCCGGCCGCCGTGCCGTGGGAACGGTTGCCGGAGCGTTTCAAGAAATCCAATCGCGCACTCGCAGACCATATGCCCGTGCTGCTGGGCCTGGGCGGCTACAGGCTCGTTGCGGGCAGTGGCGCGGCGGCGCCGTTCGACGAAGCCATGGTCGAAAAACTCGCCCGCGCCGGCCATTGGCGCTGGTGCGTCGAGCAATGGGCTGCTGGCTGGACTTACGCACCGCACCGCGACGACGTTCGCAAGCTTCACCCCTTGCTTCGCGACTGGAGCGAAATTCCCGACGACGTGCGCGCCTGGAATCGCGACCTGGTTCGCCGCATTCCCGCGATCGTCAAGAAGGCCGGATTTGCACTAAGCCGGGAACAGGTCGTCGACCTGTCCGATCGCGCCAGCGACGCGCAGGCCCTGCCCGCCAACGTCACTCCGGTCCTGCTGGTCGATCCGTCCAATCCGGCGCAGATCGCAACCGCAGGAACGATCGCTGCCGCTCGCCGGACGCGCATTCGCCTCATCTGGCGCGGTGCGCAGGTTCTCAACGAGGTCGAAGATCGCCTCACCGGCGACGCCGCGATCGCCGGCGCGCTCGAGGGCTGGATCTCGCCGGCTGCCTAGGCCGGCAGGCTCAACGGGCGCGTACGAAACAGCACGTGCCACTCCGCCACATCGGCCATCAAAAGGTCCGCAGCCTTGTCGACGCGATCGCTGAGCCGGGCGAATTCCAGCGGTTCCTGCGCCATGGCAGCGTCCAGTTCTTCGAGACTTTGCCCCGTCTCGCGCGACCGGTCGGCGACCGACTGAAAATCGCCCTGCGCCCGAATGGCGTTGATCGCCGCGCCGACCGTCGGAAAAAGCGCTGTCAGGAACACGGTCCAATCCTTGTACGCGTGCGAGAAACCGGGCGCGACGAAATAGAGCGCGAAGTAGACGATGCAGATACCGAGCGTCGCCAGAAACAGCACCGAGCCGGCATTGTGCAGTCTCTCGCCCGCCTTCTCCATCGCCTCGGCATTGTGCCGGTTGTACTCTATCTGCATCTTGAGCTCGGCATTGCGGACCGCATCGCGCACGGCAGTCAGATAGGCTTCGTCGACCGCCAGACTCGGCACCGGAATCTCCCGCTCGATGGCGCGCGCGTACCAGCTGACCCAACCATGCGCGTTCTGCTCGCGCTTTCCGGGACGGTCCAGTCGCGCCGCCGCACCCATGAGCGCCAGGATTCGCAGGTGGCGCAACGTTTCCGCGAGCCGGCGATACTCCATCCAGCGCCGATGCCAGGCGCGTTGTCCACCCCTCCAGATCACCGCCACGATCAGGCCGATCAACCCGATTTCGAAGGCGAGCAGCAAGGGCTTCCAGTCGGGCGGCAGCAACAGACTGCTCAGTGCCAGAAGGACCGCGAACGCGGCGGCGGCGAAATTGAAGACATAGGCGCTGCGGTAGATCTGCGCGTAGCGGATCGAAAGATGATCGACCCAGGAATAGGCGCCGAGCAGCTTTTCCGTGACGACCGGCGACAGGCCCGCATTGCGCGAGTCCGCACCGAGATAGTCGCGCCATCGCGTGGCGCCGTCCTGCCGGTGATCGGAGACGTGCAGATCGCTCCACCGCAGCCGTCGGACGCCGGCGAGAAACAACAGCAGCGGATAGGCGAGCGCGATGTTCCAGCGCAGCGGCTTCTCGGCGAGCAGAGACTGGTACGACTGCCGCTCCGTGCCGTCCGGGGGCGCGAGCATGATCGAGACCATGTCGGGAAGCAGGCCGGAAAGGGAACGGCGCGGCACTTCTTCGATGCCGGCACGCGCCGTGGGTAGCGGAATATCCGCGCGCCAGAGAATGGCGGCATCGTCGGGCTTGCGGGGATCGATGAGGATGACGGGCACGCCTTCGGCCACCGCATGCTCGACAATCAGCGCCGTCCCGCCGATACCGTCCGCCGGCATCTGATCCCAGATGGCGATCACGATATCGGCGTTCGCGAGCATCAGCAGCCCGGCCGCTTCATAGGCGCGCGCCGCAGCCGCTCGCTTGCCGTCAAGTTCGAAGACGACGTTGGCACGGGCGAGAAGCGAGTCGAATGCCGCGCGCGAGTTTTCGCACGAAAAATCGTCGCGGTAATCGCCTCGCCAAAACGGCAGGATCGCGCTGAGCGGAAATCCCGCCGCCAAACCGGCGTCCGCCACGATCCTGTCCGCGCCCTCGGCAAGCGCCGAGACTGTCGAAAGCAGCGGCTGCTCCCCGGAAAAAGCCCACGCGTCCTTCGCCACTGTCGCCTGGGCCAGCCGCGCGATCTCCCCAAGGAGGGCGTCGACCGTTTTTCGCACCTCAGCGGCCTGCGCCTCGGAGAATTTCGGACCGATCCGATGTCCGGTGACGCCGACCCGCAGGCAAGCTTGCGGCCGAGGCAGGACCATTGCGTCTGCGTATTGCTCGTCCATCGGAAGTGCCGCCGGGCTGGCCAAATGGTGCGACTCGCATGTTAGGTTGCCTGCGGTAGGGACCGAAAGGGGCTCACATGGAAGACGTGCTGCAGGACTACACCCGCTTTGACTTCGACAATGGGCGCTGGGTCCGTCCCGTCTACCGGCGCGGCAGCGGACCGGCCGTGATCGTCATTCACGAAATGCCGGGGCTCCATCCGCTCGTCGTGCGCTTCGCCGACCGCGTGACCGAGGCCGGCATGACGGCCTTCCTGCCGGTCCTGTTCGGCGAGCCGGGTCGTCCCGTCAGTCCCGGCTATGCCATCGGCGAGATGCTGAAGGGCATCTGCATCCGCCGTGAATTCTCCGTCTGGGCGCAGAACAGTTCGAGCCCGATCGTGGACTGGCTGCGCGCGCTCGCCCGGAAAGTCCATGGCGAATGCGGCGGCAAGGGCGTCGGCGCGGTCGGGATGTGCTTCACCGGAAACTTCGCCATGTCGATGATGACCGAACCGTCCGTCGTGGCGCCCGTCCTGTCGCAGCCGTCGCTGCCGCTGGGCTTCACGGCGGCGGCCAAGGCGGCCATGGGCCTGTCGCCCGACGAGATCGTCTGTGCCAAGCGACGCTTCGAGAACGAAAACCTCTCCGCCATCGGGTTGCGCTTCAAGGGCGATCCGATCGTCACCAAGGAGCGCTTTCAATCCTTCAGGGACACGTTCGGGGACAAGTTCGAGGCCATCGAGCTGGACGACGAGCATGCCGAGCCTGCGCCGGGCTTTGGTCCCCATTCGGTGCTGACCTTGAATCTGCGCGACAGTGATCCGGACAGCATGACGCGCCAGACCGAAAGGCGGGTAATCGCCTTCTTCAAGGAGCGGACGGGGGCCTAGGCGCGGTCAGCTTCGCCACCGCATCCGCGGCGCGGTCGGGTGCGGCAATCGCCTCATGCCGGCAGCCCAGCATGTCCAGGAGTTCGGCCAACTTCTTGTTTTCGCCATGCGGCGCCGCAAGCAGGACACCGGCCAGTCTATGTCCCTCGACGAAGCCGCGAATTTCGGCGAGCGCTCGTGCATCCAGTTCGCCGCACGCCCTCACCAGCAGTTCGAAGCCGGAGCCGCGCATGGCATCCAGAATTCTCTGCTGGAGCGCGATCGATGACGGCGGCAGCGGGTCGAAGCAGACGAGGCCGATGAGGAACGAGCGGCGCGACGCCAGTCCGCGTGCCTGGGGATCGGGCGAAAAGCCGATTTCTCCGATGACGGCATCGACCCGCGCCCGCGTTGCCGGCCGCACCAACGGCGAGTGGTTGATGACGCGCGATACGGTCTTCTTGGAGACATGCGCCAGACGCGCAACGTCGTTGATCGTCGGCCGCGCGCCGCGCCTCTCCGGCCTGCGCCGCGGCGGTCCCGGATCCTCGCCTCGCCGCCGGGCCATGTGCGTCAGGCGATCCCCAGTTCCCGCTTGGCGAATTCCAGCGCGCTCTTGTAGTCCGCCTTGCCGTTCGAAGCGCGCAGCGAAACGCCGGCGATGAGGACATGTTTTGGGGTCTTGTAGCCGGCCAGCCTCTGATGGACGTGCTGGCGGATGTCGTCCTCGCGGAAATCGTCGCGAGAGGTAACGGTGACGACGGCCGTGACGGCTTGTCCCCACTTGTCGTCCGGCACGCCGACCACGAGCGCGTCTTCGACCGTCGGATGGAGCTTCAGCGTCTCTTCGACCTCTTCGGGATAGACTTTCTCGCCCGCCGTGTTGATGCAGACGCTTCCGCGTCCGAGCAGCGTCAGCGTTCCGTCCTTCTCCACCACGCACCAGTCGCCCGGCATGGAGTAGCGGACCCCGTTGATGGTGCGGAACGTCTCGGCGGTTTTCTTCTCGTCCTTGTAGTAGCCGACCGGAATCGGAGGGCTCATGGCGATGATGCCCGGTTTGCCCGAACCGGGCTCAACCGGCCGGTTGTCTTCGTCGAACACCTTGCAGCGGTCGCCGATCTGGAACTTCGCCGTCTGCACCTCGCCGTCTTTCGTCATCATCGAAGTACCGAAGCCGACGGCCTCCGACGAACCGAAGCTGTCGACCAGGATCGCCTGCGGGATGTGCGTCAGGAGACCCTGCTTCACCTCCCGGCTCCACATCACGCCGGAGGAGACCATGTTGACGATGCTCGATGTGTCGTAGCGTCCCGGCTGCTCGTTCAGCGCGTTCAGCATCGGTTTGGCAAAGGCATCGCCGACGATGACCAGCGTCATCGCCTTGTTTTTCTGCACCGCCTCGAACAGTTCATGGGCGTTGAATGAGTGATGTTTCAGCGTGATGACCAGACCGCCGCCGAGCATCGTGTTCAGCGCCATCAGCAGGCCGGTGCCGTGCATCAAGGGACAGGCCGGAATCATCCTGTTACCGGGCCCCGCGGCGCGGATCGCTTCGACCACCTGTTCGGTGTTCTCCGGTACCGGCCCGAGCTTGCGCAGCGCCACGAGCGATGTTTCGCGCAGATCGTCGTGGGTCCAGATCACGCCCTTGGGCATGCCGGTGGTGCCGCCGGTGTAGATGAAGAATTCGTCCTGCGGCGAACGCTCGATCGCGACCGGCGTTCCGTTGCCTTCCGCGACGAGCGCTTCATAGTTGAGCGCGAAGTCGGCGGGCGACCCGTCGTCCGTCACTTCGACGAAGTTCTGCACCTTGGTCAGCCGCGGCCGGATCTCGGCGATCGTGTCGCGGAACTCCGAACCGTAGACCACGGTCTGCGCATCGGAGTTGTCGAAGATGTAGAAGACCTCTTCGGGCTTGTAGCGGTAGTTTACGTTGACATGCGTCAGGCGTGCCTTGAAGCAAGCCGCCAGCGTTTCGCAATATTCCGGCCGGTTGCGCATGTAGAAGGCGACCTTGGCGCGCGGCTTGGCACCGCGATGGATCAGGGCGCGCGCGAGATTGTTGGAGCGCCGCGTCGTCTCGCCCCAGCTGATGACACGATCGCCATGGATCAAAGCCGGCGCATCCGGCGGAATCACCGTCGAGATCGCGTCCAACAAATCGCCGAAATTCCACGCCATTCTTCACTCCCCGACTGGATGACGCTGGGGAAGCATGCCCCGCGTTCTTTTGCGCTACTGTAATAAGTGTCCCGGCCGCGAACAACGCGATTGCGAACGCCGGCACAAAGGCGACAAAATCGGCCAAACAATATGGGAGGCCCGCATGGCGGCAAGAACCGGTTTCAAACTGCGCCTGGAGCCACAGGACGAATATACGCACACGCCCGACGCGGCCTCCAATTACAACGAGAGCATGTATTTCAACGTGTTCGACCCGGTCCGCAAAATCGGCGGCTGGTTCCGGCTCGGCAATCGCCCCAACGAAGGACAGGCGGAGATGACGACGTGCCTGTACCTGCCCGATGGCCGCGTCGCCTTCATGTATGGCCGACCCAAGATCGCCGACAACAAGGCGATGAACGCCGGCGGCATGAAAATCGAGGTCATCGAGCCGTTCAAACGGCTCAAGGTGAAGTACGACGGCAAGGCCTGCGTGATGGCGCAGCCGTTCGACATGGCGGATCCGTCCAAGGCGTTCCGCGAAAATCCGACCGTCGATTGCAAGGTCGAGCTCGACTATGAGGGCGTATCGCCGATGTTCGGCGGCGAGACCGTGCGCGAGGACGGCAAGCCGATCGAGATCGATCCGGAGAAATCTTTCGCCAAAGCCCATTATGAACAACACATGGCTGCGAAGGGCACGTTCACCATCGGCGGCGAGAAATTCGACGTGAGCGGTTTCGGGTTGCGGGACAAGAGCTGGGGTCCGCGCTATTGGCAGGCGATCAACTGGTATCGCTGGTGCCCAATGAACTTCGGCCGCGACTTCGGCATGATGCTCTCGATCGTCGCCGGAACCGAAGGAGAACCGCGCCAGGGCGGCATGGTGTTCAAGGACGGCAAATACGACCTGATTACCGAGTGCGCCATCGACAGCGACTGGGACGAGAACTGGTACCAGACGGCGCTACGCGCGAAGGTGAAGACGGAGTCCGGCGCGCGCTACGAAGTGACAGGCAAGGTTTTGTCGCTCATTCCGCTGCGCAATCGCCGCAAGACCCCGGACGGCAAGGAACTGAATACCCGGATCACCGAAGGCATGACGGAATATACCTGCAACGGCATCAAGGGTTACGGCCTGAGCGAATATCTCGACCAGATCGTCGACGGCAAGCCGACGGGGCTGGGCAAGTGAAGATCGATCTCTGGGATCCGGAGAGCTTCGCGCACGGCCACCCCCATGCGCAATATGACTGGCTGCGCGCCAACGAACCGGCGCACTACCAAAAGGAGCCGGCCGGCCCCGGCTACTACGCGATCACCCGCTATCAGGACGTCTACGACGTCGACCGGAACTTTCAGACCTTTTCGTCCGAGCCGACGATCATGATTCAGGATGCGCTGAATCAGGAGACGAGCTTCGGCGGCTACAAAATGATGCTGATGATGGACCCGCCGCAGCACACGCATTTTCGGCGCCTCATCCGGGAGGAATTCACGGTTCCGGTGTCGGCGGGACGCACGCCGCGCATGCGGCAGCTGGCGCGCCAGATCGTGAACGAGGTGATCGAGCGCGGCGAATGCGACTTCGTCAGCCAGGTGGCTGGCGAGATGCCGTCCTACGTCATTGCCGAACTCATGGGCATTCCGCTGGACGACGGTCGCGAACTCTACAAGCTGACCGAAGCGATCCACACCACGGCCGGTGGCACGCCCGCCGAAGAAGGCGCGGTCGCGGTGTACAAAATGTTCGAATATGGCCGAAAGGTCATCGAGGAAAAACGCGCGCGCCCGAAGGACGACCTTGCGACCAAGCTGCTGCAGGCCGAGGTGGACGGTCGCAAGCTCGATGACATCGAGTTCCTTCTCTTCTTCCTCCTGCTGATCGACGCCGGCGGCGACACGACGCGAAATCTTTTGTCGTCGGGCATGATCGCGATGCTCGAACATCCGGATCAGCTACGCTGGCTCATGGAAGACCTGGCGGGACGTCTTCCGTCGGCGCGCGAGGAACTGCTGCGCTGGTGCAGTCCGGTCATCTATATGCGCCGTCGCGTAACGCGCGACGTCGAGATCGGTGGCAAGAAGCTGCACGAGGGCGACAAGGCGGTGATGTATTTCGGCTCGGCGAACCGTGACCCGGCCAAGTTCGAACATGCCGACAAGCTCGACCTGGCGCGCAAACCCAACGAGCACATCGCCTTCGGCACGGGGCCCCATGGCTGCCTTGGCCAGCACATCGCCCGCATCGAGATCGACGCGATGCTCATCGAGGTTCTGACCCGGATGAAGGACTTCCGTCTTGCGGGCGAACCGAAATGGCTGCCGTCCAATTTCATCTCCGGACCGCAGGTGATGCCTGTAAAATTTGCGCCGGCTCGCCGGATGGCCGAGGCCTGACTCCTACGCCATACTCAGGCGGCCTCACGAATTCTTGAGATCGCATCCGCTTGAATACAAGGTATTTGTTCCTATTTCAGGCTTCGGACGATGCCGATGGAGGCAGTGTTCGGAACGCAGGAAGGGAATAACGTTGGCCGCCGTACGCCGTGCAAATAATTTCAACGGGTTAGAAGAAGACCGATGGTGAGCCTGCATTACGTCACGATCCGTTCGCTGCACGAGACGCCGCTGTCGATCGCGGCGCGGCTGCGCGTGCCGCAGGACGGCAAGGACAAGCATCCGGCTGTTGTCCTGTTGCACGGATCCGCCGGACCATCGCTTCGCGAAGGCGGCTATGCCGACGTTTTGAACGAGGCGGGTTTCGTGACGCTGGAGCCGGATCAGTGGTCCGCACGCGGACTGGCCGGAGGTGCATCCGGTCGCCCGCGTACCGTGATCGAGACGCTGCCCGACCTGTTCGGCGCGCGCGCATTTTTGGAGCGACACCCCGCAGTCGACAGCGCTCGTATAGGCGTCGGCGGATTCTCGTTCGGCGGCGTCGCGACCATGCTCGCGGCGACCCACAGGCACAATGACAGGTTTCTCGACGGTGACCACTTTCGCGCCTTCATGCCCGTCTACCCCGCGACCTGGACTTACAATCGCGTGCCTGATTTCGAATTCGGCGACCTCGTCGACGCACCGATGCTGCTGATCACCGGCGCTTCGGACCAATATGACAACGACCCGGAAATCTCCGCGAAGCTCGTCGCCGGGCTCGAGAAAACCGACCGGGAAAAGATCCGGATACAGGTCATGCCCGACAGCCATCACGGCTTCGACATGCCCGGCGTCGACATGGAAGTGTCCGATCCCTTCGGCAATCAGGGCCGCGGCGGCACGGTCGTCATGCGCTATAATCCCGAGACGACGCAACGGGCGCATCGGATGGCGGTCGAGTTCTTCTCGGCCGCGCTGAAATAGGAGAGCGAACATGTCCGCAGCGGTTCACGCGAGAGACCGAATGCTCGTCACCCGTGACGGCGGCTCCGCCGGCGCCTATGTGACCGGAGTCGATCTGTCGCAAAAGCACGAGGCTGAAGAGATCGCCGGGATTCGCAAGGCCCTGCTCGACCACCTCGTCGTCGCGTTACCCGGCCAGAGCCTTTCGCTGGACGATCTTGAACGCTTCACCGATGCGCTTGGAGGTCGCGACGTCACGCCTTTCGTCAAGCCGATCGAAGGTCGTCCGCACGTCATCCGAATCCTGAAGGAACCGCATGAAAAGCTGAATTTCGCCAATGCCTGGCACACCGATCTTTCCTATCTAGAGGCGCCGCCGAGTTTCACGGTGCTCTATTGCCTCGAAACGCCGCCCTATGGCGGCGATACGGTGTGGGCGAACCAGTACATGGCGTTCGAAACGCTCAGCGCCGGGCTTCGCGACACGCTGATGGGTCTGAACGCGGTTCATTCGGCGGGAGCCGCCTACGGCACGGGCGGATATCTGGACGGCGTGAAGGACAAGATGTCGACGAAGATCGAACCGTCCAAGGACGCCTATCGCGAACAGATCCATCCCGTCGTCATCGCGCATGCGGAGACCAATAGACCGTCGCTGTACGTCAATCCGGTATACACCCAGCGCATTTCGGGGTGGACGAAGGCCGAATCCGATGGGCTGCTC
>Ga0335070_10002736_pt1 | contig 20494 bp, 24 predicted proteins | sample Lox_Sample_13_FD_206722 | JGI IMG/M metagenome (GOLD analysis project Ga0335070, IMG submission 206722) | Soil microbial communities from Loxahatchee National Wildlife Refuge, Florida, United States - Lox_Sample_1.3 | ecosystem: Environmental > Terrestrial > Soil > Wetlands | place: USA...
CGATTCCAGCTTTCTACGGAGCAGGCTTGATGTATGGCCAGCGAAGCCCGCTTATCCAGGCTGAATACTGGCGCTGGTGGGTGGTTCACCTCTGGGTAGAAGGCTTCTTTGAGGTCTTTGCGACCGTCGTAATCGCGTTTCTGTTCACGCGTCTGAAATTGCTGTCGGTCTCGTCCGCAACCCGCGCGGTTCTTTTCTCTACGGTTGTGTTTCTGTCGGGCGGGATTATTGGAACATTCCACCACTTGTATTTCACGGGCGTACCGAGTGCCGTGCTAGCGCTGGGATCGGTGTTCAGCGCACTCGAAGTAGTCCCACTCGTTCTGGTTGGGTTCGAGGCTTGGGAGAATATTCGACTCTCCCGCGGCACACCTGACAGCCCTTGGGTCAGTGCCTACAGATGGCCAATCTACTTCTTTGTCGCAGTCGCATTCTGGAACTTTGTTGGGGCTGGACTCTTCGGCTTCATGATCAATCCTCCAATCGCTTTGTACTACGTGCAGGGACTGAACCTCACTCCCGTACACGCTCACACGGCACTGTTCGGAGTGTATGGCATGCTCGGTCTGGGGCTGATGTTGTTCTGCCTGCGTGCGCTAACACCGGGGCGGCAGTGGAAGGAGCGTCCACTCGCGATTGCTTTCTGGTCGATTAACCTCGGCCTGGCTGGGATGGTGCTGTTCAGCCTGTTGCCCGTGGGACTGATGCAAGCCTGGGCCTCAGTCGAATTCGGAACATGGTATGCGCGTTCGGCGGAATTCCTCCAGACACCTTTGTTAACTCGCCTGCGCTGGATGAGGATGTTCGGTGACACTTTGTTTGCGTTCGGAGCCATGGTGCTGGGATGGTTCGTCCTTGGACTTGTGACTGGGCACTCGTTTGAAAAACCGGAGTCCATCAAACTGGCGGAGCCGGCGCGCAAACTGGCGACCCAGTCTGGGGACTAGTCGCATTGAGACCGTGCTCATCAGAGCTACGTATCGAGTGACTCAGATGAATAATTCGACCATCTGAACCAGTTGAAAAGGAAAGATTAATGCCCGATAAAGACTACACGTTTATACCTGACTTGCATCAAGTGGTCGCGCCACCCGACGCGGGAATGACAAGCTGTGTGTTACATAAAGACGAGCGATTCAACATCACCCTGTTTGGTTTTGCCGCAGGGCACGAGTTGAAAACCCATTCAGTTCCCATCCCGGCTCTGATCTACGTAGTCGAAGGAGAAGGCGAGTTCGATCTGGGCAGTGAGACAGTCCAGGTCAAATCCGGTTCCTTCATTCGTATGGAAGCACTCCTGCCGCATGCCGTGAGAGCAAAGAGCCCATTTCGGATGCTGTTGGTCCAAGTGAAGGACGACGGGCGCCAGAAATAGTAGCGTATTCATCGAAGATTCGGTCGTGGCATTTTTGTTTTGTCTCGAGCTCGGCCCGCAAGAACTTCCCGCGGTTCGAGTAGAGGAGTCGGATGTTCCGAAGAATGCCTGCGCCTGAAGCCTACGGTCGCAGCGCGTGCAGGAAAGTGTATCGCATCATTCCTCCGTTACGAGGTTGCCGCTGTTCCCGATTCTGGCAATGGAACAACCAGAACTCCGTTAGCGCGGTCCAGCATCACGGTCATGGTGTGGCAGCAAGAGTTGCAGAGCCAAAAATACTGGAGTTGACGCGCGCTCTGACTTTTCTGATCATCGGCCTCAACTTCTATGACGAAAACCCTGCCTTCCGACAGTCTACGAAATTTTTCGGAGCACGCGGGATTGGCGCATTTGTCAACCATTCCGGCGTTGTACCTTCACCGCTTTCGTCAATTTGGAGATTTCATTCTTCAGGGCAACTGCAAATCCACAAAGAGCTTTTTCAAGCGGCAAGGGAGCCTGTTTGCGCGGTTCTGAGTGCCTTTAGAGCGTACAGGGCGTCGTCCATCCCTTCTCGCTCTGCGTCGACCCACGCTCCCGAGCTTTGGGCGAGTTCCTTCTCACGGATTGCGATTGCTGCTTCAGCATCAGCAATTAACCGTTCGGCAGATGATAGATTTTGCCCGAAGATTGCCGCTCGATATAGGGATTGCCATCGGCTATCCCACTGAGGAGAGTGGTACGGCATAATGCACCTTCTTTCGCCCGATGCGAAAGCGGACAGGAGCAAATTACCGTCCGACCCGATAAATGGTTTAGCTTCCTATGAAATTGCTCCTGTCGCGCTTGCGGTAGGCAAGCAAAAGTTTCACTCTGTGATCGCAGGCGTGTCAGTGATTCCGATCACGAAAGGGAGATGCAGGTCTAGACGCAGATTGCAAGCGCCAATCTATGCCGCAGGAACAAGTCGCGCAGAAGCTAGACGGGCGCGTGTAGCACCTGGTGAAAGACTAGCGGCCCATTTATTTGTCTGTGGCACCACAGTTGGCGTGGAACCGGATTCCTTCTAGTCCCGGTGAGCTATGATGTAGCCGTTCTCACGATTGCATTGTGCAGAACATGCGAGTTGCTTCCGTGCGGGCAGCTAGGAGGAAACTCGTGAAGCTGTTTAAGAAACCTAAGTCGAAGTTCTACTGGTATGACTTCACGGTGCGAGGCCGTCGCTACCGAGCGTCAACCCAGGAGACGAAGTCCGTTAGGGCGCTGCAAGTAGCGAGCCTGAAACTTGCTTCGGTCATGGAACGGACGGATTCACTTCCTACAAAACCGGCTGTTCTCGAGGAGTTTGGCGATCGCTTTCTCGATTGGGTAAAGGATGGCCGACTCGAAGAGAAAACCAGGAAGTTTTACCGTAACGGCTGGCGTTTGTTAAGGTCGACCTTTGTTGCGACGTTGAGGGTCGATCAGATCACAGGTGATTGCGCCGAGCAGTTGAAGTTTCCCGGCTCGGCTGCAAATGCCAACTGCGCTCTGCGAACATTGCGACGAATGCTGCACAAAGCGGAGGAGTGGAAAGTGATTGGCCACGCTCCGAAAATCAAAATGATGAAAGAGCATGGACGACACCTTCGTCTTGACGATGAAGCGGAAAAGAAACTGATGACGGGGGCTTTGGCTTGCAGCTGGCGCCCACGAACTCGTGAACTTTTCCGGGACATCGTCATCTTGATGCGCGACACAGGAATGAGGAACGAAAGAGAACTCTTCCGGATGCGTATCGAGAACCTCGACTGGCAAAACCGAGTGATCTTTGTGCCAGACAGCAAGACGGCAGAAGGCCGGCGACTTGTTCCGATGAGCGGGCGAGTCTTCGAAATTCTGCAGAGCAGATGCGATTCGAGGCAGGAAGGCTGGGTATTTCCGTCAACCCGCTCCGCGTCAGGCCATCTCAGGTCAATTTGCAATCTCTTTCGAAAAGCGCGCAACAAAGCGGGCCTTCCGAAGGAGCTGGTGCTCTACTGTGCGCGACATGACTACGGTACGCGAGTTCTGATGCGAACCGGCAACCTTGCGGCCGTCATGAGAACGATGGGGCACCGCGACGTAAAGACGGCGATGCACTATCAGCATCCAGAACTGGAAACCGTGCGCGCCGCGCTCGATTACCGTCCGCCAACAACTGAAACAGCTGCGTAGCAAATCGGACTACGACACCTTTTGCGACACAGCTAAAAACCACAATCTCGGCAAGTCATTGAACACTGTGCAAGTAGAAGAACACGGCATCTCTTGGCCGTCTAATCGGCCGTACGTCGTCTACTCTGATTGGCCCGGCACGCGGCGTCAGCTTAATGCACGCTGTTACAATGCTCGCCCGAGGGGGAAAGCGATGTCAAAACTAGATGCGATAGTTCAGCAGTTGAAAACGCAGCGAGACCGAGCGCAAAAGGAAATGGAGCGGCTGAATGCAGCTCTGCTGGCTTTAGGAACCCTCGGGAATCGGAACGGAACATTGAGACGCGTACGCACCGTCCAGAAGCGGAAACCTTTATCAGCGGCAGCGCGTAAGAAAATTGCCGCGGCCCAGCGTGCTCGTTGGGCAAAATGGAAGGCTGCACGGCGCAGCAATTAAACAGATTCAATCCCGTTTTCCACAATTCCATTCACAGATATTTCGTTTTCATGCCGAAAATCGCATTGACACCGATCACGCAACTATTTAGTTTGTCTCACGTCGACGGCTGAAAGGATTGGCGAAATAAACCTTGCCAATCCGAAGTAGGCTGGGTGATCTGCTCAGCAGGGCGACCTGAAGAGCAGCCAGACCCGAAAAAACCGGCCGCCTCTGCGAGGAGGAGCCGGGGTTTGGAACCGTGAAAACGGTGATCGCATCAAGGGCTGCGACGGTGCATGTATCCACGCTGTTAGCTTCCTCGCAGGAGCAGACGGCTGGAGCATAACCAATGTCGCAGCCTTTCCTATTTTCCGGCGCAAATCTTCCGGCATCTGCCACTCTGCTACAAAGCCCAGAAATCTGGAGCGGCATCTTCCCGTTGCGTTCCCTTTTTCAACAAGAAATGTGGATAAGCCTGTTTACCACTCGCTCGCGACGGCGTCCTGCTTGGCTTTCACCTCTTTGCTACATGGGTTGGGCAGTTCACGTTCGAGGCAAATGCACTGCGATCGAAGAGGATCGAACAGCAGAATGGTAGTGCGAGATGAGTCCCTTTACAGTGCTTCATTGCCCGCGGGGAGCATGCCGATCTCAAGACCTTCAATCTCATCGAGATTCTTGCCGGCAATTCCCTGCAGGTCGCCGTACATGCCGGCCGTCGCATCGAGCACTCCGTGAATCTGTTCTTCGCGCTTTGCCCAGAGCCGGGTCATGGTCTTGCGTTCTTTGTCGAGATCTTCCTGCATGTCGGTGAATTTCTCGACAATGGCTTCGATGCGATTCCGAAAGCGTGGACCAGTGAGGTACTCGTAGACCATTCCCATCTTCGTGTATTGGCCGTCGCCCGCCTGGCGGACGGCGGCGACTTCAATCAGGGATTGCCGAAGTGCGGTCGCGAGCGGAATGACACATTTTGGGTCGAGTACCCAGATTCCATCGATGTGATCGAAAAGGTCGACGCCCTTGGGCAACACACGAGAAACCAGGAGCGCAAAATCAGCCTTGGCGGTTCGCTGATCCTGGCGGAGCTTCGTAAGCCATGCATCGCTCCAGTTCTTGGTTCGTTTCGATTCCCAGAGCAGTATTCCGCAGGTCTGGCCAGCGTGGTTGAGCACGTGCTGCAGAATGTCACCACCAAACTCGCCTTTCGGGACCGGTTCGATTAAATCTGTTGGAAATTTCGCAGTCAGTCGCGATTCCAGCTCCAGTTCCTGGACTTCGCCCTGAAGTTGCTGGGAACCCTGCTCCGCTTTGCGCTTCAGCGCCTCGATCTGGCGCTGCATTCCCGCGATCGTCTCCTCTTTTTCCGCCACCTTGAGCTTGAGGTCTTCCTCCGCTTCCTGTTTCGCTTTTTGTCGCACAGTAGCCAACGACTGATTCACCCGAGTTTCGATGGTGAGGTCGAGCTCGCGTTTGGCATCGTCGAGCTCGCGTTGCTTTCGAACCAACTCAGCCTGAGCGTTCTGGGCTTCGGCCAGCTTGCCGTCTTTTGACTTCAGGATCTTCTCGAGGTCAGCGATCTCTTTGGACTTACCCTGGAGCTCATCCGAAACGAGAAGTCGAGCTTTCTTGCCTTCCTCCGCGGCGATCTTCTCGCGTTCCTTCCGAACTCCTCGCGCGATCTGGTCGTCGATCGCACTCTGCGCTTCGGCGACCGCTTTTTCCTGCCTGCGAACGTCAGCTTCCCGCCTAGCGATCTCGGAATCTTTGTCCGCCAACTTCTGTTCGTACTGGCGACGAGTAGCTTCGACCAGAGGGGCGGCCAGCGATTCGGTGAGCCTGATCTCTTTTTTGCAATGAGGGCAGACGATGACCGGCTCAACTGCTGAGAGTGCTGTTCCATTCTTTCGTTGAGGCATCACTTTTTCCTCCAGGGTCAGTAGTTCAGTGTAGGAACATGCATCTCTTGGCGAAGTGATCTAACGCACACCGTCGTGCTTGCGCACTCCAAGGTCAGCCCTTCGGGGCGCCTTGCGTTTTGATGGCAATGGCGGAAACAACAGTCCTTCCACTCGAGCGGCAGCCTCCTGCTGCATGTGCGGGAGCAAGTGGCTGTATACATCCAACGTAAACGCCGCACTCGCATGACCCAGCTGCTCCGCAACAACTTTGGGCGGCACCCCGGCTGACAACGCAAGTGTCGCGGCAGTGTGTCGGAGGTCGTATAGGCGGATGGCTGGCAGACCGAATTCGCGCAGTATCGTCTTGAATCTTTTCGCTAGCTTGTCGGAATTTATCAGGCGACCATTCGCAGTGGTGAATACTAGGTGGGCCGCGTCGGGCGAGTCACATTTGAATCGCTGGCTTGTTCTTGCCTGCATGCGCTTTAGCATTTCCAGTACCCGCTCCTGCAGCTTGATAACGCGCCGGCTGCGATCACGCTTTGTGTCAGCGAAACGCCAACTGCCTTTCACTTTCTCCAGGGTGCGCACGACGCTGACGGTGCCCCGATCCCAATCGATGTCCGACCATTGCAGCGCCAGATATTCGGACGGTCGCATTCCGGTGGTAAGAGCAACCGCAAAGACCGGACCGTAGTGAGTCTTCAGGGCAGCTTCGAGAAAAATCCGAGATTGCTCCGAATTGAGGACATGCATTTCGCGTCGGCCGAGCCGCGGCAACTGTGCACCGTCGGTGGGATCTTGAATCAGCAGACGCCAGCGGATCGCCTGACGAATGCCGGAGCGCAGAATCGAGTACGCATATCGGACAGTTCGAGGCGATAACCGACGGTCGATCATCTGCTGGCATGCAGCCTGGACATCGAGCGGAGTGATCGCAGACAAGATTCTTTCTCCCAGCATGGGCCGGATATACCGCTGAAGAAGGCCTTCGTAACTTCGATAGCTTTTCTCGCGCAGTTTCGGTTTCGCAGCGGTTTCGAGCCAACGATCGAGAAACTCATTCAGCGTGACCTCGGATCCCTCTAGCCCGCGTCCCAGATCGCGCTCGCGCAGCATCTTGGTCAAATACTCCTGGGCGCGCCTAGCGGTGCCGTGGACGGTGCGGTTGTGGTACCGGCGTTTCCGAGTTTCGCGCTCCCGGCCCAGAAACACGCGGATGAGCCAGCGCTGCCGACCACGGCTGACGATTTGTCCGAGACGACGAGGCAAAGCGCTCCTCCGAAAGTTGGCACACAGGCGGCACACTGCCGGCGCCGGCGATACTTCGCGATCAACTACTTAGGGGAGGGGTTGGGTGAGGGGCAATCAGTCAACCCCCGGGGGAGAAAAGGGGTTAATCCTCATGCTCAATGAGGCCAGCCAAACGGTTTCCGCTGCCGAAGCGCGCACCATTGTTGTCGTACGTGTAGTCGACATTGCGACGCCAGGTGGCGATGCTGGCGCCTGATCTGTCATACAGCCGCTCATTTCCACCAGCGACTTCGCGAATCACACCTTGCGGATTGCCAGCCCCATCTTTGAGAATGACGGTCTTCATTATTTGTAGCCTCCTTTTAGAGCACGTAATCTGCAGGATCTCGTTCAATGAGCTGAATGCTGACCTGGGTACGCGGTTCAACGAGAGCCGAGGGCGAAATCGTGCTTTGCCGAAAACCCGCCCGCTTGAGCGGAATCCGGGCGGTTGGCGCACTCGGAACTGTGAATGTGGTACCGGATACTACGTGGGGAATCGCTACGCGGTAGAAAATTCGCTGCACGTATCGAACGCATGCTGCCTCGCGCCCAAGGCTGGAGAGTCGGGAGCGCTCCCAATAAGGAATTTGTATATCGTCAACCGGGGCAAAAAGCCGGCATTCGGCCACCTCAGAGGCATTTGGAAGATCACCAGCCGCCAGTAAGTATTTGTCTTTGAGAATTCCTTTGAGGTCGTCGAGGGACACTCTGCGCCAGTTCCCATCCGGCTCAGGTACGTCAATCTCAAAGCCAGAATGCAGGGCAAACGGTCCCAACATAGGATCGGAGACAATCACGTCGAAATCCCCCGCGGACTCGACACCCTGGCGAACCGTCACGGTTCGTATCGCCACTCCGTTTAAGCGGAGCGCGCAGGGGAAATCGCCGAGGGCTGAAGAATCGCGCATCTTTGTTGACACTCCTCTCGGTTAGAGCCTGAATTGTCAAGCTTGAGCCGCGCTCATGATCACGCGTCCCTTAGGTTCAATTCCGTGGTCGCCGTGACAACAGAGCGACGGAGAGTGCTGCGCCGCCTCTACTTGGGTCATCATCCGGCTACACCCTAAGCACGTCCTTAACGGCCCTCCCGAGGCAATGAAGGTACTAGCAACTCGATCCACTCGCGCTGATCTCAACGAGCCGCGATATTTGCTCAGCTTTTTCAAAACACACTCCCGGGCAGGCAGACCGGACAGCGGTAGTGCGGATCCCTGGCGATCTCCACGTGCGCAGGAAGCTGGAGCCGTCGCTTGATCTCGCGGACCAGGTCAGGTCTCTTGATAATGCATTTGTCCAGGTACAAGACATGGCGGCCGGTGAGGCGGTTGAAGACGCTTCGGCCACGGGGAAATTCGACATACTCTTGGTCACGGGGCACTCGGCCCTCGTGCTGTAGTTCAGACCAGAATGCTTCGTGGCCGCGCCGGTGATCGGCAAACTCGGCACTTAACTCAGCCTCGGAGAGGTGGCTTGACTCGACTAGAACACGATCATTGACAACGAAGAGGATCCCGACATGCACGACGTGGGAAAGTTTGGGAACCTTGTTCGAAACCGGCGTAATACGCCGTTTTTTTGGCATCATTCTACATTCTACCGGCGCCATTCGGAATCTGGTTAGGGATTGGCCGGGGAATTTCTTACAAAGAATACGTAAGTACTCATGCCAAGATTATTCGGGTAACCACCGGTAACCCAGCGCCATAGTTCCTGCTAGTGTCTGGAATTTGCAGCTCCCTAGCTTCTGGACTTAGCGCAGCCTTTCACTGGAAGAATGATTTCGTTTCGGGGCTATAAACCGGCAGGGTCAACCCTTTCCGGCTTTGCCGCTACACTGTTCAATAGTCAAATCTGGAACCGTCGATCATCCACCCCGATTGGGCGACATTCAGCGCATCTTGGCAGCACTTTCCAGACAGGTTCGAGGTAAGTATCGAAGCTGTTCGTGAAAGGTTTGCGGACTTTCAGAACCCATGATTAGGGGCGGAATCACGGCAGTTTGTCGACACTCTCGTCCCTCTGAAGTGCAGAAAATCCCATCAACATTGAGAAATCTCGCACTTCGAGCTGAGTCGGGCAGACAAGATTTATGCCTCAAGAATCGGTCTGAATAACCTTTTTCAAGGAGAATAGCTGCATGAACGCACGAGAAACGGTCCGCGATGCGATCATTCGCCAAAAACTTCTCTACTGGAAGACTGTTGCACTGAATTCTTCTTGCTACCAGATTCCGGCCTGGAGGGCTCGGAAGAATTACTGGCGTCTGTGTGCTCGGTATCCAGAAATCATGAGGCAGCTCCGGCTCAACGAAGGCAGCGTGATCTAGCCGAATTCGCCCCGTGCTGCTGTAAGCACGCAACCGCTCAGGGGCTGTATGCCAAGGCTCCTTCCCTTGTTCAAGAAGGTTCTCGGGAAACAAGCCTCGCAGTGCAGTATTAACTTAGTGGGTGGACTCTCACCTGACTAGTGAGGATCAGGGTCGACCTCCTCCGGGTCGACCCCTGTCCCCCAACCGCAAATGATTCCTATGAAAGCCGACGAGACGTTTGCGCATCGAACGACACCTATCTGTTATCTTTGCGCTTTTCCAGAAATATTGCACCTTCCAGTAGTTGCTCCTCAGACTCGGCTACTCTATTTAGTTCTTTGACTCGTTTTCTTGATTTAACGTTCGGCAACGGTAACCGTTCCTCAGCAATGTCGCTTAATTGATTGTCATATGCTGAGCCTAGCCGGGCCCGGGCAACCCGCTCGTCGTATTCACCTCCGAACACGTGTGACATTATGCAACTCTCCCCTCATCCGTAAATTTGATAACTGCACGAGAAATCTTGCGTTCTTCGTCCGTGCGTACGGGTTTCTTTCGCACAGACACTGGACATACCGCATGGGACCACTGTTCGCATCCGTCTTCCATAACGATCCAGTCCCCTGCTTTTATGTAGCCCCGACACAGGGGGCATACCGTCGAGTGCTTAGCTCGTATGCGCCAATAATTGCTCATCGATGGCCGCTTTCTGTAATGACTCAAACTCATCCCAACCGAAATACTGGCACACAATCTCCCAGATCTCGGCTCCATCAGCGTCCTCGTAGTGGTCCGGGTAGTAGACCACATCGGCTTGAACCCGCAGCGGGAACTGAGGCAAGCCCATGATGATTTCGCCGGCCATCAGAAACGCGTCTTCAACTGCTTGTTTGCATTCCTCCGCGCGCTCGGCCTCTACGTGCATGTACAGGGCATCGTGATGAGGGGCAGCCAGGGCATAACCCCAGCATGCATCGACCAACAGGATGCAAGCACAACGAAGCAGCTCAGCACAGCCGGCCTGTTGCGGGAAATTCAGGATGCTATTAGCGCTCATATGATCCGTCGACTGTCTCCAGCCGAAGTCCGTCTCCACGTATCCCCGTTCTTTCGCGAGCGCGGCCTGATCTTCCACCCACTGCCAGTAGACCGAGTAACCCTGTCTATGGCTATTGATAATCTGCCCCGCCTTCCAGACAGGCACCCCAAGATACGTACTTAGCGTCTCCGAGCCCACACCATACTGAATAGCCAGCTTAGCGGTCTTGTGTTGCGCGCGAATGACCTCCAGTTCCTTGTTGCTCTTGTCGCGCCTGGTCCCGGAAGGAACGGCACCGGTAACGGCAGCGAACTCCATGTACGAATCCGCCCCGGAGGAGTAAATCCGCATCAGCTCCGGATCACCGGAGAACCCGGCTGCAAGCCAATCTTCAGCGCCGGTAACATCACATGCTACGAGGGCCATACCTTCGCGTGGTGTGATGAGATTGCGGACCCAGTGGGGGCGGCTAAGCACAAAAGCCTTGGCCTTCGGGTTATTGCGGGAAGTGACTGTGCCGAACATCCAGAGTGGTGCGCGATTGAAGCCATCCTCGCCGAGCACGGTTTCGAAGCGTCCAAGGCTGTTAATTGATTTTCGGCATTGACGCAACGGTTGCAACTCAGGATAGGTATTACACATATCTCCAAAATAATCATCTTCGAGGACTGGGTCGCCCGACGGCGTAGCCTGCCACTTCGCGCCTTTGGTGCCGATCGTGATAGCTTTCGACGTCAGCAGTTCGACAAACTTGTTCATCTTGAACACTGGGTGTGGCTTGTTTTTCCCGGTGTCATTTCCTTCGATCACGTAGACGCCGTAATGGTGCACCTCCTCGATCTTCTTTGCGATGCTCAGCTTCAGGTTCGACGATTCGCGCTCGATTGCGCGAAAACGCTCGCTATTCAAGGGAACTCCGCTGTGCTCAAACCAAGCATTGGCCTTGCAGTACTTCCCTCGCCAGAGCGCCTGATCGAGGTCGACCTCTGGAAGCATCTGTCGTCCCAACCAGACGGTAGCATTCACGTCCTCTTCGCAATACTGCAAGATCCGCTGTTGGTGAGCCTCCATGCTGATCCCTGTGGGAGGCGTCGACCCGTTCGCGAGGATGTAGCGGCGCTCTTCCTCTTTGTTTCCCTTCCAGAAATCCATCGGATTGCCGCCAAAATACTTGACGGCATCGACCAGACCGGTACCCAGATCCTTCACGCAGTCCTTTCCGCGCCACTGACCGTTGATCAAGCCCAGGAACTCGACATACAAGTCGATACAGTGCTCAGGCAGCTGCCAGCCGAGCGCCAACATCGTCTTCAGCTCCGCGGGTAGGTTGTACCCAAGGAACAGCGTGCTCTTCAGGTCTGGGAAGGGGTTCGCGGCCGGCGCATCGAAAAACATCTCGATGCGCCGGCCCTTATTGAAGCCATGAGCAACGAGGCAAACCGGGCGTTGTTGCTCGCCCGGGAGTGCCACGTACTCTGTATCAGGGACATAAACGTAAGGAAAGAGCTGGGGCGTCAACTTACTCGGCATCTTCGTCCTCGTGTGCCGCAACGCCGCCGCTCATGTAGTCGAGTACAACCTTGTCGTCGGCCACATTGACATTGGAATCAAATGCGTCCATGAGCAATTGCTCGAAGGACGGCAGTGATGCCCATTTGGGCTCTGGAATCAGCTGGTCGGCTGGCTCAATAGCGTAGGTCTGACGAGCCTTGATGCTGGAGACGATCACGTACTCGTGGCGTGCCGCATCAACTGCCTTCACTGCGGCTTTGCGCCACTTGCTTGACGAAACAAACACGTACCACAAGAAGAACGTGCCATCGGCACAGCCGGCGGTGTGAATGTCCATAAGCTTGCAGACGTTTTGAAAGCGCTCCGGCAGATCCCCGGACTCGAAGAGTTCGGGATCGATGTAGTGGAACGTGCCTTCGTTTTCGTTGACGAATACGGGCAGGTTGAAGGTGTGATAGCCCGGCGAGGGATGAACCTTAACGTAGATACCCTTAGGCGGCTTTCCGAATTCGTAGCTGACTTGCTTGGCTTTGCCGGTGCGCGACGACGATGTCGTGCCCTTCTTGGCTGCTTCGGCCGCCTTGCGGCTGGCCGACGCGAACATTGTCTTCGAGGAATGATTCTTCGCGGCGTTGGCGACTGCCTCGTTCGTCGCTTTACCGTTACCGTCAATGACCGCTGGTGTCTCGAAAGGCACATCAGCCGGTCGCGCGAAATCTGAATTGGAATTGTACATCTCTACCTCGTGTAACGCGAAAGTGGCGATCCAAAACTGGAGGTAGCAGGCTGGGAAGTCTGGTACTGTGGTTTTGTACGGCTGGCAGGAAACCCTGGGTGACCTGCAGCCTTCGATGACACTCACATCATCGTCGCTGTTAATAAATACCCATTTTTTGAAAGTTACCGATCGAGATCCATCCGACCAAGGAACATTGAAAGCCGCTTGGACCTGGTGATCAATCTTCGCAAGTTGCTAGGTGGCGCCAAGCCTCTAACCACGTGCGATCGGACGCCATGAATGTCCGACCAAACAATCCAACCATTCAATCCAGTCAATGAAAGCGATCATGGACTAATAAAAAAGCAAATACGTGATTTTATTCATGGTGACATTGAATGATTGGAATGATCGATCACACCATTAGTTAAAGCCAGCGAAACGATACGGCCAGCGACTTAGGTCAGACATTAGCGGTGTTGCGAAGCAAGCGAGTCCAAATTTCCTTCACGCAAGGCTTCCCAAAACTGCTCCTCAGTCTTTGCAAACCAAACCTTACGGCGCAAATGTTTCAGCCACCAGTCCAAGCCCTGCGGGGTTACGAGTTCCCAGACCGGGACGTCGTAGATACAACCGCCGCCGTGGTTGAAACAAATCGTTTGTGAATCATCGCGGAGTGTGACTACCTTCCAGCGATGAAGTGGAACATCTTTGTGAATTTCAAGCATTTCCTTCTCCTTTGCAATTGTTGATTGATTCTTCCTCCCATTCGGGGAAGCAGACTTGTCCGTGCTTGTCAATGTAACCAGCTTCGGTGAGGATTGCGACGCCCTTCTCGAGTTCGACGGCATCAATGCCACCGAGATTGACGAAGCCTAAATCGGGATTATTCGAACGGAGATCGGCCACCAGGTCCGCGACGCGGGCAATCGCTGGGCTATCGAAGTCGCAGGCACTTTCGTTGGCGGCCACCACGATGTCAAACCCGTACTTCTCGATTACGTCCTCGAGTGCGGTCAATGCCTGGTAATCCGCCTCCTCCACAGCGCTTTCGATGGCGGAGTTGTAGTCAGAAACGATGTCATTAATCGAGTCAATGACCTCGCACTGAGTTTCCTCACTGAGATTGTTTAAGAGATTATGGCGGGCTTGCTCGAGAGCCGCCGCTTTGATCTTGCTACGCTGGCGCGAAGCTTTGCGTTTTTGCGCCGAGGTGAAGTTTGTTGTATCGGGCATGTTCGCCTTTCTGCCTATTAATCGGGTCAGGCTCCCGTTATCCAGTTCTCATCTACTAATACTGTCGACCATTTCGCATGCCACGTTGATGACTATGCGACTTGGGTACGTCGGGCCAAGCGCTCCGCCTCGACAGCCGCAGCCTTCTCGTTGAGGAACACGGCGTTGGCTTTAGTGAACACTTCTCCACTTCTAGCGATATTGAATAGACCGTAAAGATCAGCGTCGCTGCACTTCGCAGAAAGATAATGCGGCGACTTCTTCTCGGTCTGGTGTGGAGCAGGCACGCTACTCTTGCGCTTGCGCCCGGATTTTTTCGCAGCCTTCCCGTGCGCCGCTGCAATTTGGTCCAGGTCTTTGCTGCGAGCTTGGGATTTACGGTTCTCGTTCTCGAGGTTTTTCTCTGCCGCCTTCGCCTTGAGACGATCTAGTCTCGCTTGGGCCTTAGCTGCTTCCTGTTCTTGATATGCCTTCAGCGCCGGCTGCTCTTTCGTCTTAACTAAGACACCGTCGCCCGTGTAGCGCCACTGGACATGCGTTCGTTGATCAACATAGAGGCAATCGAATTTCAACTTTGGAAGGTTCGGGGCTTTCGCCTTCGTGACATCAGCGAGAGCAATGGTCTCTGCATTACCATCTCCGAAACTCACGTCGACTTTCGCGGAGCTCTCGTGCACCTTAGTTACGGCGCCTTCTTTAGAGTGACCGTCTTTGGTGTGTGCTGTAACGCGGTCCCCTTCAGCCAAGGGGAGGGGCTTGTAAGTACCTGCCGTTACTTCTTTCTCGATACGATTGATTTGACGGCGAGAAACATTGAAGTACTTAGCCAGGAACTCGTGCCAGTACAGCATGACGCCAGAGATGGGAAGTTGCTTGCCCTTCGAACCGTTGCGCACTTCCATGCGCCGCTTGAGTTCCGAAAGCCATGAGCCATACTGACGCCAAAAGTCCGTGACAGACTCCGCAAGCATGATGCAGGCTTCGACTACGGTTTCGGTGGACTGGTCCGCTGGTTTGAGATTGGCAAGGGACTCAAAAGGATTCCCGTCGATGGGAAGCTTAGACATTTGGTCTAAGCTTTTTGCGATGACAACAGGTGACGACGTGTCTACCTGCGCCTGTAGTGCACTAGTCATGGATTGGCTCCCGTGTGAACAATTAGCTTTGTGGATTAGCACCGCTAGGTGCGTTTGGCTAAGTTGTCACCGAACTGGCGTTCGGGGGTTGCCTACCCGGGTTGTTCGGGGTTCCCAGTCCCCTACTGAAGAAATTCGTCAGCGGCAGTGGTCGTTGGTCTTATGGCAGCTGCGCATCTGACGAGTGTCATTGCGCAGTCCCCACTGCTTTCCACTGAAATCGGGGTATTACATTCCTGATACTACATCAGCTTGGTAATCAGCGCAACGGAGCAGACTGAAGGCAACCAGGCAGGCGTTTACGAGGTCACTTTGGGGGGCTGAGGTGAGTTCGTTCTAGATTGGCCATAAAGTCACTCCTGAACCGAGATAACCAACGGCATCAGAAACTAGGAAAACTTGAGCACCGCGGACTTTCGGATAGCAGAGAGGAACTCCTACCTGAACGTAGTATTAAGCAAGTAAACAAAACAGAAATCTCCAAACGTGTCTACGATCCGACATCTCGTGAATACTCGGCGCGCCGCCGAAATGCTCGGCCGCTCACCGGCCACTCTTAAGCGTTGGCGCTATGAGGGGGTTGGACCTGCATACGTGGAAATCGAAGGACGAGTCAGCTATGATGTCGCGGTTCTCGTTGAATACATTAACGAGAACACACGAGTGCCTTCCGTGCGGGCTGCAATGGAGGACTTCTCGTGAAGATTTTTAACAAGCCGAAGTCGAAGTATTTTTGGTACGACTTCACCGTCCGAGGAAAGAGATTTCGGAGCTCTACGAAGGAGACGAACGAAAAGCGGGCGGCCAAGATCGCGGCTTTGAAGTTTGCTGATGCGTGCGAAAAGGGCGACCCGCTCCCTCGGAAAGCGCCGACACTCAAACAAGCGTCTGTACGTTTTCTGAAGTGGGTCGAGGCTGCTCGACTCGCGGACAAGACGAAAACTTATTACCAGGACGGATGGCGCCTACTGGAGACCACATCCATCCTGCAGTCGCGGCTAGACGCTATCGACAACGACGTCGCCGAACAGCTGAGTTTCAGCGGTTCGGCGGCAAACGCAAACTGCGCTTTGCGGACACTCCGCCGTCTTCTTCACAAAGCAGAAGATTGGAGGCTCATTCGCCGAGCGCCGAAAATCAGGCTCCTCCCGGAGCAGGAGCGTCTATTGAGGCTCGATGAAGAAGCCGAAAAAAAGCTCTTGGCTGGAGCTTCAGAATGCAACTGGCGGCCGAAGACCCTGGAACTGTTCGGTGATGTCGTGATGCTGGCGCGCGATACCGGTATGCGAAACGAAAAGGAACTATACCGAATCCGAATCGAGAACGTTGGTTGGGATCGCCATATAGTTTTTGTTCCGGACAGCAAAACGGTCACCGGGATACGGGAAGTGCCTCTGAGCGACCGAGCAGTTGAGATTCTTCGCCGGCGGTGTGGCGACCGTCGCGCCGGCTGGGTCTTTCCATCTAAACGCGCCAAGTCGGGGCACCTAACAACGATGGCTGTCAAATTCCGGCAGGCACGCGCAAAGGCCGGTCTTCCGAAAAACCTAGTCCTCTACTGCGGCCGGCACGACTTTGGTACTCGCGTGCTGAAGAAGACGGGGAACCTGAAGCTCGTCATGCAAACGATGGGACAGAAGGATGTCAAGACGGCAATGAAATATCAACATCCTGAGCTTGACATTGTGCGCATGGCGCTGAACGAAACCGCGCCAGGGGCGCCGCAAGCGGGTGCGTAGCCGATTTTGGCTACGGCACACTTTACGGCACACCTGGAATTTTGAAGTCAACGACAACCGGCAAGTGATTGAAAAGATGGTGAGCGCGGAAGGAATCGAACCTTCAACCTACTGATTAAGAGTCAGTTGCTCTGCCAATTGAGCTACGCGCCCACGGTAGGAATCTCGCGGGAAGGACAAACGAAAATTATAGCATCTGCTTTTTGATTTCGTCTGCACATCGCGCTTCAGGATCATCGAATAAATGTTTCCGACACCATACTCGCGCGCGTTTGTCCACAGGAATTCGCGCCGCTCCGTGCACTGAAGGGAGAACCCAAATAGCACCTTACACGCGCTCGTTCTCGCGTTACCCTATATCAAATCTCTTACGTCCGTGGGGACCGCACTTTCCGGAGGTGTTTCCATGTCCAAGAAAGTTCTTTGCTCGTTCATCTTTCTTTGCGCCGGCGTCGCGATTGCGCAGAGCACTCCTCCACCTTCGAATCCGCCGTCACCATCAGGCGCGGCCCGCCGCGGCGGTGGTACTCCTTGCTGGCAGCAGGCCGGCATTGAAAAGTCGGTGATGGAGCAACGCTGGTCTCTCGAGCGTGAAACTCATTCGCAGGTTGAGGCTGTCTGTTCCAACTCGTCTCTCACTCCGCAGCAGAAGCAGCAGCAGGTTCGCGAACTTCACCAGCAGGCTCACCAGAAAATGGAAGGCCTTGTGACTCCCGAACAGGAAAAGGCGCTCACTGCGTGCCAGCAGGAACGTGGCATGAATCATTCAGGCGGAGGAATGGGCGGACACCAAGGCAACGGCGGTGGCTGCGGCGAATGGCGCGGCGGTCAGAACGGCGCTCAAGGGAACCCGAATGGCGGAAACAACAATCCTCCGCCGTCACACGAATAATTTCTGATTTGCCTTCGAAGGAATTGTCCGCGCTCAACACATAATCGTCGCAGCGAGATTCGTAGAGGATCTCGCTGCGACAAAACTCTGTTGCGCTAGGGACGCTGTTGGGCTTCTGCGGCCAACGCCGAACGATCGCCCACCGGCGGACGCCGCGGGGGTTGACTCTCCGTAATCGGCGGACGATGCTCCACTGTGCCGATCACCGGTGCTTCGTCCATATGGTCTACGTACGCCATCGAGGCAAAGCGCTGCTCGCCGCACATGCGGTCGATCATTCGCTGTTGACGCCGGCTCAAGACGGCGTGAGGAAGAATGGGAAAATTGCGAAACATCCAAAGCAGATAAATTCGCTGTGCAAATGATGGCACTACATAACGCGGCCCGATCGGCGTTTGCACTTGCACCACGCCTGCCGCGAGTTTCTCGATCAGCATACTGTTGGGCCCACCTAGGAACCTGAATTAGCCAGAGCAATTCTAGGGCCGCCATTATTGCACCACCTACGATGCAATGGAAAGCTTTTTTTCACAGGCTTGCGGGAAAAAGCCCTCTCCGGCGCCCCCGCCTTGAACTTTTCGGGAATTATAGCTGGGAATCGGTTCAGAAACGGGCCCCTGGTACCTATTATTTTCGTCCCTAAACGGCGACTTCGGGGAGGATGTCCATGCGGCGGATCTGGGCCGCCACCCCGAATTCGGAGCCTTCCTCTTCGACGCGGACGATGGTCGCCTGGCAGCAGACCCAGCACTTCTCTCCGGAGGTCAGTTCGGGCGGGAGGATGAGGACCAGTTCGACGTCGCTTCCCTGCTCCATGCGCGACTTGGTGTACATATAGACGCCGTTGGCGCTGACGTCGCGAGTCTGGGCGTTGTGATCATGGCCTTGCGGGGTACGAACCCGGGTGGGGACGCGGGCGCTGATTCTGGTTCCGGAGCGGCGCTCGGATTCGGCTTTCACAGCCCAACTACTCTACACCAACCGGTCAACGGCGGCGAGGAATTCCGGTCCGGGGTCGTCACCGGTCGTTCGGGAATGGGACTGAACAGGAGAACCTTGGCCACCGATTGGCACGGATCTCTACCGATCAAAAGCAAGAGAACTGGATCCGTCAAGATCGGCGCAATCCGTGGGCCGAGATTCGAAACGCTTTGATCTCTGTTAGATCTGCGGGCGCTTCAGGCGGACCGCGGGGACAACCAGGGCCTGCTCCATGGTCGGAACATTGGTGCCGCGGAGCTTGGCTTCAGCTTCGTGCAGCTTCTCGGTCTGCATCGTCTGGTAATAGCCCTGGACCAAAAGTTCGAGCGAGAACGGATTGTCCTGATCTTCTTCGAGACAGGCGATGGCTTCATCCCACTTCTTATGATCCATCAACAAAGTGCCTTGCGCACCTTGATACGAACTCTGGATGACGCGGTTGCGGCTGCCGTTGGCCAGTGTCTCGAGTTGGTGCAGGGACTTGTCGGCGACTTCTTTATTACCGGCGCGCTCCGCATGGATAACGCGATTGCGCAGGATGCGCGATAACTCCTCATCACGATCCGAGGCAGAGATGGTCGCACGATGCGACAAGGATTCTTCCGCCAGCTTGAGGTGCTTCAGTGCGATGTTGTCGTCGGCCTGATATTCCGCCATGTGGCGCAGCGCCTGCGCTTCCTGCAGGTCCTGCTCCTTGGCATGGGCATCTTGTGCGATGTCCTGATACTGCTTGTCGGCCTCGGCAAAGTTGCCATCGCGGACGTAGGTCATGGCCTTCTGCATCTGGTAGGTGAGACGATCGGCCTCGTTGTGTGCGTAGCGGATGGCCTTGTCGTATTCCGCACGCGCCTGTTCCTGATTGCCCATCAGGGCGTAGGTGTCTCCGAGCCCGAGTTGCGAGGTGACGAAGTCGGGATCGAGTTTGAGAGCAGCGCGATAGTGTGCCAGCGAACTCTCGAAGTCTCCAGACATGCGCTTGAGCTCACCGTAAGAATCCTGCGGATTGGGCTCTTTGGGCAGCAATGCGACGTAGCGATCCATGGCTGAAAAAGCCTTGTCGAATTTGCGTTCGCGCGCGTAGGAGTATGCGAGATCGTTGAGCGCGGGCGGGTAGTTCTTATCGATGGCGAGCGCCTTCACCATCATGCGCTCGGCCTGCTCGGGACCGTTTTCTCCCATGAGCCAATTGCCGGCGAGATAGTAGAGGTGCTTGTCGTGGGGATACATCTCAAGCATGTCGTTCATTGCGGTAATTCCGCCGATGAAATCCCCTTCCTGCACCTTCACCACCCACGCGATCATGAGCTGCTCACCGGGCGTGAGTTTAGGGGCGATTTCTTTGGCCTTGGCGCGAGCCGTGCTGACCTCCTGCGGATTGCCGCTGTTGAAGGCGATCCAAGCCCAGGCGACGGCGAGACTCGGATCTTCTTTCACCGCGGCGCGCCAATCCTCGTTGCAGCGCTCGAGGTAGAGATTCTCGTAGTCCTCCATGCCTTTGTAGTAGAGTTCGCGGGCCTTAGCCGACGAAGTGGTGATGGGCATGGTCGCCGATTTGCTCTGATTGACATGGTGCGCGAACACAGGCGCGGCACAGCAAAGTGCCAGCAGGATGACAGACGACTTGATGAAAGCGGCGCGGCGCATTCGAGTCTCCGGTTACAGACGCATTGGGGAGGACTAACGGAAAAAGGGTAACAGTGGAGTAATGCGCAGACGAGGTGACGAAAGACGGTGGGCGAGCGAGTCCGGGGGATTGAGCGATTGAGCG
>Ga0335070_10002738_pt1 | contig 20489 bp, 15 predicted proteins | sample Lox_Sample_13_FD_206722 | JGI IMG/M metagenome (GOLD analysis project Ga0335070, IMG submission 206722) | Soil microbial communities from Loxahatchee National Wildlife Refuge, Florida, United States - Lox_Sample_1.3 | ecosystem: Environmental > Terrestrial > Soil > Wetlands | place: USA...
GCGCTCGCAGAGGATGACCTCCGAGTTGCCCTCCTTGACGATGTACTCCGCGGCCATCAGCAGGTCCTCGACGGTGGACGAGAGCCCGCGCTTCAGCAGCACGGGCTTCGGCGCGCGCCCGACCTCCGAGAGGAGCGAGAAGTTCGACATGTTCCGCGCCCCGATCTGGATCACGTCGGCGACCTCGACGACCGACTCGACATGCCTGGGGTCCATCAATTCGGTCACGAGCGGCAGCCCGGTCTCCTCGCGCGCCTCGACGAGGATCTCGAGCGCCTCGTCGCCGAGCCCCTGGAACGCGTACGGCGACGTGCGCGGCTTGAAGGCGCCGCCGCGGAGCATGGTCACGCCCTCGGCGGCGACGGCGCGGGCCGTCTCGAGCGTCTGTGCGCGCGTCTCCACCGTGCACGGGCCGGCGATGAAGCCGAAGTAGCCGTCGCCGATGCGGCGGCCGCGCGCCTCGATCACCGTCGGATCGGGCGACAGCTCCCGGGAGACGAGCTTGTACGGCTTGAGGATCGGCAGCACCTGCTCGACGCCGGCATAGCCCTCGAGCGGCAGCGCGGCGAGCAGCTCCCGCTCGCCGATCGCGCCGATCACGGTCGCCTCGCGGCCCGGCGTCACGAGCGCGGCGCAGCCCGCCTCCTCGAGGCGGGCGACGACCTCGTCCACCTGCTCGGGCGTCGCGTGCCCGCTCATCACGATCAGGAGCTCGGGTGCGCCGGTCACGGCCATGACCCCAGTGTAGATGCGGCCTGGCGCCCGGCCCGGTATTTTCGTGCGGTATGGCAGAGGAAACGAAGCCGAAGGTCTTCTCCGGGATCCAGCCGACGGGGCAGAAGACGCTCGGGAACTACTCGGGCGGCTTCCGGCAGTACGCCCAGACCCAGGAGCAGGGCGACGCGTTCTTCTGCATCGTCGACCTCCACTCGATCACCGCCGACTACGACCCGGCGGAGCTGCGGAGCACGACGCTCGACCTCGCGGCGTTGCTCTTCGCGACCGGGCTCGACGCCGACCGCTCGACGGTCTTCTGCCAGAGCCACGTCACGGCACACGCCGAGGCGGCCTGGCTGCTGGCCGCGGTGACGAGCTACGGGCAGCTCGGGCGGATGACCCAGTTCAAGGACAAGGCCGACCGGCAGGAGTTCGTGTCGGCCGGGCTCTTCACGTACCCGATCCTGATGGCGGGCGACATCCTCCTCTACCAGACCGACCTCGTCCCGATCGGAGAGGACCAGCGCCAGCACCTCGAGCTCGCGCGCGACGTCGCGGAGCGGTTCAACTACCGCTTCGGCGAGACGTTCCGCGTGCCCACCGGCGTCTACCCCGAGGTCGGCGGGCGGATCATGGACCTCCAGGAGCCGACGAGCAAGATGTCGACGAGCGCAGGCACGCCGCAGGGCACGGTGCTGATGCTCGACCCGCCCGACACGATCCGGAAGAAGTTCAAGAGCGCGGTCACCGACTCCGGCAAGGAGGTCCGGTACGACCCGGACGCGAAGCCCGGCGTCTCGAATCTGATCGAGATCCTGAACGTCGCGACCGGGGAGCCGATCGGCGCGATCGAGGAACGGTTCGACGGGCACGGCTACGGCGCCTTCAAGGAGGCGGTCGGCGAAGCGGTCGTCGAGCTGCTGTCGCCGATCCGCGAGCGCTACGAGGCGCTCCGCGCCGACGAGCGCGAGCTGCAGCGGCTCCTCGGCGTCGGCGCGGAGAAGGCGCGGCGCGCGGCCGAGCCGACGCTCGAGGCGATGTACGAGCGGATGGGCTTCGCGAAGGCCGAGGCCGGGAAGCTCTTCGGCGCCGCGCGCCCGCGCGGCCTGTAGCGCGCCGCACGGAGACGTTCCCATCTCGTAACCTCGGCGCTACCGCCTCGCCGCCCAACGACGCTGCGGCGACGACGAGGCTCCCCTGCGGCAGGCGCGGGCAGAAACCGCAGATCGAAGGGGGAGGGAATGAAGAGAGGGACAGTCGTCGCTGCGGCACTCGCCGCGGCGACCATCGCCGTGCTCGCGGCCGTCGGGGCGTCGGGAGCGATCGGCGACAACGGCCACCACCAGACGTCGACCGGCTGCCGGCTCGGGAACGACGGCGGCCGGATCCAGCACGTGATCTATCTCCAGTTCGACAACACGCACTACAACCGGGACAACCCGAACGTGCCGTCGGACCTCGAGCAGATGCCGCACCTGCTCGACTTCCTCAAGCAGAACGGCACGCTGTTCACGAACGACCACACGATCCTCATCTCGCACACCGCGGGCGGGATCCTGTCGTCGCTGACCGGGCTCTACCCGGACCGGCAGGGGCAGACGGTCTCGAACAGCTACGACTACTACCCGGCGAGCAAGGTCCCGGCGTTCACGAGCTCGTTCAAGTACTGGACGAACCCGGTCGACCCGGTCGGCGACACGCTGCCGAACATGGTCACGGACGGCGGGAAGACGACGCCCGCCCCGTGGGCGCCGTTCACGCGCGCAGGCTGCGACTTCGGCGGTGTCGGCACGGCGAACCTCGAGCTCGAGAACGCGTCGACGACGCCGACCGGCGACATCACGCAGGTGTTCGGCCAGGGCTCGCCGGAGTGGAACGAGGCGGCCGCGAACCCGCAGATCGGACAGACCGACTTCGTCGGCATCGCGATCCACTGCTCGCAGTCGGCGACGAGCGTCTGTGCCGGCAACCCGAACGCGAAGCCGGACACGCTTCCGGACGAGCCGGGCGGCTACACGGGCTTCAAGGCGCTCTTCGGGACGAAGTACGTCGACCCCGCGATCACCGGCGGCAACCCGTGCGTCGACGACACGAACGGCGACGCGATCACCGACCCGATCGGCGTGTGCGGCTTCCCGGGCTTCGACGGGATGCTCGCGAAGAACACGCTCGGCTACGTCGAGCAGATGCAGGAGAACGGCGTGCCGGTCACGTACGGCTACATCTCGGACGTGCACGACTTCCACACCCCGACGCTCAGCACCGACTCGTACTCGAGCTCGGCGACGGGCCCGGACGAGCTCGCGCACATCCAGCAGCTGCAGGCGTACGACCAGGCGTTCGAGGACTTCTTCAAGAACCTCCAGCGCCACGGGATCAACCGGAACAACACGCTGTTCGTGATCACGGTCGACGAGGGCGACCACTTCGCCGGCGGCGTCGGGACACCCGCACCCGGCGGCAACTGGCTCCTCTACGACCATCGCACCTGCACGAACCTGTCCGCGTGCCCGTCGAACCAGATCGGCGAGGTCGGGGCGAACATGAAGGGCCTGCTCCCCTCGGGCGAGCCGGCCTACGACATCCACTTCGACGACGCGCCGGCGTTCTACGTCAACGGACAGCCGGTGCGGACCGACCCGACGGTGCGGAAGCTCGAGCGTGACGTCGGCAACCTCAGCTCGCTCGATCCGTACGCACAGGGCGGGCCGGCGGTCGTGCCGCTGACGCAGCAGCTCGCCGACCCGGTCGAGGAGCAGGCGCTCCACATGGTGAACGCGGACCCGAACCGCACGCCGACGTTCACGATGTTCGGGAATCCCGACTTCTTCTTCCAGCTGTCGAACCCGTGCAGCGGCTTCACGACGTGCGTCACGGCGGGATTCGCGTGGAACCACGGCGACATCCAGCAGGAGATCGGGAACACGTGGGCCGGGTTCGTCGGGCCGGGGATCGACCGGAACGGCGTCGACTCGTCGACGTGGACCGACCACACGAACCTCCGTCCGACGATCCTGTCGCTCACGGGGCTGCAGGACGACTACACCGACGACGGCCACGTGATCGTGCAGGCGCTCGACCGGCGTGCGCTCCCGCGTGCGCTCCAGGGCCCGACGATCGCGCAGCTCGAGAACGCGTACGAGCAGGTCAACGCGCCGTTCGGGCAGTTCGCGGTTGCGACGCTGAAGGCGTCGACCGAGGCGCTCGAGAGCGGGACGCCGACCGACGACTCGCTCTACACGTCGCTCGAGGCGTCGATCGGAAGCCTCACGACGCAGCGGAACACGCTGGCGACGCAGATCAAGAACGCGCTGAGCGACGCGGCGTTCAGCGGGACGCCGATCAGCACGTCGCAGGCGCAGGCGTGGATCGCCCAGGCGAACACGCTGATCAGCCAGGCCCAGGCATTGACCTGAGGCGAGGCTGCAAACGCCGCCGGCTAAGCCGGCGACGTGCGGCCGGTAGAGGGCTTCGGGACGCCGCCGGCGTCCCGAAGCCCGGCGACCTCCGAGGGCTCGAGCGGGCGCCATGCGCCCGGCTCGAGCCCCTCGAGGGTCAGGCCCGCGTACGCGCTGCGGTGCAGGCGGACGACGGGCAGCCCGACCGCCTCGCACATCCGCTTCACCTGGTGCTTGCGGCCCTCGTGGATCACGAGCTCGAGCCGGCCGCGGCCGACCCGCCGCGCCTCGGCCGGCGCCGTGCGCCCGTCGTCGAGCTCGACGCCGTCGCGCAGCCGGCGCAGCGCGTCCTCGCCCGGGTCGCCGTCCACGTCGACGACGTACGTCTTCTCGACGCCGTAGCGCGGGTGCGCGAGCCGGTGCGCGAGCGCGCCGTCGTTCGTCAGCAGGAGCGCGCCCGTCGTGTCCGCGTCGAGCCGGCCGACCGGAACGACCCGCGGCTCGTTCGGGACGAGCTGGACGACCGTCGGCCGCCCCTGCGGGTCGCGCGCGGTCGTCACGACGCCCGCGGGCTTGTGGAGCAGCAGGTGGGCGAGCCGCTGCGGCGCGACCTCCCGGCCGTCGACCTCGACGCGGTCGGCCGCCTCGACGAACGTGTTGAGCCTGCCGGGCTCGCCGTTGACGCGAACGCGGCCGGCCTTGATCAGGTCGTCCGCCCCGCGCCGCGAGGCGACGCCGGCGCGCGCGAGGTACGCGTTCAGTCGCATGCGGCGATTCTCTCAGCCGCGTCAGCGTGCGACGGTGCTGCGGAGCTCCGCGCACCGCTTGCGGAGCGAGCGCTCGGCGCGTGCACGATGCGCGGCGGCGTCGTGCCGCTCGGGCACGCCGTCGAGATACGCGAGGATCGTCTCGCTCCCGTCGAGCGTCGAGCCGTCCTCGAGCACGAGCACCGGGACGCTGCGCACGCCCGTGCGTCGCTCGAGCTCGTCGCGCTCGTCCGGGTCCTCGGGGACCTGGCGCGCGACGAAGTCGACGCCGAGCTCCGTCAGCCGCTGGCGCACGACCTGCGAGCCGCGGCACCACTCGGTCTGGTACAGCTCGAGCATCAGGCGACCGCCGCGACCACGCGCTCGAGTCGCGCGCGCACCTCGTCCGCGACGGGCTCGACCTCGGCCTTGCCGACGAGCTCGAACAGCGGCCGCGGATCGACCGCCGCGACGTGGGTCGCTCCGCCGTCGACGTACACGGCGACGTTGCACGGCAGCAGGACGCCGAGCTCCGGCTCCGCAGTCAGCGCCTCGTGCGCGAGCGGCGGGTTGCACGCGCCGAGGATCAGGTACGGCTCGCGCTCGACGCCGAGCTTCGCGCGCATCGTCGCCTGGACGTCGATCTCGCAGAGAATGCCGAAGCCCTCCGCGGCGAGCGCCTCTCGTGTGAGTGCCACCACGTCCTCGAACGGGCGGCGGGTCGTGCGTGAGATTGCGTATCGGATGCCGGACACGGCCATGGGACGGGCCTCCTCCCGAGGGTTCACCTCGCATGAGAGCGCGCCGCGCCGGCTCGGGCATCCGAGAAATCCCCGCGTCGGACGGGGACAAACCCCGGAGTGCGATACTCGCGCGCGGTGACGACGCTCCTTGCGGCGGGCTCGGCGGTCTTCGCGGCCGGCTGCTTGGGCTGCCTCGTCGCGCTGCACCTCCTCCCCACCGGCCGGTCGGCGACGCGGAACGCGGTGAGCGAGTACGGCGTCGGCCGCTACGCGTGGCTGTACCGGGCGCAGGCCGCGCTGCTCGGGATCGCGGGGATCCTGCTCGCGCTCGCACTCCGGAACGGCGTCCCGGCCGTGTCGACGCGCGTCGTCGTCGAGCTCGTCGTCTTCGGCCTCGCGCGGATCGCGATCGGCTGGTACCCGACCGACCTGATCGGCTCGCGCGAGCGGACGCGCACGGGGCTGATCCACGTCGTGCTCGCGATCGTCGCGTTCGCCGCGATCAGCTTCGCGGCGATCCATCTCGGCCGCGAGCTCGACGATGTCGCCGGCTGGGCGGGGGTCTGCCGCGTCATCCGCGCGCTCGGCTGGCTGATGGTCGTCACCGCGGTCGGCACGACGGTCGCGATCCGCGTGCCGCAGCTCCGCCCGTGGGTCGGCCTCGTCGAGCGCGGCTTCTACGCCGCCGCGCTGACGTTCTTCTTCGTGACGACGATCGCGCTCGCGACGCGCTAGGCAGAACGCAGATCGGCCACTTCGTGCAGCCGCTCGCGGATCTGCTCCGTGTCGGCGCCGAGGTCGTCGAGGCGCGGCAGCTCCGAGAGGCTCTCGAGCCCGAAGATCCGCTCGAAGAGCGGCGTCGTGCGATAGCGGATCGCGCCGCCCGCGTGGTCGTCGCGGCCGGCCTCGGCGATGAGGCCGCGCTCGACGAGGTTCGCGACGGCGGAGTCGGCGGCGACGCCGCGGATACGCGCGATGTCGGGCCGCGTGCACGGGCCGAGGTACGCGACGATCGCGAGCGTCTCGAGCGACGCCTGCGAGAGGTTCCGCTGCGCGGGCTTCTCGAAGAGCCGCGAGCACGCGGCGGCCGCCTCGCGCGACGCGCGGAACGCCCAGCCGCCGGCGACGTGCTCGAGCACGACGCCGCTGCGCCCTTCGCGGTAGCGGTCGGCGACGAGGCGGAGCGCCGCCTCGACGCGCTCCGGGTGGTCGTCCGCAGCCTCGGCGAGCTCCTCGACGGACAACGGCGCGGTCGCGACGACGAGCAGAGCCTCGAGCGTCCGCGCGAGCTGGTCCAGCGGATTGGCGGCGATCAGGCGGAGCGGACGGTCGTCCACGACACGGTCCTTTCGTCTCGGGCGGTGTTCTCCTCCCCATTGTGTCGCGCGACGCGGATCGGCGCGAACGGGGCGGCCTGGTCGATCGTGATCTCGCCGGAGCGGCGGAGATCGAGGAGGGCGAGGAACGCGACGGCCTGCTCCACGCGGGAGAGCCCGGCGACCTCGGCGTCGAAGTCGAAGCGGGAGCGGCGGCGCAGCACGGCGCGGAAGCGCTCGAGGAACTGGGACACCGGCGGGAACCGGAGCGCCATGTGCGAGAGCGAGACCTGCGGCGGCGGGACGGCGAGCATCCGCAGCACCGTCGCGAGCCGCTCCGGCTCCTGCGGCGCGAGCGGCGTCTCGACCTTCGGCGCGAGCGGCGCCGGGCCGATCCGGAAGAACCGGTCGCCCTCCGTGTCGAGCCGGTCGCGAAGCCACGCGGCCGCCTCCTTCATCCGCCGGTACTCGGCGAGCCGGCGCGCGAGCTCCTCGGCCGCCGCCTCCGGCTCGAGCTCGGCGAGCTCCGCCGCCTCCTCCGGGAAGAGGCCGCGCGCCTTCAGCTCGAGCAGCGCCGCGATGAGGACGAGGAACTCGCCGCACGCCTCGAGGTCGAGCTCGTCGCGCTCTGCGAGCCGCTCGAGGAACGCCATCACGATCCCGGCGACGTCGATCTCGCGCAGCTCGAGCTCGTCCTTCAGGACGAGCGTCAGCAGCAGGTCGAACGGCCCCTCGAAGGCGTCGAGATCGAGATCGAGCTCGCGGACGATCATTCGCCTGACCCTAGAGGCACTACCGGACGCGCCCCTTCGGCACGGCCATGCGCGGCCCGGTCGGGATCGGGCGCGGTCTCGTCGAGGCCGACGGCTCCGACGACTCCTCGTGGAAGAACTGCCACCAGACGAAGAACGCGACGGATCCGATGAAGACGAGCAGCGAGACCCAGAAGTTGATCCGCTGGCCGAGGAAATGGTTCGACGGGTCGATGCGGAGCGTCTCCTCGTACGTGCGGAACGCGGTGTAGATCGCGACGTACAGCGAGAAGAGCGCCGGCCGCTTGATCGTGAAGCGGCGGTCGATCCAGAGCAGCGCGGCGACGCCGAGCAGATCCCAGACGAACTCGTAGAGGAACGTCGGGTGGTAGAGGTGCGCCGCGCCCTTGCCGTGGATCTCGAGCGCCCACGGGAGCGTCGTGTGCCTGCCGTACAGCTCCTGGTTCCAGTAGTTCCCCCAGCGGCCGATCCCCTGTGCGAGCAGGAGGCCCGGCGCGACGGCGTCCATCATCAGCTTCACGGGGTTGCCCGAGCGGTGGACGATCCAGGCGCCGACGAGGCAGCCGAGCGGGATCGCGCCCCAGATCCCAAGCCCGCCCGACCAGACCGCGAACGGCCCGTACCAGTGCGCGTGGATCGCGGCGTCCTGGTTCCAGCTCGTCGCGAGGTGGTAGAGCCGCGCGCCGACGATCCCGGCGATGACGCCCCAGACGGCGCAGCGGAAGACGAGGTCCCAGTCGCCGCCCCACTTCACCCAGCGGTGGCCGGTCAGCCAGACGCACGCGACGATCGCGACGAGCAGCGTCACGCCGTACATGTGGATCGTGAAGGGGCCGACGTGGTATACGCCCGTCGGCGGGGACGGGATCGATGCGAGAAGGGCCGCGGTCACCGCAGCCATTCTGCCGACACCGCTGGGCTAGCGCAGGATCTGCAGCGCCAGCTCGGGCGGACAGCCGCGCTCGACGAGCTCCACCGCAGCGTGGAGGTCGACGTCGAAGCGCAGCGCGAGCTCGAAGGCCGCCTCGGGGTGATAGCCGGCGCGCTCCAGCTCCTCTGCGCGCCACCGCTCGACCCGCTCGACCTCGGTCTCGACGACCTCGATTGTTTCCTGTTCGACCGCAGACATCGTGCTGACTGTTTCGTCCGGGCGACCCGATCGGTTCACCCCATTTAGGGGTATCTCGTCCCCGCGCGACCGTTCCCCCTGGACAACGGCCCGATCCTGTGGTTGGCTCAGGCCGCGGCAGGCGCCGAGGCTAGGGGTCGGAGGTACGAAAACTGTGGTAGCGAGGCGGCCTGGCCGTGCGCGCGCTCATAGGCTGAGACGAGTCGCCCTCGCGGTGGCCGTCTGCGGCGGGGCCGCGGCGCTCCTCGTCGGCGGCGCCCAGTCGAGGTCGCTGACGACGCACGTCTTCGCGGTGACGACGACCGCCGACACGGTCGACAACTTCACGGGCGACGGGATCTGCGCGGACGCGAGCTCGCAGTGCTCGCTGCGCGCGGCGGTGCAGGAGGCGGACCAGCTCGGCGGCTCGAGCGTGATCAACGTGCCCGCAGGGACATACACCCTCTCGCTCGGGCAGCTCCTCTTCACGGCGAACATCTCGCTCGTCGGCGCCGGCGCGCGCACGACCTCGATCATCCAGGGAGGCGTGCAGCGCGTGATCGAGGTGTCGGCCGGCACCTCGTCGATCAGCGGCGTCCTGATCCAGGGCGGCGACACGCTCAGCAACAGCGGCGAGCCGAACGAGGGTGTCGGCGGCGGGATCTGGGTCGACAGCCCCGGCACGCTGAGCGTCTCGTACTCGACGATCACGCACAACGTCGCGAGCGCGTCCGGCGGCGGGATCGACAACAACGGCACGCTCTCCGTCGACCACAGCACGATCGAGTTCAACGGCGCCGGGACGATCGGCGGCGGGATCGACGACTTCGGCCCGCTCGTGACCGTCAACGACTCGACGATCTCGAACAACAGCGCGGGCACCGAGGGTGGCGGCCTCCTCTCGGCGAACACGACGACGCTCACGAACGACACGTTCGGCGACAACCGGGTGACGACGCCCGGCGGCCCGGCCGGCGACGTGTTCGTCTACGGCGGCGCGGACGTGAAGGCGGTCAACACGATCTTCGGCAGCAGCCCGTTCAGCTCGGACTGCAACGCCGCGCTCGACTCCCTCGGCTCGAACCTCGCGTCCGATGCGAGCTGCGTCCTCACGGCGGCCGGCGACCACCAGGGCGTCGACCCGCAGCTCCCCGCGCTCGCGAACAACGGCGGCCCGACCGACACGTATCTCCCACCCGCGACGAGCCCCGCACTCGACGCAGGTCTCGACGGCGCCTGCCCGACCGACGACCAGCGCGGCACGTCGCGCCCGCAGGGGCCGCACTGCGACATCGGCGCGGTCGAGGTCGCCGTCGCGCCGCCGCCGACGTTCGCGCTCACCGTCGCGGTGAGCGGCAGCGGCTCGGTCTCGGACGGCGGCTCGATCTCGTGCCCCGGCTCGTGCTCGGCGTCCTTCGCGAGCGGGACCGCCGTGACGCTCACGGCGACTCCCGCGGCCGGCTCGCTCTTCTCCGGCTGGTCCGGCGCGTGCAGCGGCAGCGGCAGCTGCGTCGTGACGATGAGTGCGGCGAAGTCGGTGACGGCGACGTTCTCGTCGGCGCCGTCGTCCGCTCCGTCCTCCGGGCCGCCGGCAGCTCCGTCGCCGTCCGTCTCGATCGCGGTCTCCCCGAGCGGGCCGACCGCCGGGACGCTCGCGACGCTCACGGCGACGCTCGCGCACAGCTCCGCGACGACCGTCGCCTACGCCTGGAGCTTCGGCGACGGCACACCCGGCCGGACCGGCGGCGCGACGATCACCCACCGCTACCAGAACGCGGGCTCGTACACGGTCACCGTCGAGGCGACCGACACGTCGACCGGCACGGCGATCGCGTCGACGTCGACCGTCGTGACGGTCGCGCCGAGGCCGCCGGCCGTCGGCCTCAGCGTCAATCCCGGACAGCCCACTGCGGGCTCCGCGGCGTTGTTCCTCCTCGAGATCCCGACCGGCCAGGCGCAGCAGACGACCGTGCAGTGGAGCTTCGGAGACGGGGGCACCGCGAGCGGCACGACGCACTCGACGACGCACACGTACGCGGCCGCCGGGACGTACACGGCGACCGTCACCGAGACCGACACCGCCGGCAACACGCTCTCCGCGTCGAAGTCGATCGTCGTCGCGCCGCAGACGGTCGGGCCCGCCGACCCGAACCGGTCGACGGTCGTCGCCGACCCGCCCGGCGCGCTCGTGCAGGGCGCGGCGCCCGCGATCACGAAGTCGACGATCCGGGTCGGCCTGCGCGACGCGTGGGGACGCCCCGTGCGGAACGCGAAGGTGAAGGTGACCGCCGACTCCACGACGGCGACGCGGGCGGGGAGCGCGTCCAGCGTGACGACCGACTCCAACGGCGTCGCAGACTTCACGTTCGACGACCATCGACCGGAGATCGTCCATTTCACGGCGACGGACACCACCGACGGCGTCACGATCGCGCAGACCGCGACCGTGACGTTCGGGCCGCCTGCGGCGAAGGTCTCGATCGACGCCAGCCCGGCGTCGCTCCCCGCCGGCAGCGCCTCCCGCACGACGGTGACCGTCACGCTCACCGACGCGCACGGCGACCCCGCGCCCGAGAAGGCGTTCAGGCTCCAGTTCGGGCGGCTGTCGGGCGTCGCGCCGGCGCCGGCTCCGATCGACGGGACGACCGGCGCGGACGGGACCGCCACGTTCACGTTCGGCTCGCTCAAGGCCGCGAAGTACCGCCTCTCGGTCTACGACGTGACGGACGCGAAGCTGCTCGGTGCGTCCCCGCCGGCGACGGTGACGTTCGCAGCGGCCGCCGGCGGGCCGGCGAGCGCCGCGACCTCGACGATCGGCGTCGACGAGCAGGCCGTCCCCGCCGACGGGTCGAGCAAGGCGACGATCACCGTGACGCTGCTGAACGCCGCCGGCGGCGCCGTCCCGGGCACGCGGGTCACGCTCCACACGACGAGCAGCCTCGTGAGCCCGTCGGCGAAGGTCGCCACGACCGACGCCGACGGCGTCGCGACGTTCACCGCGACCGCGACCACCGCCGCGACGGCGACCTTCACGGCCGACGACGGCGCCGACTCGCTGACCGTCGGCCCGACTCCGCCCGTGACGTTCTACCTTCCGGTTCCCGACGCGTCGACGTCGTCGATCGTCACGGCGCCGACCGCCGAGCCCGCGGACGGCACGTCCGCGTCGACCGTCACCGTCACGCTCCGCGATCTCGGCGGCAAGCCCGTGGCGGGCGACCTCGTCGCGCTCCGGGCGACCGGCAGCGCCGTCGTGACCGCGATCAGCTCGATCTCGAACAGCGCGGGCAAGGCGACGTTCCACGTCGCGGACGCGTCGAACGAGACCGTCACGCTGTCGGCCGGCATCGGGATCGTCGGGCCGTCGCTCGTCGACACGACGCTCCGGTTCAGCGACGCGATCGCGCAGATCGCGCAGACATCGACGGTGAGGGTCGCGCCGGCGATCGTCGGCGACGGCGGCCACGGCGTCGTCACCGTCAGGCTGCTGGCCGGCCAGCACCCGGTCGCCGGCAAGACGGTCTGGCTGGAGGCCGACAGCTCGAACGCACACATCCAGGGGGGTGTCGGAGACGTGACCGCCGCCAACGGTGTGGCCACCTTCGGGGTGACGGATCCGAAGCACGAGACGGTCACGTTCACCGCGATCGACGCGAGCGACGGCCCGCTCACGATCGCGCAGACGGCGTCGATCACGTTCGCGCCGTCGGCGAGCGCGGCGCATTCGACGATCGCCGCGGCTCCCGCGTCCGTCCCGGCCGACAACACGACGAAGGCGACCGTGACGGTCACCCTCCGCGACGTGAACGGAGACCCCGCCGTCGGCCGCACCGTGAAGCTCGTCCTCTCGGCCGGGCCCGGCAAGCAGTCGACGCACGCGCACTCGACCGGCGCGGTGCAGACCGACGCGAACGGGAACGCGACGTTCCAGGTCCGCGACGGGACGGCCGAGACCGTCGGTGTCTCCGCCGACGACACCGACGAAGGCATCGCCGTCATGCCGCACCCGCCGGTGACGCTCTCCTTCAGCGCGCCGACCGGCGGCGCTGCGAGCGCGTCCAAGACGTCGGTCGCCGCCGCGCCGGGCGAGGTACTCGCCGCGAGCGGACGGACGTCGACGGTGACGGTGCAGCTGCGGAACGCATCCGGCGGCGCGGTCTCCGGGAAGAGCGTGTCGCTCACGGCGTCGGGCGGCACCTCGACGATCTCGCCGTCGTCGGCGACGACCGGCACGAACGGGACGGCGACGTTCACGGTCTCCGACGACACGGTCGAGACCGTCACCTACCGGGCGACCGACGCCGCGGACGGGATCACCTCGACGGCGGGCGCGACCGTCGACTTCTACAAGCACGCGGTGGACGCCGACCGGTCGACGGTGACCGCGAACACGACGCCCGTCGAGGCCGACGGCACGAGCGCGGCGACGGTCGTCGTCACGCTCCTCGATCCGGGCGGGAACCCGATCTCGGGGAAGCACGTCGTCCTCCACGCCGGCGGCAGCGCGACGGTCTCGCCCGCGGGCAGGACGACCGACGCGCACGGCCAGGCGGTCTTCCACGTCACCGACGCGACCGGCGAGACGGTCGGGGTGGCCGCGACCGACTCGTCCGACCGGGTCGCGCTCTCCGCCACGCCGGCGATCGTCTTCAAGGCCGTCCCGAGCGCGACCGCGTCGTTCCTCGACGTCGATCTCGCGAACGTCTCCACGAACGGGGACGTGCCGGCGCACGTCACGGTCCACCTCCGCGACGCACACGGCGCAATCGTCGCGAACGCCCACCCCGAGCTCGTCGCGAGCAGCACCCACGCGCAGATCGACCAGATCTCGAGCACGGAGTTCGGCGTCGTCGACCGGCAGGCGGAGACGGTCACGTTCACGGCGGTCGACCGGGCCGACGGGATCACCGTGGCGCAGACCGTCACGGTGACGTTCTCCGCGCCCGCTGCGAAGACACACTCGTTCATCGACGTCTCGCCCGCGTCGGTGCCTGCGGACGGCGAGTCCACCGCGACCGTGACGGCGACCTTCGAGACCGCGGCGGGCGTGCCGGCCGCCGGGAAGGTCGTGAGGCTCGTCATCGACGGCGTCGCCTCGAGCCTGACCGCGACGACCGACGCGAACGGCGAGGTGACGTTCACCCGGAAGAGCCTCCACGCGGGGACCGAGCAGCTCGCGGTGCTCGACGTGTCCGACACGAAGCCGGGTCACACGACGCCGCCGGTCGAGACGCCGACGGTGACGCTCACCTTCTCCTGACGCTTTACAGACGCCTGACGCGCGCGTGACGCGGGCCGAACGCGCCGGATCCACCGTCCGTCGGGTCGAGCGCCGCTCGGCCGTCAACGACAGACACGCAGGAGGTCATCCGATGCGCAAGGTCATGCTCATCGCGGCTGCGGCGATCGCCTCCGCCCTGCTTCCGCTCGGCGCCGTCGCGGCGCCGCCCGGCGGCTCGGGCTCGAGCGCGGCACCCGCCAAGGCCCACGTCCACTGGTTCGCCGGCTCGGTCGCGAGCGTCGGCAGCGACTCGCTCACGGTGAACGTCCTCTGGACGGGCCCGAAGGACGGGCAGCTGAACGGCACGACGGTCACCGTCGGCGTCACCGGCGACACGACGATCGAGAACGGGAAGACGAAGGCGGCGGCGCAGCTGTCCGACATCGTCCCCGGCGATCTCGTCTCGCTCCGCGCGACCGCGGCCGACGCGACGCTCGCGTCGCTCACCGCGACGCACATCCGGATCTGGTGCAACTGCCACTGGATCGGCGGCACGATCAGCTCGATCGGCTCGAGCTCGTTCACCGTGCAGGTCGCGCGCACCGGCCCGTACGACACGGTGCTGAACGGGAAGAACGTGACGATCCAGGTCGACGGCTCGACGGCCTACGTCAAGGGCAAGGACAAGACGCAGATCGCGTTCTCCGACCTCCAGGTCGGCGCGGGCGTCGGCGTCGTCTTCGGCGCGAACGGCTTCTTCAAGGCGCCGGGCTTCGATCCCGAGACCGCGACGTTCACCGCGAAGCGCGTGCACGAGTGGATGAAGCGGCAGGTGCCGCCGCCCTCGAGCGACGCGGGCAGCGCCGCCGGCACGACTCCGTAGGGCGCTTCCCCCTTCCCTACGTGACGGCGGCCTCGCGCTTTCGGCGCGAGGCCGCCGACTGCCGCTTCTGCGCGGAGAGCTCCGCCTTGCGGAGCCGGATGCTCTTCGGCGTGACCTCGACCTGCTCGTCGTCGCGGATCAGCTCGAGCGCCTGCTCGAGCGAGAGCGGCCGCGGCGGGATCAGGCGCACGAGCTCGTCGGCGGTCGACGAGCGCATGTTCGTGAGCTTCTTCTCCTTCGTCGCGTTCACGTCGAGGTCGTCCGCGCGGGAGTTCTCGCCGACGATCATCCCCTCGTACAGCTCGTCGCCCGGCGCGATGAAGAGCGAGCCGCGCTCCTGCAGGTTGAGGATCGCGAACGACGTCGCCTGGCCGCGGCGGTCGGCGACGAGGCTGCCGGTCGGCCGCGTGCGCAGCTCGCCGTGCCACGGCTCCCAGGCCTCGAAGACGTGGTGGAGGATCCCGGTGCCGCGCGTCTCGGTGAGGAACTCGGTGCGGAACCCGATCAGGCCGCGCGCCGGGACGAGGTACTCCATCCGCGCCCAGCCGGTGCCGTGGTTGACCATCTGCTGCATGCGCCCCTTGCGGAGCGCGAGCAGCTGCGTGACGACGCCGATGTAGTCCTCGGGGACGTCGATCGCGACGCGCTCCACCGGCTCGTGCCGCTTGCCGTCGACCTCGCGCGTCACGACCTCGGGCTTGCCGACGGTGAGCTCGAAGCCCTCGCGGCGCATCAGCTCGACGAGGATCGCGAGCTGCAGCTCGCCGCGGCCCTGCACCTCCCACGCGTCCGGCCGCGACGTCGGCGCGACGCGGAGGGAGACGTTGCCGACGAGCTCCTGGTCGAGCCGCGTCTTCACCATCGTCGCGGTGAGCCGGTCGCCCTCCGTGCCCGCGAGCGGCGAGGTGTTGATCCCGATCGTGACGGAGAGGGACGGCTCGTCGACCGACGTCACCGGCAGCGGGCGCGGGTCGTCGGGGTCGGCGATCGTCTCGCCGATCGTGACCTCGGGGAGGCCCGCGATCGCGACGATCTCCCCCGGCCCGGCCTCGTCGGCGGGGACGCGGTCGAGCGCCTCGGCGACGTAGAGCTCGACGACCTTCGCGTTCTCGATCGTGCCGTCGGAGCGGCACCACGCGATCGGCGCGCCCTTGCGGATCCACCCGTGCCGGATGCGGCAGAGCGCGAGCCGGCCGACGTACGGCGACGCGTCGAGGTTCGTGACGAGCGCCTGCAGCGGATGGTCGGGGTCGTACTCGGGCGGCGGCACGGTCGCGAGCAGCGTCTCCGCGAGCGGCGCGAGGTCGTCCGCGAGGTCGTCCGGCGTCAGCCCGGCACGACCGGCGCGTGCGTTGCAGTAGACGATCGGGAACTCGATCTGCGACTCGTCCGCGTCGAGGTCGAGGAAGAGCTCGTACACCTCGTCGACGACCTCCTGCGGCCGCGCGTCCGGCCGGTCGATCTTGTTGACGACGAGCACGACGGGCAGCTTCGCCTCGAGCGCCTTGCGCAGCACGAACCGCGTCTGCGGCAGCGGCCCCTCGCTCGCGTCGACGAGCAGCAGCACGCCGTCGACCATCGTCAGCCCGCGCTCGACCTCGCCGCCGAAGTCGGCGTGCCCCGGCGTGTCGACGATGTTGAGCTTCACGTCGCCGAGCCGGACGGCGGTGTTCTTGGCGAGGATCGTGATGCCCTTCTCGCGCTCGAGGTCCATCGAGTCGAGCACGCGCTCGGCGACGTCCTCGTTCTCGCGGAACGAGCCCGCCTGCCAGAGCATCGCGTCGACGAGCGTCGTCTTGCCGTGGTCGACGTGCGCGACGATCGCGACGTTGCGGAGATCCTCCCGGCGGGCCATGCGGCCCACGGTAGCCGCTAGATGACCGCGGCTTCGCCGAGGAGCGTCTTCGCCTCGGCGTAGAAGTCCGGGATCGGCTGCACGCGCTTCCCGAGCTCGAGCAGCTTCGGGCCGACCGACGTCACGGCCTCGACGAACACCGGCGCCTCGCCCGGGTAGCGGTCGACGATGTCGGCGAGCTCCTTGATCAGCCCGGCCGGCGCGACGCGCGCGTCGACCTTCAGCCGCACCTCGCGCCGCTCCGGGACCGCCTCGAACGCGGTGATCTCGAGCGCGATCAGCTTCGTCTCTCCGGCCTGCTTGTGGTCGACGCGGCCCTTCACGATCAGGATCCGGTCCTGGAGGATCAGGTCGCGCGCCTGCGCGTACACGGAGTTGAACGCGACGACCTCGACGGCCCCGGTGACGTCCTCGAGGCCGAAGAACACCATCGGCTCGCCCTTCTTCGTCGTCAGCTGCTTCACCGACGCGACGATCCCGCCGCCGGTGACGATCTCGCCGTCGCGCCGCCGCTCGAGCTCGGACAGGGAGCAGTCGGTCTTGCGGCGCAGCTGGTCGCGGATCCCGGAGAGCGGATGCTCGGAGACGTAGAGGCCGAGGCTCTCCTTCTCCATGTGCAGCAGCTCGCCCTTCTCGAACTCCTCCCCGGAGATGACCGGGTGATGATGCGGGACCTCGGCGCCGGCGGAGCCGGCGTCCAGATCGAAGATCGAGCCCTGGCCGAGCAGCTTGTCCGCCTGCTGCTTCTGCCCGAACGCGAGCGCCTGCTCGAGCACGTCGAGCATCCCCTTGCGCGGCGCGCCGGTCGAGTCGAGCGCGCCCGCCTTCACGAGCGACTCGAGCGCGCGCTTGTTCACGGACTGCGGGTCGACGCGCTCGGTGAAGTCCCAGAGCGACTCGAACGCGCCGCCCTCGTCGCGCGCGCGGACGATCGCGCGGCACGCCGCCTCGCCGACGTTCTTGACCGCGTTCAGCCCGAAGCGGATCTTCCCCTCGACGACCGCGAAGTCGATCTGCGACGCGTTCACGTCCGGCGCGAGCACCTCGATCCCGAGCTCGTCGCACGCGTTGACGTAGAACGGCACCTTGTCCTTCGTGTTCATCACCGAGGAGATGAGCGCCGCCATGTACTCCTTCGGATGGTTCGCGCGCAGCCACGCGGTGCGGTACGCGATGAGTGCGTAGCACGCGGCGTGCGACTTGTTGAAGGAGTAGTCCTGTGCCTGCTCCATGTCGGCCCAGAGCTGCTGCGCCACCGACGCGGACGTCCCGCTCGCGGCGCAGCCCTCGAGGAACTTCCCCTTCAGCGACGCCATGAGCGAGTGGATCTTCTTGCCGATCGCCTTGCGCAGGTCGTCGGCCTCGGCGGGCGAGAAGCCGGCGATCTGCTTCGCGATCTCCATGTACTGCTCCTGGTAGATGCAGATGCCGTACGACGACGACGTGATCTGCTTCAGCCGCGCGTCGGGATACGTCACCGCCTCCTGGCCGTTCTTGCGGCGCGCGTAGACCGGGATGTACGCCATCGGGCCCGGCCGGTAGAGCGCGACGAGCGCGATGATGTCCTCGAACGACGTCGGCTTGACCTGGCGCAGCGCCTCGCGCATCCCGGACGACTCGAACTGGAAGACGCCGGTCGCCTCGCCGCGCGCGAGCATCTCGTACGTCTTGCGGTCGTCGAGCGGGATCGCGCCGATGTCGAGGTTCCCGGCGAGCTCGCACGCCTTGTCGATGACGTCGAGGTTGCGGAGCCCGAGGAAGTCCATCTTCAGCAGGCCGAGCGCCTCGACGTTCCCCATCGAGAACTGCGTCACGACCTCCTGGTCTGCTCCCTTCTGCTGCAGCGGCACGACCTCGATCAGCGGCTGCGCGCCGATCACGACGCCGGCAGCGTGGATCGAGTCCTGCCGCGTCAGGCCCTCGAGCGGGCGCGCGAGGTCGACGATCTCGCGCGCGATCGGATCGGCGTCGTACGCCTGCCGCAGCTCGGCGCCGGGCTTCAGGCAATCCTCGAGGCTCTGCCCCGGCCCTTCCGGAATCAGCTTCGCGACCTTGTCGACGACGCCGTACGGCACCTCGAGCACCCGGCCGGCGTCGCGCACCGCCGCGCGCGCGGCCATCGTCCCGAACGTGATGATCTGCGCGACGCGGTCGCGGCCGTACTTCTCCGCGACGTAGTTGATGACACGCTCGCGGCCCTCGACGGCGAAGTCGATGTCGATGTCCGGCATCGACTTGCGGCCCGGGTTGAGGAACCGCTCGAACAGGAGGTCGTAGCGGATCGGGTCGATGTCGGTGATCTCGAGGCAGTACGCGACGAGGCTCCCGGCGGCGGAGCCGCGGCCCGGGCCGACGCTGATCCCGTTCCGCTTCGCGAAGCCGATGAAGTCGGAGACGATGAGGAAGTAGTCGGCGAAGCCCATCTCCTTGATCGTCTTCAGCTCGAAGCGCAGCCGCTCCTGGAGATCCGCGCCGACCTTCTCGTAGCGGCGCGCGAGCCCCTTGTCGCAGAGCTCGACGAGGTAGTCGAACGCGTCGCGGCCGTCCGGCACCGGGAAGTGCGGCAGGAGGATCCGGTCGAGCGCGATCTCGACGTTGCAGCGCTCGGCGATCTCGAGCGTGCGCCGCAGCGCGTCCTCGTGGCCCGGGAAGTCCGCCGCCATCTCCGCGGGCGTCTTGAAGTAGAAGTGGTCGGTGTCGAAGCGCCAGTGGTTCGGGTTCTTCAGGCTGTCGCCCGACTGGATGCAGAGCAGCGCCTCGTGTGCGCGCGCGTCCTCGTGGCGGAGGTAGTGCACGTCGCCGGTCGCGACGACCGGCAGTCCGCGCCGCTCCGCGAGCTGCGCGAGGACCGGGTTGATCCGCTGCTGCACCTCGAGGTGCGCGTTCTGCATCTCGACGTAGACGTTGTCGCGCCCGAAGATCGTCGTGAGCCGGTCGAGCTCGCCCTCGGCGTCGGTCGCGCGCCCCTCCTCGAGCGCCTTGCAGACGCGCCCGGAGAGGCAGCCCGACAGGGCGACGAGCCCGCTCGCGTGCGTGTCGAGCAGCTCCCAGTCGACGCGCGGCTTGTAGTAGTAGCCCTCGAGGTAGCCGAGCGAGCTCAGCTTGATCAGGTTCCCGTACCCCTCGGTCGTCTCGGCGAGGAGCGTGAGGTGCGCGTAGCCCTTCTGCTGCGCCCTGCGGTCGTCGGCGACGTAGACCTCGCAGCCGACGACGGGCTTCACGCCGTGCTTGCCCGCGGCGCGGACGAGGTCGATCGTGCCCGCGAGCGACCCGTGGTCGGTGAGCGCGACCGCCGGCATCTCGAGCTCCGCGGCGCGCGCCGCGAGCTCCGGGATCCGGCACGCCCCGTCGAGAATGGAGTACTCCGAGTGGACGTGGAGATGGACGAAGGGCGGGGTCTCCGGCACGGGAGGACCACCATACTCGTCCGTCCGGAAGGCGTCCGAACGCGCCGGTCCGCACGTTCCGAGCGGCTCAGTTCCACTCGGGCGGAGCCGCGTCGAGGCGCTCGCGGGCGACCTCGAGGAGGCGGAGCTCGGCGTGCATCCGCGCGGCGAGGTCGGCCGCGAGCCGGAGCACGATCGCGCGCGCGACCGCGCTGCGGCCGCCGCTCCGCTCGAGCTCCGCGAGCGCCTCGCCCGCCTCCGCCACACCGGCGTCGCGCGCCGCCCGTACCGACTCGAGCGCCGGCTCGGCGAGCCCCTCGTCCCAGATGAACGGCGTCATCTA
>Ga0335070_10002739_pt1 | contig 20483 bp, 20 predicted proteins | sample Lox_Sample_13_FD_206722 | JGI IMG/M metagenome (GOLD analysis project Ga0335070, IMG submission 206722) | Soil microbial communities from Loxahatchee National Wildlife Refuge, Florida, United States - Lox_Sample_1.3 | ecosystem: Environmental > Terrestrial > Soil > Wetlands | place: USA...
CGTCCGAATGTCGATGAAGGTGCGCAAGCAGTCGTTCTTGCAGAAATGGCACCGAGTGTCTTCGTTGCGGGTGGTGCGGTATTCGATCTTGCGCACCGCCTCTAGGCCCACGAAGGTGGTCCGCCGGCCGCTGCGCCACAATCGGAGTGACTCTTGCGCGGCGCCGATCGCACCCGATTCGCCGCAGTGCTCATGCACAATGATCTCCGGCTGCTCGCCAGTGGCTCGGAAGCAGTTGCGAATGAAATCGACCTCCGCTTTGACCACGGCCAGATTGTTTTGCGTGCCACCTTGCAGGATGAAGCGCGACCCGAGCGCAGCTAAGTTGGGAATGCTGGCCACGTAGAGGAAGACATTTTTGGGCAGCACAGCTGCCAATCCCGCCAGGATTTCTTCCGCGCGCCAGCCTTGGCGCTGGAAATTCACAATGTCGGACTGCATGAATACCGCGCATCCGTACCCGAACACGGGCATGGCCCGTGCGTTGAAGGCGAGGTCGGCATACTGGGTCACGTCATAGCCGAATCCCTCGGCGGTCGATTGCAGGAAATAGCCGTTTCCGGCCGAGCACTGGGTGTTGAGCTTGAAGTCCTTCACGCGACCGTTATGCAGGATGATTATCTTGATGTCTTGGCCGCCGACGTCCACGATGACGTGCGGATCTTTGTAAAACTTCAGAGCCGACTCCGTGTGCGCCACGGTCTCGACCAGTGCGACGTCCGCTTTCAGAACATCTTTCAGGATGTCCTTCGCGTATCCGGTGGTTCCCACGCCTAAGACTTTGAGCCGGGCGTTCTGGGTTTCCACCTGGCGACGGAGGTTTTCGAACATTTCGATGGTGTCCTGGATCGGATTGCCGTTCGAGAGCTGATAGCACTTGCACAGGATGTCCCCGCTTTCGCTGAGAAGAACGGCCTTTGTCGAGGTAGAGCCTCCATCTACACCGATGAAACCAGCGACCGTGCTTCCCTTTCGGAATACCGCCGGAGTGAACTTTTTGGGACGATACGCATCCTTGAAGACATCCAGTTCGGCGGGTTCCTCGACAAGTCCCCGCGCGCCGGACTTGGCCTTCTCTTCCTGACGCCCGAAATCGATGTATTGAATGAGCTGCTGGGATCCGCGATAGCAACCGATGCAGTCGTCTTCGGTCTTGCCGAATTCGATTGCTCCGAGTGCGGCGAAGTACACTGCGTTTTGTGGGACTTTGATCAGGTCTTCAGGCCTTGCGCCGTCCGGGACGGACACCTTGCGTTCCTCCCACATGCGTGGGATGTTCGCTTGCCAGGCTTCGCGCATGCCTCTGATGAAACTATTCGGTCCGCCGAGCAACAGCACATGGGGGCGGAGCGTATGGCCGCGAGTGAGCACGCTCAAGTTCTGCAGAACGATGGCTTCGAACAGCGATGCCATCAGTTCGTCGGGAGGAGTGCCTACCTTTTGCAGACAGTTGATGTCGGTCTCTGCAAAAACGCCACACTTGCCAGCAACTTTGTGGAGCTTGATGTCTTTGTAGCCCTGGTTGGATAACTCCAGCACAGGAATTTTGAGCTTGGCGTTGATTTTGTCGATAACGGCGCCGGTCCCTCCGGCACATTTGTCATTCATCGAAGGAATTTTCTTCTTGCGCCCAGTTTCCTCGTCGTCTTTGAAGACGATGATTTTGGCGTCTTGTCCGCCGAGCTCGATGACGGAATACACCTCGGGATGAAGCTTTTCGACAGCGAGAGATACCGCAGTCACTTCTTGCACAAACTTAGCGCCGATTTGTTCGGCAATACCGACGCCGCCGGAACCGGTCACGAACATGCGAGTGTTGTGACGGTCGATGCCAATTTCCGACTCCATGCGCTTCAGGAATTCAAGGGTCTTCTCGGGCTGCTTGGTCTCATGGCGTTGGTAGTCCTGCCACAACACCCGGTCAGAGGCGGCGTCCACCACGACAGCTTTTGCTGTAGTCGACCCAACGTCGAGACCGACCAAGAAGCGGATGCTGTGGTCATGTGGCTTCTGCAGGTTTGGTAAAGCAGGGACCTTGGGGAGCGGTCTCTCCAGCGGAGCGATTGGAATTAATGGCGAGCCCTTAAGGTCGTGCATTGCGGCTCCCCTCTCTTCTAACAACGCAAGAAGATGCGAAGCAGAGAGAATGCGAAGGTCGCCGACGACCTGCGACCAGATCCTCGAAGCTTCCGCGAATTCTGCCGCAACCTGACACCTCAATCTCCTGATACCACCGGAACCGACTCCACGCGAACGCGCGAGCCCTTCCACAGCCCTATTTCTCTGGCAATGCGGTCGCTCACGTGAAGCACGAACTGCGCAGCGGTTCCGGCCACGCCCTCTCGATGGGGTACGTGATAGAACGGACGCTTCAGCTCCGGATGTTCTTCGATGTATTCACGTATTTCGTCCATACTCCTGCCCGTCGATTTCAGGCACGCCTCGAACTCCGTCTTGGCTTTCACCTTGGCTTCTCCAAGCGCCATCTGGACGCGACTGTGCGCGTTGACCTCGCCTTCGCCGGAAGTTTCGATGGGGAGAAAGATCATGTCTTTGAACTTATTGACGACAGCGGATTGCACACCGTCAGACTGCGAAGAAGGCATGCAGCCGAAAGGTTTGAGAGCTAGCACCATGTGGCAGAGCTTGTGGACGGTGTAGTACACGTTCTTGCCGACCTCGAGGTGTCCCTCACCACCGCGCGCAAACTGGTTATAGAAAGGGTGAGCTAGTGCGGCCAGTTCGGCTTGGGGAACAAGATGGTGCGTAATTCCGCCCATGTGCTTAATGGTGCGATGGTAGAAGAAATTCCACATGCGTTCGCCGGCGCCGATTCCCCATAACTTTTTGCGTAGACCGATGTAGTTGGCGAATTGCTTCTTGAACTCGTGCCACTCGGGATTGCAATGCGGCCGATTGACTGGCCACTTTGCAACCGCGTGCGCCTTCGCCTGGTGCAGCAGATAGGCCACCCAGGTAGCGATCGGCTCGACCATGACTTGGGCGCCCTCGCGTTCGAGGAAGTCGAACATGTGGAAATTGCCGTCCCCTTCGGTGATCTGCGCCCAGAATTCACCGGTGATCTTGACGATGGGCTTAACCCGGGTGCGATCGACTTCGATGGAATCCACCTTCTCCTGGGCACGCCTCAAGGCATTCAGGTAATCCTTGCCCCACATGTTCTCGTGCCACTTGCCAAGCACGTTGAAGGTGTTGCGCAAGACCTTGCTGTTCTTGAATTTTGGCTTGGCCCAGTCGGGGGCGCGTTCTTCGATCTCGAACGAGCGTCGGGTGCGGAGATCCTCGCAAAGTCCGTCAACGGCCTCGCGCAGGACGCGATTGGTCTCCCCCTTGTTCACCTCAAAGGGGCGAATCTGGTAGATCAGATCATTGAGTACATCTCCGAGGTGCATGGCATTGAGCATGCCGAAGCCGAAATCGAGAGTGAATTTCAGGCCAGGCTCACCCGACGCGGCCCTGATGCCGTCGCTGTCCTTGAAAAGCAGGACGCGGAACCCGTCGAAACCGGCATTCTTCAAGGCAAAGCGATACTCCGCTTCGTACATGCCGAAACGGCAGGGGCCGCAGGAGCCGGCCGTGAAGAACACATAGTTGTCGAGAATCTGCTCGCGGGTTAAGCCTTCCTTCTCCAGGAACTGGAGGTATTGCACGAGGTTTCCGACGGTGAAGTAGGTTGGATTGCACTGGCCGTTATTGCCGAATTCCTTTCCGGTCTGGAAGGCGGCGACGGTGGGTACCGGCACTTTCTCGCAGCGATATCCGCAGCCTTGGAAGACGGCACGGATTAAGTCCTCATGTTTCCAGGTGAAGCCGCCGAACAAGATAGTGACGTGTTTACGTTGCTCTGCCGTGAAGGCACGTTCGACAGGACGATGAAAGTGATTGGGTTGGTCAAGGCCGGCGATCCTACGCAAGCGCACTCGTTCTGCGGCCAATCGCTCTTTGATTTCAGCGTCCCTTTCAATCTGGACGAGATTCACGGCCATGTTCGCCCCCGCTGCGATCACCCGGGTACTACACCGTGTCCTTTGTGAGCCAATTTTGATGAAGTTTGGCTCGCCCTGAAGGATGATCACATCGCTAACAAATTTGACGTATTCCGCTTCTTTGGTGGAACTGTCAAAACTGACAGGGGAGGATCGTCAACAAGTCGCCCTACTCTCTGAGAACAGTCTAGTGTGAAGATTGATGACAATGTAAAAGATCTGAGAGTGAATCTTGGTCGGGGATGCCGAGGGCTTGGACCTGTTCACTTCGGTCTCTCGCAATCTTTGAGCCAGAAGCTGCGCTCGTTCTCGGCACACTCAGAAGCGCCTGTCGGCGTGCGTTCCAAACAACGATTTTCTATACATCTTTCCAACGTTGATGCGGACTGCCGCCTTTTCGCAGGCGGCCAACTACCGACCCGATAGAGACTGATGTTCTGACAATATGATCAAGCTTCACGAGACCGCCTAAACGGATCTCCTTCACGAAGTGCAGGCCACTTGAAATTGCACAACCGCATTGAGAACAGTCGGGATCGCCGCCCAAGATGCACGGTTCCACTCGAGTGCTTAAATCTGCGGAATAATTGGTTGATAGTCGGGAGAACGTACACCGCTTAGGATCTGCCGGTGGAACTTGAATCGCTCGCGAGATGCCATCCGTCGCAAGCAGCTTCGGATAGCGCCGCCTCAGACTTGGCAGTTCTTCTGCAATTCGATCTCGATCTGCGGCTGTCAGCATTTCTGGGGTGGACTCGCCCTTCTGGGGAGAGTACAAACTGATCCAGATCCGAACGATCTCCGGGCGAGCGTTCCAGAACGCAATGAATTCCTCCAAATACGTTGAACGTTCGAGCATGCGCCGAGTAATCGTTCCGTGCATGTTTACCTGGCATCCAGAAATGTTATTGATAATCCGCTCATACGTCGCCGGTGCCCGTCGCACGTCATGATGCTCCGGCAAGCCATCGACCGAAATTGTCACTCGTACGCGAGGAATGTCCATCCATTCGCGCGGTATGGCAACGACCGCGCTGGTGACAACCATGGTGTGAATTTTCATTTTGCTGAGTATGGGCAGAAGTCGGCTTAGTTCCCGATGTCTGACCAGCGGCTCGCCACCTACAATCGACAAGTGCAGCGGACGGTGGATGCGTACGAGCCTCAAGATTCCATTCACCAAATCATCGCCGCGGTAGTCAATCAGGTTCCGAAGATTGATGCCATTGCCCAGATGAGTATCACCATAGGCATAACAGCCAGGGCAGTGTAGCGGACATTCTCGCGTAATTTCGATCGATAGCATTGGGGCACTGCCCGTAAGTATTGATTTCCAGGCGGCGACTACTTCGAGAATCTTCAGCCCCGGTTTTCTTCGAGTTTCGGTCATGGACCACCTCTTTGCCTTTCCAGCAGGCCACACCCTCCAAAGGTATTCGCCCTAAGGATCGGCGGAATCCATGCGGGAATACGTCGATCACGTGAACTAGATCTAGTTCTGTCTTCCGACGTTCTGCTCAGCGGTTAGTCTCTTCGCGTTCTGCTGTTGCTCTTTTCGAATATCCTGAAGTTGACGCATCTGAGTTGCAGAAAGCAGAGGAAGTATCTGCTTGTCCGATGTCCGCACAATTTTATCGAACCGGTTCAGTTGCTCTTTCTGGGACAGCGCAGGATTGAAGCAGATCTCATCTACTTCTCCGGCTTCCTGTTCTAATATCGGCCTGATCTTAATCTGCTGTTCCTCAGTAAGGACAAGGTCCTTCGAAAGGCGTTGCAAATTCAGGCTGAAGTACTGGCCACATATTCTCGTCAAGTCGAGGCTCCGCTCGGGAACTGTTTTCTGGCTCAGAATCGGCACTTCGGTTTCACCTGACAGTGAGTCGTTAAACTTAAGAGTCCTATCTCCAACCAGAAACAACAACTCGTTTCCTGCGGAGAACTTAACGAAGTTTGAGCCGCGAGATGTATACAACACCACGTACGATATATTCCCGATTCTCACGGAGACGTCGTACTGGCTTGAATCAGTCTCGTCTCTTCCATGACCGTTGTGAGCCTTCACAGAGGTGATCGTACCTGGCTGATACTTGGAGGAAGTCGTCTGGCCGAGCACGGCGAGAGCCGACACACACACCAGGAATAAACCGAGCCATCTATTCATACGTCCCTCCGTCACGGCGCCTGGGCCTGCAATAAGCGATAGTCGGAGTAGGCGCGTCATGGGCAATCTACCCGTTGAGAACAAACCAGAATACTGTCAACAGTGCCAGTGTTCAGTGGTGAGAGTGATGAAGTTCATCAGTGCTCACATGCGCTGAGAAGTACTTCAATACTCGGCTGCAACGACTCCTTTCCAGTTTCGAATGTGATTCTGGAATTGGCGTCGACCCACGGTTCCGGCTTCCAGTAGTTCCAAACAATCTCCAGCAAGAACGAAATCGGAATCTCTCAATCCGTGGAGGCACCACAATAAGCCCGATTGAAGTGGCAAAAGAAGCGAGCAAGCGCGATGCTGACGCTCCGACGACAAATAAGGTTAACCACCGGAGACCCACCAAATAAGCGCTCGTAAAAGACAGGATCGCCATCAACAACTGAAGCGTGATCAAGTAGCGCGGAGCAGCGCAAATCTCCGCTCCACAACTCGGACAAGCAAAGGACGGATATCTCGGGTGGTGTACTTCTATCTTCGTACCGCATTCAGGGCATCGCATGGACCCCAAATGTTCATCCGATTGCATACCGTCACGGGCAACGACACAATTACGGACGCTAAAGAGAGGGATTGTTGCATTGAGTTCGGTTCTGTCACGATCTATCAACCGACTGTGCAGCCTGCGATTGCCATTGACTACAGGAAAGCCGCCGCCGTGGACTTCTCTTGCGCTGAAGCGGATTTCAACAGGAGTGTCAAACGTGTGGCGCTTATGCTTTTCTCCAACCAATGCCTCTTTCATGACAGTGGTCTCCTCGGAGGCGGTAAATGGTCTACGGGCGAATCCTACGGTTGGGGAGATTTCGGGAACACTGGCAGATATGACAGTCGGTATTGCTGGACTGAGGAGCTGCTGATTCAACAATCGCCGAAGCTACGCCATCACTTGCGGGACCGTGACAGCACCGCTAAGGAGGTGTCAACAATTCTAGGCTGGCCCGACAGTTCAGAAGCGACAAGGGACGCGATCTGGTCCCAGATACGAGGGTCATTCTCAATCTCATGGTGAGGCCGGTTGAAGACCCGCGCCAGCCAAGGATAATTGCTGCAGTCGATTTGCTGACGCGCGTATGTCATGCGGAAGTTCCCTAGGATATTCGTCCGTTCTGGGTCAGCGGCACGAATGACCGAGCGTCCATGAATGATCCCTCCGGTCTGATAAAAGTTAACCGCGTTCTTGACGTTGGAGGGAATGATTGAATCGTCTTGACCAGGTTTACGAACGCTATCCACTTGGATCGTGAGCAGAACCGGAACGCCTTCCCTCCCCAGCTCTCGAGCCAGGGTGACGGCTTGCGAAGCACCCCAGCTGTGCCCATAGATAATGATGCTCGCTTGCTCTTTTTCAGAGGTGGTGAGCTCGCCGTCCTCGTTGGTGTCCAGGAGCTGTAGCACGCGCCTATGAGCACCTTTACCATCGTGATTGGCAAATACTTCGGCGTGAACGACTGAGGACCTGCTGTCGCGGAGCAGCTCTGCAAAGATCACTTCTGGGTGCTTCATGTCTGTGCTTTTTACCAAGCCCCCCACAAAACCAACTATGATCGCATTCCGGGCTGGGGCGTTGTTTCTGTTCGCATTTCGCAAACATGCCAGGCTCAGGGCCTTCTTGATGGGCAAGGTTTGAATCGTTTCGCAGTTTGCCAGGAGTGTGCTGCTGGATTCGACAACGTTCGAATTGCTGGGCAAGGCTGTCTGGGCCTTCCCGGTTCCCGCCAGAGCAGCCGTCATCGCGATCGCTGCCGCGAGCCAGGTCCAACTTGGGCGGAACTTCCCAATCACACCTGTGAGAGAAAGCCTAGGATAGAACTTCATTCCGTTCCAAGCGTAAGAAGCATTTGCTGCATTGGACACTGTCAGAAATTACAGGGATCGCTGAACACGAACCTGAAATCGGCCTGCGCAGCCCAGGGCTGATCACCCCCGATCGAAGTGATCCTGATACATAGATAGACATTACGAGCTTGTTCCCCGGGCTCTTCGCAAGCCTGAACCAGCCGCTGGGGTTCCCCATATAAGCCGATCCACTCATTGAAAATTGTTAGGCAATTGTTTCGGAGTTTAGGCGAATCCGGCGAGGTTTTGATTCGCTATCGAATCAAAAATGCCCCGGATCCCCCACATGCCAAGACTGTAACAATTGACAGGTTTCGGTTCCTGCGGACAAAAGTACGCTGACTGTGTACGAAAGCAATCACTGTTCTCGTCTTTGTCTTAGACGACACTTTTAGAAACAGAAACTCTCCCCAGACTGTGCCGATGACGAGCCGGTGAGCAAGGTGAACTTATATCGCACACCTGGTGCATTGGAGATTCTTTCTATGAGAATCCGACGAATATGCCTGATGATCGTCGCGGCCATTGCGATAGCGATGCGTTTGGCAGCACAGGACGCGAACACTCCGAAACCACAAGCAGGACATATTACCGGTACTGTGACCGATGTGAACGGCGGCACCGTTCCGGGCGCCACGGTCGTTCTCGAAAGCCCTGTCCTCGCACATCCTCGTACGGTCGTGTCGAACGACAACGGGTTCTTTGACTTCAGTCAACTCGATGCTGGAACCTATCGGATCACCATCACCGCTATGGACTTCGCAAACTGGAGTTCCCCCGACATCATCCTCAAACCAGGCCAGTACGTGATCCTGAACGGCGCCAGACTCGACATCGCAGAGGCGCAGACCACCATCTATGTGGCGTCCTCGCCCGCTACTCCCGCTGAACTCTCCGACGCGCAGGTCAAGATCCTGGAGCAACAGCGTGTTTTCGGCTTCATCCCGAATTTTTACGTTAGCTACGATCAAAATGCTGCGCCGCTCACCTCGAAGTCAAAGTTTCAACTCGCCGCCAAGGTCGTCTTCAGCCCGATAACTTTCATCGGGGTAGGTATAGATGCTGCGGCCCAGCAGGCTGGTGACCATCTGGACTATCCCCAAGGTTGGAAGGGTTTTGCTCAACGCTACGGAGCCACCTATACCAATGGGCTCACGGACATCATGATCGGCGGGGCCATCCTTCCCTCGCTTCTCCACCAGGACCCGCGCTACTTCCACAAGGGCACCGGCACGACGCGGTCTCGCATTCTGTACGCACTCAGGGGTCCATTCGTCTGCAAGGGAGATAACGGGCGCTGGCAACCGAACTACTCAACCATTGGAGGCGATCTGGCCTCGGCTGCCATCTCGAACACCTACTATCCCGAGTCAAATCGCGGAGTTGGGTTCGTCTTCGGGAATTTCCTGCTCGGCACCGGCCAGAGGGCGGCGGCCAATTTGGCGCAGGAGTTCCTTCTGAGCAAATTCACCCACAGAGCCAAAAACTAAGGCGACTGCCGTAACTGAGAGTAGCGGTATTGGAAAAGCCGGCCAGTCGTGTGCAAACGGCGCTAAGCACGCATCAACTGTACGCATTTTGTTTTGGGTCGTCGCAGTCGTGCGTCTTGCACCATAAATTCCAATAAGCCAGGATCGAAAACGGCTGTCAGATCTGACAGTTGCCCGGCGATCGCTCGGCGCCCACACTTTGATGGAAATAGCTATGCGCCACGACGGTTGCCTCGCCCGCAACGTGCCTTCGCATTACCAAGGCAGCAAATAACGGGGCGCCAGTCGTGCGAGGCACCAATGGGCACCTCTTCGACACAGCGGCTTGGGGTGGCCACAGCCTTCACTTCCAGTGGCTTTCGCGCAGTCTTCTGTCCTAGTGGAAGGTGGCTCGGAGGCACGCCTGACAGACGGTGCGGGCATGGATGTGTGTCGTGCAGTGACGGGAGTAGCAGCATTCGGCCTTCTCCGAATGTCCCGCTGTTCCAATCCGGAGTTTCCGCGCGCAACGGTGCTCTGTGGCTGTTCGCGCTCTCTTTACTCTTCTCCTTATCTTTGTGCCTTGGTCGAGCTAGCTCCCAAGACACAAGCCCGCCGGAATCCAGGGTCAGTCACACTGATTCGGGCGGAGCCACTTCGAAAGCTCTCAAAAGGAAAAAGGTGGCGGCCAAGTACGATATCAACCACATCGGCGACCGCGGTATTGGCAACGGATCTAACAAGTATTCAGTGGAGCAGGAGCGGAAACTCGGGCAATCGCTCGCCCGGGATGTGGAGTCGAACAGCAAGTTGATCACTGATCCAGTGATCACCCAATACGTCAACCGTCTGGGGCAACGGATTGCCGCTAACTCTGACGCAAAGGTGCCTTTCACAATCAAAGTGATCGAATCGGATGAAATCAATGCCTTCAGCCTGCCGGGGGGATATCTCTACATCGACACGGGAATGATTTTGGCCGTAGACAACGAAGCGGAACTCGCTGGCATAATGGCCCACGAAGTTGCCCACGTAGCGGCACGTCACGTGACCCGCGCTGAAACGCGCATGGCAATCATGCGCTATCTCTCTATGCCCCTGGGATTGGGCGGGCTTGCGGTGCCGATGTTGTTCATGAAGTTTGGTCGGGACGCGGAGCGGGAAGCCGACTTGCTTGGCCTGGAATACGAATACGCCGCCGGATACGATCCCCAAGCCTTCGTTCAGTTTTTCGAGAAGCTGCACGCTAAAGAGAAACAGAAACAACATCTTGTAGAAAAAGCATTTTCTACTCATCCCCTGACAGAAGACCGTATTCGGCGCGCACGAGAGGAGATTTCCTCTTTGCTCCCAAACAAGCTCGAATACGTTGTGGATACTAGTGAGTTCCAAGAGGTGAAGGCCAGAGTAAACAAGTTGGTGCACGAACCACCGGTGCCGCATCGCCCCTGCCTTTGGCCAGACTGGAAATCGGGTGACAGCCGTGAAGGCGAATTGATCCATCACGAATAGAGAAGTCTCTAGCCGAGGCGAGTTACGGTGCAGGCGGTTAGGGCACCCTTGTCTTATGGCCTGGACTGCATCGATCGCAGGTTCGAGGTTCTGGACGATTTGCGCCTCGATCAGATGCGGTCCCTTATTTGGGTTGGCTAAATCCCGTTTAGCCACCTGCTTTAACAACAGGGGTGCTTTTGAGCACCTTTTCGGTTCCGGTATCGACGGACTGGGAAGCGGCGGCCATAAAAATGGTTTGCGACGGAAGTGCGATCTGAACTCCCGCAGCCTCGATACACTCCATCATGCGGAGGAAAAGTCTTCCCTGCATCTCAAGGAACTGGTCCCAATCGCGGGCCACGACGTAAGCGGAAACCTCCACGTCAAGGGAGGAAAGCCCGAAACGAATAAAACGCACGCGAACTGAGTCGCGTTCGACTTCCTGATGTTCTTCGAGCAGGTTGCGGATGCCGTCCATGACCGTGCACATTTGCGGCGAAGCGGTGCCATAGCACAGAGCAAACATTTGATGGAGCCAGAATTTGTCGCGGGAGGAGAAATTCTCCAGCGTCATGGTTGCTATCTGCCCGTTGGGAACGCTGACCATGGTCCGGTTCTGAGTTCGGATTCGCGTGGAACGCAGACCGATATCGTCGACCGTACCCAAGGTGTCGCCCACCTTTAGAACATCTCCCACGTGCACGACTTCGTCGAAAATGAGGGATACTCCCCCGAATACGTTTTCCAGCGTCTTCTGTGCGGCGAATGCAACGGCGATGCCGCCAACGCCAAGTCCGGCCAGAGCAGCAGTTGGGCTCACGCCGAAATAATGCAGAGTCGCCAGCACGCCTGCGAAGACGATCAGGATGTCAATCAACCGGCGCGTAAGACGCAGCAGCGATGCGCCTCCCTTGGCTTTGTGCCGACGGAGGCGTCGATAGAAATATTCTTCGCCCTGGTCATTCAAGAGCATCAACAACCAGACGCATCCCGCGATGGCAAAGATATTGGCGGTGCTGGACCAGAATTGCCGAGCCATTAGCGGAAGACTCAGCTTCGTAAGCAACCAGTGAATAACCAAGGCCGCGAGTAAAAGACGAATCGGGTAGGGCAAAACTTCGGGATTAGGCAGATCCGGTTTCCGGCTAAGACGACGGCGCAGCAAACCTACAAGAGAGCTGAGAAGGCGGTTTAGCAGAGCCGCGATCACATAGAAGAGCGGGATACCCACAAATACGGCGAGCCATTCAAACAGGGCTATACCCGCGACCTGATTGTCCACCAGGAATTCAGGGAGAACATGGTCCACCGCTACGGCGTTGACCTCCTCATACAAATCGGGAATGGAATCAAGGGTCTTGCCGGAGAAAAGCCACACGGAGCCAGATTTCCCGCGATCCACACTTTCGACGAATATGTCGATGTTTCTGCTCTCGCCACTAATCGTTCCCACCAGTTCGCGGTTCGGTTCCAGTGGATCCCTGAGGGAGCCCTCGGGTTTGTCGCTGATTTGATCGAGCCGCGCCGGCAAGCGACGGTCCAGCACGACAAAGAGTTGGTGGGCGAGATCGGTGGCGGCTTTGCCCCGAAGTCGAGTATTCAGATAGCGCTCGGCAAGTTGATCATCCCCCTTACGGGCGGCTGTCACAAACCCTAATACCGTGCCCCGGGGCGTAGTGCGGCCCAAGGCGTCCTTTGGGACCTCGGGTTGGGCTGCCGCTGGCGTGGTGCCGGGAACGTTGAGCTGCGCCCAGGCAGTAATTGATAACAACCAGACGAGAAGAAGCAAACACTTGCCAATGCGAAAGCGCGGACTTTGCTTCCGTGACAAAAGAGCGCTCTGGGTTCTCACTTTATGGCGATCAAAGGAATTCCCTTCCTCCCACACACCGTGTGAGATCGGACATCCCCTGGGACTGCACACGACTCGAAAGAGAATCCCGCCCATCGATCTGCCCCTTATCAAAGTGAACAGATAATCAGGCAGTCGTGAACTGGCAGTATTGCCAGTTGCTCGAGTTCAGCGGGTGGTTCTTCGTGCACCCCAGAGACTTCGCTTTTGTCGCGATTTTGCGGCGCGGCAAACTGTAGAGATTGACTTTGGGTATGAGGACATCCCACAGCCCGTGCCTCACGAGGTTTCGTTATGCCTTTTCCGGATTCTGCAGGAAGCGTTGCACAATGCCGCGAAACACAGCAGAGTCGAGCATTTCGAGGTGAGAGTGGGGTCCCATTCGAACGAGCTTCATCTTACGGTCTCAGACCGCGGTGCCGGATTTGATGCTGAATCGGCGATGAACAAAGGCGGACTCGGTCTTATCAGCATGCGGGAGCGCGTTCGCCTGGTCGGTGGAACGATTGTGATTGAGTCGAAGCCGTTGGGCGGAACGACCATCCATGTTCGGGTGCCGTTTGGTTCGGAGGATTGTTCTGAACGGGCGGCCGGATAAAATTACGATCCCGATTTTCACAATGAACGAACGGCTGAATGCTCTGCACAGATTCGTTGGAAGATATGGCTGTCCATCGCGCCTTGACTGCAACCCAAAGAATACCCGCACAGAATATCCACGTCGTACTTGTTGGCTAACTGGTTGCCGAGTTTTTCGAACTGGATCGCCGCCTCGGCGTTACCTTGTGTCCATAAGAGATGTACGCACTCTCCGCAAATCGAAACGCGAGATCCCCTCGCAGCCTTTGACGCTGTCACAATGAGACTACCTACGAGATCCATGAATCGAACTGGATCAGGCATGCCATTGAGCATGAGCGCCGAGAGCGTGTCGACAGCGTCCAGCGGGATGTATCTGCCTTGTTTAATGGCAGCTCCAATATTTAGACCTTGTGCCTGCAATCTCGGAAGAAGACTTTCCCGGTGGGACTCGGTGGCAGCCACAATTGCCGCATTCCCGGCTTTAAGGGCCGCAGCAATGAACTCGGTGAGATCATCCAAGAAATACCGATCCTCAGAATAGAACCCAACCACGTGGTGGTGGGCGCCCGTCGTCTCTTGCTGAAGGGGCGCGAACGGACTATTGCTTCGGGGGTGTAGCGCAATTCCTTCATATGAAGGTCGGGTGAGATCGAGTCCCGCAAATCTTCTGCTGACAAACATCTCTCCTCGAATAACGGTGTTCACACCATCCAACAGCTTGCTCGCGGCATCTGTCTTGACGACATAGCCACCTGCGCCCGTGGCGAGGGCTTCCTGCACCACATCGGCGGACGATTCCTGGCTGACAAAAAGTATTTTGGATTCGGAGGAAAGTTTGCGGATTCGTCGGGCGGCTTCAATTCCATTCAGAATTGGAAGGCCGACATCCAACAGGATCAAGTCTGGTTGCAGTTCGTCGGCCATGTGAACCGCTTCCAATCCGTTCGACGCTTCGCCGACGATCTGCAACCCCGGCCTTTTCGCCAGCGTCGAACAGATAAAGCGACGAAACGCTTCGTAATCATCCACTACGAGAACACGGACTGTCGATGTTTCCAAGATCCCTTTCACCCAGCATCTAAACCCGACCGAGCGGGTCTAGTTGCTAATTGTATTCAGAATCGCATGTTCCGCGCTTCAGATCGTTGCTCACGAGCAATCGAGAACCCTTCAACAATGCTGGCTGGGGGACTGATACGAATAGGTGTTTTATCCAGGATCTGACTCGGGTTTGGACATCGTCTGCCCGACACAATTAATTGTGATCCGCATCACTGGTGGATTCGGCTTTTGGGTCTATGATCGTCGGCCTGCTAGACGCTGTTGCGGTGGCGCAATTCTGTCGCCCCCGTCTGGGTATTCGAGGTGAAAGTTTATGGCCTGCGCATGCTGCCATTCCAGCAATCAGGCGGAATTTCCTTCCGAGGTAGCAATCCATTTTCCAGGTCGTGAGAATCGAGACAAGCCGCATGTTTTTGTTTTTCCGAAGCTTCTAGTGTGTTTAGATTGCGGCTTTTCGGCTTTTAGCATCGCGGAACCCGAATTAGGAAGGCTTGGCGGTGCGATGGCGAGGGATGAATCGTTACCCCTGAAGAATAGGCCGTTATCCGTCAATTTCCGAAAGCTGAGGGCGTGAACCACCCGATTTCGCATTCTGATTGCTGATGATCATGACTTGATAGCGGAACTGAGCAAAACACTTCTTGAGACCGATTTTGAAGTGGTCGGAGGGGGCGCCTCACCGGCCGCCAGCGGGAAGTACTGCAGTTGCTGGCCGAGGCGAGGTGATGAAAGAAGTCGGAAGCATTCTGCACATCACGCCAACCGAAGTGAACGACTCTCGCGCCAAATCGAGGCGAAACAAGGTGAATCCAGATACCTACGGCGCCAACTCTTGCGCGGCTGTGGTGCTGCCGCCCACATCCGTCCTGGCTTCGTCACGGGGAGTTTTGCATAAGAGATGAGCTCGGCAGCGAATTCAGATACATGACCGATGGCCTGCAGTTTCAAATACTTTACGGATTCGGGGGAGCGGCCGAGAAGCAGACTGCACTCCTGAACTGAATAGCGCTCCAGCACGGTCACAACGAAGACTCCTCTTTCCGCAGGCTCCAGCCGGACTACAGCCCCCAAGAGGTTTCCCAACTCCAATTCACGCAGTCTCGGGTCACCATCCTCTAGCCGCCGATCTCGACTAAGAGGGCGAGAGGCGATCGCGCTGATAGCCTTAATGATTATGCAGCGCTTGCTCCAGACCTTCTCCCAGCCTCTGAAGACGTTTCCCTCTTTGCAGCTTCCCTCCATGGCTGCTAGCACGCACCCTTCTGCCGTTTGATGATCGGCCGTCAGCAAGAATGCGAGCAGATAGAACTCTTTCTCATTGCATTCGAAGACCTGGCAGAAATCGGACCAATTCGCGTAGTCATCGCGAAAATCCGGGAGTTTTCTTTTCTTGGCAAACATAAGCGCCTCGCAGCAGGCGTCGTCTTGGTGGCCGGATACGACAACCACTCCGGCGGAACTACGAATGACGACTTCTGCCACACCGTGACACGTTCTGTACCCGCGACGCCGATTCGCAGTCTTGCCGAACCGGCGCCGCGTGTAGGAAAGCCGGACTGAGTCTCCTGCTCAGGCGGCACGTTCTGCAGCGATCTTGCGCTCGATTGCCCTAGCCTCGGCGAGGCGACGGGCCAGGTGCCGAGTGCGCTCGGCGAAGGCCACTCTGGCAGCCTTAGCGCCTTCCAGCAGCACACCAACGCCATGATGGCCGGTCACGTCGGCCGCAAGTAGAGCCTCGTATTCGCCGATACGAATGTGGTTGAAATGGGCGAGTTTCGCCAGAATGAAGTGATGCCTGGCGATGGGAGATTTGATTTCGGCCAGATGCTTGCGCAACTCCTCCAAGAACACTTCGTGATGCCGGGCCACGACCGCTACGGGCCGTTCGCCGATAAGTTTGAAGCAGTGATCCAGGTGCTCCCGCGTCTTCAAGGCAAGGAACGCTCGCGCTTCAAGCAACTCCTTGATTTGCGGGTGATCTTGCGCGAGTTGGCTGATTTCCTGGTAAATTTCGTTTGCTTTCTCATTGTTCTGCCGCGCCTCGCTCAGCAGATGAACGAACACTTCTCTCGGTTCTGTCAACATGGTTTTCTCCTTTGGAGAGGATGAATGGTATAGAGGTTTCGACGACTGGTAAGAACTGCCAGTCGCCAAGGGAATGCGGGCTGGTGAAGGCCTTTCTGGCGGGGAAGATTGACGCGCGTCTCGACGCCAAACTCGGTCGGTGTTTCGGGCCCTATTTCTGACTGGAACTTTCGGTCCGACCCCAGGTTTTGACCACTGTCAAAACTACTAGTCCATGCACAATGGGTTTTTAGTGGGAAAGGTAAGCCGCAAGCAGCCCCCCGGCGGCGACTCCCAACAGCAGCCACACCGTTGCGATGGCAAGGGTCGCAACGGTGCTGGTTGTCGATGTGATCTTTCCATTCCGCTGTTTCTCTGCCACCTCGGCGGACTGACGACATTCGGCGAGCACATCCGGAGGAATGATTCTTTGAAGTAACTTCACACCCAAGAACAGAACCAGGAAGTCGTCCAGGAATCCGATTATCGGAATGAAGCTTGGAATGAGCTGGATAGGACTAAGCGGGTACCCTGCCGTGCATGCCGCCGCCAACTTCGCATACCAAGGCGTGCGGGGATGCTTGCATGCAAAATAGAAAACATGCGCTTCTTTCTGAAGTCGCTGCGTTCGTTGCTTCCAGGTCATCGAGGACGCAGGTTCAGTTCGGGTTCCGTCGGCGTTCGTCGAGGGCCCGCATTGGCCCGGAGTCTCCACCAAGTTGTCGCGCTCGACGCCCACGATGCCTTCTTCTCGGCCACCAGATTCGACCGGCCTGAATTTACGAATCGGTCCACATCGCAACAACTGGCAAATCTGACAGTCTGGCACTCTATTCAGTGGGGAGTGATCTCGCCCAGCGCACAGTCAATTCGCTCGACCTCCTCACGAATCACCCTGATCGCTTGATGATCCGTCGGGTATGGCACGAGCTTGATCGCTTCGACCGCGTTACGAATCTTGTAGTTTCGATCTTGAATAAACTTGATTCTCTCCGAGGTCTCCTTACGCTGTTGATAGAACCTTCTCGCGAGAGTTGTAATCATCCAGGCAAACGCCAGCCCGAACAACATCTCGATAGGAAGACGGTCGGTTGCTCCATCGAAATCAAGAAATAGAAATCGATATACCGCTTCACCAAGCCCGAGCGACGCAAAGATCACTCCGGCTCCAAGCAACGCAAGCGTCAGGCGGTCATTGGATGGAAGCGCCACAAGCCATTGCTGCCTGCGCGCAGTCTTGCGCGAATGCCGTTTCTCGCCTCGTAGATGTACCCATCGTTCACGCATCTGCAATCGCTCACTCGAAGCCGCTGTCGAAGGCGTTGTAAAAGACCATCATTTCGTTGGAACAAACGGAACAGGGGAAATCCTCCACTGTTGTTGCACTGTGAAGCGAGATGAAGGACTCGCACTTTTCGCGATTTTGGAAAGTTCTCTTGAAAACATGGCGGTGAGTTGCATCGTCTGCCCCTAGGCGCAGTGAAAGATTAGTGCTCCGTCGAAACATTCGACTATCCAACGATAAAACTTCCCAGTTGGAGCAAAAACTGTCAAAACTTACAGTGCTTGTCTTGAAGCTGTAGCGGTAGGGTAAAGTCAGCAATTCTGTTCAGAACCATGAAGACTGCGTCAAGAATCGAGGCTTGCGTCCTCCCGTCGTTGAATAAGACGCTGCGAGGCGTGCTGGTCACTCAAATTGAGTGGGGCTTCGACTCTCCGATTCTTAGAGCATGTGTTTGGGCCAGCCTGCTGCTGATGTTTCTTTCTTCTGGAGCAGCCAGAGCGGCCGATGTAAAGGCAGAGACGCTCAAAGCGTGGAGCGACTATCTCGCAGCCGCCAATGCCCAGATGCAACAACGCATGAGCGCGGCGCATCCTTTTCTATCAGCCGATGAAGATCCTGCCCATGCTGCCAAACTCAGGAGTGGTGAAATCTTGGTCTTCCCCGCGGCTCAACACATTCCGAAGCGAGTGCCGTCAGGACTGATTCACGATTGGTACGGCGAGGTCTTTATCCCGGACGTGACTCTGCTTAATGTGCTGAAAGTCCTGCGCGGCTACGGATGCTATAAAGAAGTGTTCAAACCGGTGGTTGTGGATTCTAGAGTCATCACCAGCAGCGAATCACAAGACCAGTTTTACATGCTGCTAGTGAACGAATCGCTTATCTCGAAGACCGCGCTCGATATAGATTTTCGATCTTCTTACTTCCGGGTCGATGATCGGCGCGCCTATAAAATCTCCCAATCGACGCGTATTCAGGAGTTCGCGGGCTACGGCACGGATCATCAGCGGATGCTGCCGCCGGACCAAGGTACAGGCTTGATCTGGAGAGTATACGACATCACCCGCTTTGAAGAACGCGATGGCGGCGTCTACATTGAGGTGGAAGAGATCGTTCTGAGTCGGGATATTCCGGCTTCACTCCGTTGGATCGTTGATCCGATCGTCCGTCGTGTTTCGCGAGGATCAGTAACTACTACTCTTCGTCAGATTCGTGATGCTGCAGGCTTGGCGCCCAAGCGCGGAGAGCGGTCCGCGGAATGTGGGCGCTCTTTTGCCGGTCCCACATGCGCTTGGTGCAACTCCGCCTCGCCTTCCCGGTGATTCTTTCTCTAGCGGCGAATATATGCCGCCATCAGCCCATTGGCGGCGACTGCGGTGAGGAGCCACACTGCGGCGACTGCAATGGCAGCAATCGTAGCCGCCGGCGACCGGAACTCTTCGTTTCTCCGCGCCCAGGCGTCCTCGGCATGCTGACGACATTCGAGGAGCACGTCCGGCGGCGTGATCCTTTGCAGCAGCTTGACTCCCAGGAACAGAACCAGCAAGTCATCGAGGAATCCGATCACCGGGATAAAGCTCGGGATGAGTTGAATCGGACTCAACAGGTAACCAGCCGTACATGCCGCGACTAATTTTGCATACCAAGGCATGCGAGGATGTTTGAAGGCGTGATAGATCACGTGCGCCTGCGTCTGGACTTGCCGGGCTTGTTGTCTCCAGCCCATCGCAGACGCAGGTTCAGGTCGTCGTACCACATCGGAGTCTGCCTCAACCGAAGATCGGTCAAGGATCTCCGCCGGATTGCCAATTTCAACACCCACTGATTCCTTCCTCTCCAACTCGACGTGCTGCCTTTACCGCTAAGAAACGCCAGCCGCGACGAGACACCGACGACACTATGGCGCGGCGACAACGACGTAGGTTGTGCTCGTGCCAACGAACTGCGGCTGGTACCAGGTACTTCCACAATGCTGGTAGGTGAGCCCGTTCATCACGACTACGCTGCACGCGGGGGGAAGTGAATACACGATCGCTCCGACAACCATCGCTGTCGCAGTAACCGCAGCGGCGACGGCGACTGGATGGTAGCAGCAGCCACCGCCATAGTAGCTGTGATGGACATCAACGTCGTGGTGAACGTTCACATTCACGTTCCGGTTTATATTTGCGTTCACGTTCCGGTTTGAATTGACGTTGTTGTTCCGGTTGATGTTGCCTTGGCTGGGGTGGTTAACGCTGGTTCGCGCGCTGCCGCCTCCGCCGCGACGCTGTGCGAAAACGGGTCCACACGAGAGCAGCAGAACGAGTGTGATCGAAAGCAGATTTTGGATAGATCGGTTCATTTCGAGCTCCCTGTCTTTGGTTCTTTTTGGTCCCCAGTCGATGCGTTGACTTCCGCGATGGCTATCTTCTGTGCACCGTCCGGTGGGTCGAAGGTAAAGGCCGCGTCATTAAATGACGGGGCAAGATTCCACATCATGACTTGGCTATGACGGGGTCGGGCATCGTCGTCTGTGGTTGTCAGGATCAGCTTACGCGGCAGTGGATAGTCTCCCAGTTGGATCCAGATCTGCCAGTCCAAGCCTGCCTGACGAAACGCGTACTGCTCGCAACTC
>Ga0335070_10002740_pt1 | contig 20482 bp, 24 predicted proteins | sample Lox_Sample_13_FD_206722 | JGI IMG/M metagenome (GOLD analysis project Ga0335070, IMG submission 206722) | Soil microbial communities from Loxahatchee National Wildlife Refuge, Florida, United States - Lox_Sample_1.3 | ecosystem: Environmental > Terrestrial > Soil > Wetlands | place: USA...
CCATCCCGGGGCCAGTCGTGACGTGGCGAGGCCCTAGCACAGTGGAGTGGCGCCCGGAGCACGCGTGCTAAGCAACCGGGCTCTGGTGAAACCTGATCCGCCCCTCCTGCGTACCCCCTCGGGAAGTACCGAGAGCGATGAGCAGCTGATGGAGCGATTCGTCCAGGGAGAGGAACAGGCATTTTCCGAGCTGTTCGCGCGGCATGCGGGCCGCCTCCAGGGAGCGCTGCGCCGGATGGTCGGCGCTGCCGCCGACGACGTTCTGCAGACGACCTTCCTCTCCATCGTCCGCGCCCGGGGACGGTACGAGCGAGGCGCGCCCTTCCGTCCGTGGCTCTACACGGTGGCGGTCAACGCCGCGCGAGACCACCTGCGCCGGCACCGCCGCGAGGAGCCGCGCGCGGCCGGCGATCTCCCCGACACCCCCGCCGACCCGGAGCCGCTTCCGGACCCAGGCCTGTCGCGCACCGTCGAGCGGGCGCTGGCGCAGCTCCCCGAGGCCCAGCGCGAGGCCATCGTGCTCCACCGCTTCGAGGGGTTCTCCTTCAAGGAGATCGCCGAGCTGCTCGGGGTGACCGAGACCGCGGTGAAGGTACGCGCGCACCGCGGCTACCAGCGCCTCCGGGTGCTGCTCGCGTCCGAAAGGGAGTCCGCATGAGCGACTGCGACCGCTTCCTCGACGCGCTCGCCTCGGACCAGCTCGACGACGCGGCCCGATCGCACGCACGCGAATGCCAAGTCTGCCGTCCGCTCCTCCCGGAGGAGCAGGCGCAGGCAGCCGCCCCACCGGCCTCGCTCGAGGCGGTCCTGGGCCGCGCGCTCGAGACGCTCCGCACCACGCCCGTGCGTCCGTGGACGCGCGACGCCGGACGCATTGCGCTGCTGCAGGGGGTCGTGGCGTTCGTGGTGGCGGCGATGCTCGGGGCTCGCAACCGGAGCTCGCCGCTGGCGAACCACATGGCGCTCGCCGTGGTCGGGGCGGTTCTCCTCGCGGTGGTGACCCTGGGAAGCGTGCTGGCGCTCGCACCCGGGAGGCGGAGGCCACGCTGGATGCTGGCGCTGGTGCCGGTCGTGCCGCTCCTGCTCCTCGTCTCCGGCAACGGCGTCCACACCGCCACCACCATGCGGGCGGCGCTGCCGTGCCTGGTCACCGTGGTCCTCACCGCGGTGGTGCCGCTCGCCGTCGGGCTGGCTCTGCTGCGGGGCATGGCGCTCGATGCGGCCCGGACGGTGGCCCTGGCCCTCTCGGCGGCGGCGACCGGACTCTTCGCCCTTCACTGGCACTGCACCGACGGGAGCGCGCCGCACCTGATGGGCTTCCATGTCCTTCCCTGGCTGGCGCTGGCCCTGCTGGCGATTCCCCTCCGGCGCGCCCTGCCGACCCAGAATCACGTCCCCTGAGGCTCCTCCATGCGCTCTCTTCTCGCCCTCGCCGTCCTCGGTCCCGCCCTCGCCACCGCCGAGCCCCGCCCTCCGGTCCTGGTGGAGCTCTTCACCTCGGAGGGCTGCTCCTCCTGTCCACCCGCCGACGCGGCACTCGCCGCACTCGCCCGCGACCCCGCGTTCAAGGCCGCCGAGGTCATCCCCCTCGAGCTGCACGTGGACTACTGGAACCACCTCGGCTGGGCCGACCCGTTCTCGTCGCCCGAGTTCACCGCGCGCCAGGAGGAGTACGCGCGTGCCCTCGGGGGCGACGGGCTGTACACGCCGCAGATGGTGGTCGACGGGTGGCTGTCTGGCGTGGCGTCCTCGTCCGGCCTGCGGCGCGGCGTGGAGAAGGCCGCGGTCCGGGGCAAGGCGCGACTCGAGGTGCTGGTGGCGAGCGCGCGCCCGGGGCTGGACGTGGTGGTGCGCCCGCCGGCGGGCTTGTCGGGACGGCTCGTGGTGGCCGTCTCCGAGGACCGGCTGTCGAGCAGGGTGGAGCGCGGCGAGAACCGTGGCCTCACCCTGGCCCATGCGCCGGTGGCTCGGCTGCTGGTCGACGAGGGGCAGGTTGCGGCCGAGCACCACGTCCGGCTGGGAGTCTCCTCCGGCTGGAAACGGGACCAGCTGCGGGTCGTGGCCTTCGTCCAGGATGGGAGCGGGCGGGTGGTCGCGGTTGGGACGGCGCCGGTCCCGGCCGGCAGAGGCTGACACACGGGGCGCGGGCCAGCGCGGTGGCTCGTTGCGCTCGGCTACCGGCGGTTGGAACGCCGTCGCCCCATGCCAGAGGCCGTGCCCCGTCCCAGCGGCCTGCGCTCGGTGCAGGGTTCAGGGGAACCGCGGTGACGTGTGTTTCGGCCTGGGCCGGCCAGCTGCGCGCCGCGGTTTCACGAAGCCTTGCCAGCTTGCGAAACCCTGAGCGCCCGGAGCCGCGCAGGCCGGTCGTCTTGCCCGGGCTGGCGTGAACGGTTCGCCCGCCCTTCCGCATGGGCGGGCCGCTCGGTCACATTCGCTCCGGCTCGATGCTCGCTGCGTCCGGCGGTTGCGCCATCGGATGCGCCGGGTTAGCGGACTCCTACCGGTGGCCGAGGACGTCACGCGATTCCGGCTCTCCGTCCTGCGCGAGAGCTTCCAGCACACCCGGGCCACCCTGGCCCTGGTGTGGTCCGCCTCGCCTCGCCTGACGCTGGCGCTCGGAGCGATGACCCTGGTCTCGGCCATCGTCCCGCTCGCGGTGGCCTACGTGGGCAAGGAGATCATGGACGCAGTGGTGGCCCACGACGGGGCGAGCACGCTCCGCTGGGTGCTCACCGAGCTGGGGGTGGTCGCGCTGCAGGCCCTGGCTCTCCGCGGGCTCGGCCTCATCCGCCAGCTGCTCGGCGCGCGGCTCGGTCTCACCATCAACGAGCGGATTCTGGAAAAGGCGCTCTCGCTCGACCTCCGCCACTTCGAGGATCCCGAGTTCTACGACCGCCTCACCCGGGCACGCCGTGAGGCCTCGAGCCGTCCCATCTCGGTGGTCACTGAGTCGTTCCAGCTGGTCCAGAACGTCCTCACCCTGGGTGGCTACGTCGCACTGCTGATCCGCTTCTCGGGGTGGGCGGTGCTCGGCCTGGTCGTCGCGGCCCTTCCCGCCACGGTGGCCGAGATGCGCTTCAGCGCCCTCGCCTTCCGGGTCCGGAACTGGCGCAGCCCGGAGAGCCGCCGCCTCATGTACCTCGAGTACGTCCTGGCGAACGACGAGCACGCCAAGGAGGTCAAGCTCTTCGGCCTCGGCCCGGTGCTGCTCGACCGGTACCGCTCGATGGGCGAGCGCTTCTACCTCGAGGACCGGAAGCTCGCGGTGCAGCGCGCGGGGTGGGGCACGGCGCTGAGCCTCATCGGCACCGGCGCCTTCTACGTCTGCTACGCGCTGATGGCGGTGGCCACCGCCGCGGGCCGGCTCACCCTGGGCCTGATGACGCTCTACATCGTCGCCTTCAGGCAGGGGCAGCAGGCCTTCCAGAGCATCCTCGCCGCGATCGGCGGCATGTACGAGGACAACCTCTACATGTCGAACCTGTTCGAGTACCTGGCCATCCCCACCGGGCGGCCGGTGCCTCCGCCCGAGCTCGTAGCGCTCCCCGCGGGCCAGGAGGAGGGCGTGCGCTTCGACGACGTCGGCTTCCGCTATCCCGGGGCCGAGGGCTGGGCGCTGCGGCACGTCTCGCTCTTCATCCCCCGCGGACAGAGCCTCGCCCTGGTCGGTCAGAACGGAGCGGGGAAGACCACCTTCATCAAGCTGCTCACCCGGCTGTACGAGCCGACCGAGGGGCGCATCCTGCTCGACGGCCGGGACCTCCGGACCTGGGACGAGGAGACGCTCCGCAGGCGCATCGGCGTCATCTTCCAGGACTTCAACCAGTACCAGTTCCGGTTCCGCGAAAACGTGGGCTTCGGCAGCGTCGAGCACGCCGAGGACGTGGAGCGGCTCGAGCGCGCGGTGGGCCGTGGCGGCGCTGACGAGGTGCTGCGGACGTTGCCCGCCGGCCTGGAGACGCCGCTCGGGCGCTGGTTCAAGGAGGGCACCGAGCTCTCCGGGGGCCAGTGGCAGAAAGTGGCGCTCGCCCGGGCCTTCATGCGCGAGGAGGCGGACATCCTCGTACTCGACGAGCCGACCGCCGCGCTGGACGCCGAGGCCGAGCACGCCATCTTCGAGCGTTTCCGCCAGCTCGCAAGCGGGCGAACCACGCTCCTCATCTCGCACCGCTTCTCCACGGTGCGCCGGGCCGACCGCATCGTGGTCATCGAGCAAGGGCAGATCGTCGAGCAGGGCACGCACGAGGAGCTGATGGCCCTCGGCGGCCGCTACGCCCACCTCTTCACCTTGCAGGCCAAGGGCTACCAGTGAGCGTGCGCGCGGTCTGCTTCGACCTGCTCTCGGCGCTGCTCGACAGCTGGTCGCTCTGGGATGCGGTGGCCGCAGAGCTCGGCGCGGGAGGGCTCGGCCGGACCTGGCGGCAGCGATACCTCGCGCTCACCTCGACCGCGGGCGCGTACCGTCCCTACCTGGACCTGGTGGGCGAGGCCGCGGAGTCGGCTGGCCTCCCTCCCGGAGCCGCGGCCAGGCTGGAAGAGCGCTGGGACACGCTGCGTCCGTGGCCCGACGTCGGGCCGGCGCTCGCCTCGCTCCACCTGCCGTCCGCCGTGGTGACCAACTGCTCCGAGGTGCTCGGTCGGCGCGCGGTCGCCTGCGTGGGCGCGCCCTTCACCGTGGTGGCCACCGCCGAGGCCGCGGGAGCCTACAAGCCGGACCCGGCGCCGTACTGGCTCGCCCGGCAACGTCTCGACGTCGTCCCGGGCGAGGTCGCCTACGTTGCGGGCTCCCCGTTCGACGCCCGCGGCGCGCGGCTCCAGGGGTTCGAGGTCACCTGGGTGAACCGTCTGCGAGCACCGGTCCCGGCCGATCTCGGCGGAGCGCGCATCGTCGAGACGCTCGCGGGGTGGTCGCCGACCTGAGGGCGGCTGCGGTCGGTGGACTCGCCGGGACGGGAATTCCACCGCCCCCGCGTGGCGGCCGAGCTCTACGGCGTCAACGTGGGCTGCCTCGAGGGCGTGGCCCCGCTCTCCCTCCAGGTGGGCCTGATCGACGGCGAGGCTTACTCCGTGGTGCAGGACCCTCCCTAGAACTCCCACCCGAGGTGCAGCGCAGCCTGCGCGGTCACCCCAGGAGCCTCTTCCAGGGTGGCTGCCGGGACAACGGACGCTCGTCTCGGGCACCGATGCGGACCGTCCTGGTACTCGCCGCCATCCTGGAGTGGTCTCCGGGCACTCCGGGCTCGGCACCCGCGCTTGTGCCGGCCTCGGCAGCACCTCATCTCCAACGAGCTGACCAACTGGACGCTCTCCGATCGTCGCCGTCGCACCGACATCGACGTCGGGGTCGCCTATGGCACGCCACCCGAGCGCGTCTGCTCGCTCCTGCTCCAGGTCGCCACCGGCCACTCCGAGGTGCTCAAGAACCCCGAGCCCCTCGCACTCTTCACTGGATTCGGTGACAGCGCGCTCAGCTTCCAGCTCCTGGTGTGGACCGCCGCCGCCGTCTTCACGCGGGTGGCAAGCGAACTGCGCACCGAGATCAACCGGGTGCTCGACGAGGCGCGGATCTCGATTCCGTTCCCGCAGCGGGACCTGCACCTCGTCTCGGTCGACCCGTCCGTCCCGGCGCGGCTCCGCCAGGAGGGCGAGCCAGAGAAGAAGTGAGCAAGCCCGAAGGAGCCCGCATCGGACCCTCGCTCGGGGTGTCGGCGGCGCTCGGGCTGATCGGCCCGCTCGGCATCGGGGGGTCAGGTGAGCGACACGCCCACCCCCTTCGTGGAGTACCGGAGTCGCGCTGTCGGTGCATGACCAGAGGGGGTCGGGCCACGTCGGCGGTGTAGACTTCCGACACCGTTGACCCTGAGCACGAGCTCGTCCTGGTTCGGCCGGTACCGACTGACGTCGCGCATCGCGACGGGCGGCATGGCCGAGGTGTACCTGGGGCGCGCCCTCCAGGCCGATGGGCGCTTCGGGCCGGCGGTCGCGGTGAAGCGGCTCCTGCCTCACTTGACGACGGACGCGGCCATCGTCCGGATGTTCCTCAACGAGGCGGAGATCACCCGGCAGATCCACCACCCGAACGTGGTCCGGATCCTCGACCTGGGTCACGTGAACGCCGAGCCCTTCATCGCCATGGAGTTGCTCGAGGGGCACAGCTTCGCCGAGCTGCGCCAGACCGCGGCGCAGATGGGCCGGAGGGTACCGCTCGGAGTCACCCTGCGGGTGCTCACCGAGGCCTGCCGGGGGCTGGACGCCGCCCACCGCGCCGTGGACAGCAAGGGGCGCGAGCTGCAGATCGTCCACCGCGACTTCACCCCGGACAACATCCACGTCAGCGTCACCGGCGAGGTGAAGGTCATCGACTTCGGCATCGCCAAGTCCGCGGCGGTGCCCGGCGGCACCGAGCCCGGAACGCTGAAGGGGAAGTTCTTCTACATGTCGCCGGAGATGATCGCCGGCCAGGACGTGGACCACCGCGCGGACCTCTTCGCCGCCGGGGTGATGCTCTACGAGCAGCTCTGCGGGCGGCGTCCCTTCACCGGTCTCAACACCGAGGAGGTGCTGAACCGCATCGCCGAGGGCCGGCCAAAGCGGCCCACCGAGTTCGACCCCTCGGTGCCCCTGGCCCTCGAGCTGGTCTGCCTCACCGCGCTCTCCAAGGACCCCACCCGCCGGTTCCCATCGCTCCACGAGTTCATCGCCGCCATCGAGACCGTCGGCGGGCCGGCGCGGGTGGCCAACCCGGACGAGGTCGCTTCATACGTCAGCGCGGTCTTCCCGGCGGAGGAGGACCCGAAGCGGATCGCGCTGCGGCGCGCGCGCCTGGCGGACCCGTCGACTCCCACCCGGTCGCCCCACGAGACCGCCATCGATCTGCTCCCGCCGCTGGAGGAGAGCCGCCCGCCGCGGAAGGTGACCAAGCCCGAGTCCCCCTCGGGTCCGCCGGCCTGGCAGCGGTGGGCGGGCTGGGCGAGGCAGAAGCTGCTCCGGGTCGAGGTGCTGGGCCCGGTGGCCCTCGCGCTGGTGGTGGTGGCCGGAGCCATCGCCTTGGTCAGCCGCCCCGAGCGGACGGCGGCGGACCGGCTCCAGCTGGCAGAGAAGGCGCCCACGCCCGCGCAGCGCATCCGCGAGCTGACCGCGCTGGCCGAGGACCCGAGCGCGACCGAGACCGAGCTCCGTCGCGCCGGTGAGCTCGCGCTGCAGAGCCCGGATCTCGAGGGTGCTCTCGCCGTCACCCAGGCATTCGCCCGCCGCTTCCCCAGGTCGCTGGAGGCCGCGCTCCAGGAGGCCCGGGCCTGCGTCGGGCTACGGCTGGGAAGGCGGGCGGATGCGGCCATCGACCGGGCCGTCGGGCTCGCCCCGGACGACCCGCGCCCGGATCTGCTCCGCGCCGACCTGCGCCGGCTCCAGGGGGATGCGGCGGGGATGCTCGAGGCGCTGACCTCGGCGAGCAAGAAGGCCCCCAACGACCGGGAGATCGCCGTCCGCCGGGGGGAGCTGCTGAGCCAGGCCGGCCGGCTCGACGAGGCGTCGGGGGTGCTCAACGCCGTGCTCAAGCACCGCTTCCACGCCGGTGCCGCGGCCGAGCTGGGCTTCGTGAAGCTCCGGCAGAACCAGCCGGCGGACGCGATGCGGCTCCTGCGGGCGGCGCTGAACCGTTCGCCCAATCTCGCCAAGGCGCACTACTACCTGGGCGCGGCGCTCACCCAGCAGGGCGACGTCACGGCCGCCGAGTCCGAGTACCGCACCGCCGACCGGCTCGCTCCCAGCGACCCTCGGCCGCTGGGCGCTCTCTGCGCCCTTCTGGCCCAGAACAAGCGCGGGCCCGAGGCCGAGGCGCGGAAGAAGGAGCTCGCGGATCGCTTCCCCGAGCAGGCCCCACGGTACATCGCCGAGTGCCGGCCATGAGCGTCCCCACCCGGCGGCTGATCATCAACGCCGACGACCTCGGCTACGACCCGGCGGTGAACGAGGGAATCGTGCTCGCGATGCGCAGGGGGGTGGTCAGCTCGTCGACGCTGATGGTCAACCTGCCGCACTCCGAGCACGGCGCGACGCTCGCCCGCGGGTTGCCCGTCGGGCTGCACCTGAACCTCTCGCGCGGCGCTCCACTGTCCGCCCGCTTCCCCGCGGCGATGCTCCGGTCCGGCGGCTTCGACGAGTCGCGCGCGGGCTCGCTTCCGCCCGAGGTCGTCGCCGCCGAGGCCGAGGCGCAGCTCGCCCGGGCCGAGGCCCTGCTCGGGTGCCGCCCGACGCACGTGGACGTGCACCGGCACCTCCATCGCTTCCCGGTGGTGCTCGAGGGCCTCTCCCGGGTGGCCGCGCCGTGGGGACTGCCGGTGCGCGCGATCGACGAGGCGATGCGGGCCGAGCTCCGCCGCGCCGGCGTTCGCACCACCGACCATTTCGTCGGCGAGGCGGGCGGCGAGGCGTACTGGACCGAGCTCCGCTTCGCCGGCACCGTCGCCGCGCTCCCGGAGGGGTCCACCGAGCTGATGTGCCACCCCGGGTACCCCCCGCGCGAGACCCGCACCAGCTACGCGCTGCAGCGGGCGGTGGAGCTCGCCACGCTGACCTCGGCGGCGGCACGACGGGCACTCGCCCAGGCCGGAGTCTCGCTCACCAGCTTCGCCGAGCTCGGCGCCTGATTCGGCACCGGGCCGTCGGCGGTGCTATTGGGACCCGGCATGGAGACCTTTCCCAACCCCTCTCCGGACCGCGACTACGAGATCGCCTTCGACGTGCCGGAGTTCACCTGTCTCTGCCCGCTGACCGGGCAGCCCGACTTCGCGCACTTCAAGATTCGCTACGTGCCGGACCAGAAGTGCGTCGAGCTGAAGAGCCTCAAGCTCTACTTCTGGAGCTACCGGAACCAGGGTGCCTTCCACGAGGCAGTGACCAACCGCATCCGGGACGACCTGGTCTCCGCGCTGTCGCCGCGCGAGCTCACGGTGGTGGGAGACTGGTTCGTTCGCGGCGGCATCGGGACCGTGGTGACGGTCTCGTACGAGAAGCCCGGGCGGGCGTAGGCAGGACCCGACGGCCGGGTCAGCGCGCCTCGTCCATCTTTCGCTCGGTGTCACGTATCCGCTGTTCGGCGTCGCGCTCGATCCGCCTGGTCGCTTCCCGCGTGTGGTCGAGCACCGCCTTCGGCTGCGAGCGCCCGAGCGGATCCTGCTTCTCGGCGCCGGCGATGTTGTTCAGCGCCCAGTAGGCAACGAAGGCCACCACCGCGAGACCGAGCACCAGCGAGAGAAGACGGCCGAGCACGGCCTTCAGGCTACCACCGCTCTAGAGATGCCAGGAGAAGAGCAGCCGCGCCTGGAACCGCTCGTAGTCGGTGAAGACGTACTTCCCCCCACCTTCGGAGGGTCTGAACGCCGGAAGCTGCGGCAGCACGGTGAGCGTCACCCACCAGCCGTCTCCGGAGTACGAGGCCACCGGCCCGAGGAAGAACGCCGAGTGCTCCCAGACGCCCTGGGAGATGACGTTCGCGTTCCACGCCTCGATGCCCAGCGCGAAGCGCGGGGTGAAGAACCAGGAGGCCGCGAGGTAGCCGTCGAGGTGGAGGTCCTTCTCGGTCGCGCCGATCCCGTACTCCCACTCGTGCTCGGCCACGAAGTTGGCCGCGACCAGCAGACTGCCGATGCGCTTGTCCACGATGAGCTTCCCCTCGAGCTCGAGCTCGTCCACGGCCCCGGTCATCTCGAAGTAGAGCGCCAGACCGATCGCGTCGAGCGACGAGTCGAGGAGCCGCCACTTCCACTCGTTGCTCACGCTGAGCTCGACGCTCTTCGCCAGCTCGCCGGACGCCTCCTGACCGATGGCGCTGATGTTCAGGTAGAACGAGGTCTGCAGGCCGGGGACCAGGCCGATCTCGAACTCCATCCGCTCGTCGAGGCGCGTGTAGCGGGTGTCCCGCCCGTTCCGGTACGTGGTCCAGACCTCGAGCTCCTTCTCGCCAGGGGCGAGCACCGCGGACTCATAGGCGTACGAGAAGTGCCGCTCGTTCGCTCGTGCGGCGAGCGGGACCATCAGCACTCCGAGCGCCACAACGACCAGCAGGACAGACGGCCAGAACCGGGACATGCGGGGCGACCCCTCCGTTGAGCTTCACGATCTATTTGAGAACGATTCTCAAAGTCAACTTCGGTAGGGCTGGCGGGGCGGGTAGGCTCCGGTGCCGGGTGGACGAGACTCCTCGCAGCGCCTCGGTCCGGACGGTCCTGCTCGTGCTCGCCGGCGTGGCGATGGGCGCAGTCGCGGTCTGGGCGCTCTCGCACCAGGCGCCGGGACCGACGGTCCCCCCGGCGCCGCTGGTGGTGGAGCGGATGCGCGAGGTGATCCGGCTCGAGACGCTCGACCTCCAAGTCTACAAGAAGATTGCCTACGCGCCCGAGCCGACGCCCACCGGCGCGCTGTGGAGCGACGTGCTGGCCTGGGCGAAGTCCACGCTCTTCCCCTCACGTGGGCGGGCCATCGTCTTCGGGGCGGTGCACCTCGGAGTGGATCTCTCGAAGCTCGATGCGCGGCGGCTCCGGATCCAGGGGAGCCGGATCGAGGTGGCGCTCCCGCCGATGCAGGCCCAGGTCGAGCTGCGCCCTGGCGAGACGGAGATCATCTCCAGCACCCTCGACTCGGCCCAGACCGCGCAGCTGCTGGAGCTGGCCCGGAGCGCGTTCGAGCGCGAGGTGATGGCCGATCCCGCGCTCCAGGCGAGGGCACGGGGGAGCGCCGAGCGGGCCCTCACCGGGCTCCTGCTCTCGCTCGGGTTCCGCGAGGTGGTCTTCGTCGACGCGATCCGCGAGCCCGGCGCGAGCTGAGCGCCCGCTTTCTGGTCTGCCGCGAACGGTCCGAACTGGTCTTGTTCCGGCCCGGTCCGCGCAACACGCTGGACGGCGGCGGTGGCGAGCATGCCGCCCGAGGAGGTCCCGCCGTGGAGCTCGATGTCTTCGCCCGATTCCATGCCGCGCGGGGCCAGGAGGACCGGATGGCGGAGGTCCTTCGCGAGCAGGCGCGGGCAGTGCGCCTGGAGCCGGGGTGCATCTTCATCCAGGGTTGCCGGTCCACCCGGGAGCGAGGTCAGTTCTTCCTCTTCTCGCGCTGGGTGGACGAGCCGGCGTTCCAGGTGCACGCCGATCTCCCCACCACCGACCGCTTCATCTCGCGCATGGAGGCGATGTCGGACTGCCCCGTTGACGTGAACCGGAGCCGACCCGTCGACGGATGAGCGGCCGCTCGGGTCAGGACGCCGAGAGGCGCTGCAAGGTCCCGTCGGGATGGAGCACGAATCGCCCCGGGACGCCGTCCGGCCCGGGCTCGACCGAGTCGAGCAGCCCGACCGCCGAGGGGTCCACCAGGGGAGCGACGAGCGCGAGCTCGCGCCGCGCGAGCGACACCCGGTACGGTCCTGCCCCCACCGTCTCGAACAGCCGCCGGCGCTGGTTCTCCGTGAGCAGCCGCGCCCCGTCCGCCCCATCGGCCTCGCACAGCGCCCACAGCCCGAGCGGCTCGGGCGACAGGCGCGGCTGGCCGCGATCGACGATGACCGGCCGCGGCTCGGCCGGACCTGCCTCGAGGTGCCTCCACGCCGTCGCGTCCACCGCCTCGAGCGACGCGGGCACGCTCCCCGGGTCGAGCAGCACACCATCGCTCAGGTAGGTCACGACCAGTCCGGCGGGGCCCTCGCGCGAGAGCGCACCGGGACCCGCCGCCTCCACCAGCGCCGGGACGACGTGCGCCAGGACGTCCTGTGCTCCCGGTGCCGGCAGCTCGTCGGTCCAGGTCGCCCGCAGGCCTCCGTGCTCCCACGCTCCCGCCTTCCCGAACCACTCCCAGGCCCCGTCCAGCAGCACCTCGAGCGCGCTGCTTCCCGAGCCCGACGCGAGGGCATCGGCCAGAGCCCGCGCCTCCGCGTCGGCCGGGGCGAGGGTCCGCAGCTCGGAAAGCGCCTGCTCCGCCGCGACCCGGTCTCCCCGCCGGAGCGCCAGCAGCACCCGCCCCTTCCGGAGCGCCACGTCCTGCGGGTGGGCCGAGACGGCCTCGTCGAGGACCCGCTCCGCCTCGTGCAGCCGGCCAGCCCGCACCAGCGCCCGCGCCCGCGCCTGCGAGGTCGCCGGTTCGGCGGAGTGCCCCGCCGCCGCCAGCACCGAGAGCGCCTCGGCGTCGGACCCGGCGTTGGAGAGGGCAAGCCCCAGGGTGATGCTCAGCGGGGCCCCACCTTCGACGTCGGCGGCGGTGCGCAGGCGACGCATCTCCGCCTCGGAGAGGCGCTCGCCGCGCTGGACCTTGCGGCGGAGGCGCTGGAGCATCCGGGCGTCCATGCTCGATCGAACGGGAACCGGACGCTACCACCCCTGACCACGCGAGAGTTGCGGTAGAGAGGGCCAATGACGGAACGACGCAAGGTCTCGCTCATCCCCGGCGACGGGATCGGCCCCGAGGTGATGGCGGCGACGGTCCGCGTCCTGGAGGCGCTCCAGGTGCCGCTCGACTTCGAGCACTGCGACGCTGGCTCCGAGGTCATCAGCAAGTACGGAACGAACCTGCCCCGCGAGACCCTGGATTCCGTCCTGCGAAACGGCGTGGCACTGAAGGGACCGACCGGCACCCAGATCGGCGCGGGCCTCCCCTCGGCCAACGTGGCCCTGCGCAAGGGGCTGGACCTCTACGCCGCGCTCCGTCCGGTGCGCTCCGTCCCCAACCTCCGCACCCGGTACGAGGGCGTGGACCTGGTCGTCGTCCGCGAGAACACCGAGAGCCTCTACACCGGCCTCGAGCACATCGTCGTCCCGGGCGTGGTGGAGAGCCTGAAGATCATCAGCGAGAAGGCCAGCAGCCGGATCGCCCGCTACGCCTTCGACTACGCGCGCAAGAACGGCCGGAAGAAGGTCACCGCCGTCCACAAGGCGAACATCATGAAGCTCTCCGACGGCCTGTTCCTCGACTGCTGCCGCCGGGTGGCTCGCGAGTACCCCGAGGTGACCTACGAGGAGGTCATCGTCGACAACATGTGCATGCAACTCGTGCGCAACCCTGAGCGCTACGACGTGCTCCTCATGGAGAACCTCTACGGGGACATCATCTCCGACCTCTGCGCCGGCCTGGTCGGCGGCCTGGGCGTGGTTCCCGGGGCCAACATCGGCGAGCAGACTGCGGTGTTCGAGGCGGTCCACGGCACGGCCCCGGACATCGCCGGAAAGAACCTGGCCAACCCCACTGCGCTGATCATGTCGGCGGTGATGATGCTCGCCTGGCTCGGGCTCGGCGAGGCGTCGCGCCGGCTCGACCGGGCGCTGATGCGCGTCTACTCCGAGGGACGGGTCCGGACCGGCGACCTCGGCGGGAGCGCCACGACGAAGGAGTTCACCGACGCAGTGATCGCCGCGCTGTAGCTCCAGACCCCCCGTTGCATCAGACCGCACCTTGCATCACCCGCCCCCGGTCGCAACCTTCGGCGCGGCCCCGGTGTCTGCTCTCTCCGGGAGACCTCCTCGCTCGTGAGTCCTTCGACCCTTCCCGGTTCCCTCCGGCGTGACCCCTGGCTGGACGCCGTGCGCGGCGTCTCGGTGGTGGCGATGGTCTTCGGCCACACGCTGGACCTCACCCTCCAGGACGGCGTCCGGGAGCTGCCGCTGGTGACGCTGTACTGGTCGTTCCGCGGGCTCACCGCGCCGCTGTTCCTGGTCGTGGCGGGGTGGGCGCTCGTCTCCTCCCTGCGCTCGACGGACGCGGACGCCGTGGGGCGACGCCTCCGCCGGGCCGCGATGGTGCTCGGGCTCGGGTACGGCCTGCACTGGCCGGGGCTCTCGGCAGCGCAGGCCATGGCTGCCGAGGGGACGCTCTGGCCGCACCTGCTCGCCTTCGACACCCTGCCCTGCATCGGGTGGTGCATCGTCGCCGGCGTCCTGCTGTTGTTCCTGCTCCCCCGGCTTCCTGGGCGGATCGGCGCGTTCGGTGTCCTCGCGCTGTGGGTCCCTTTCCTGGCGCTGATCAGCTGGCCGGTGGGGCTCGGCGCCGGCTGGCTCTGGCACGGTCTGCTCGGCCATCCCCAGGCCCATTTCCCGCTGGTGCCCTGGTCGGGGTTCTTCTTCCTGGGCGGGACGCTGTCGCTGGTGGTCTCCAGGCTCCAGGAGCGCCGGCACCGGTCGATGGCGCTGCTGCTCGCCGGTGGTCTCCTCCTGCTCCTGCTCGAGCGGACCGGGCTCGAGGACTGGTCCCAGACCTCGACCTGGCCGACCTATTACCGGATGGGCCAGGCGATCCTCGGGCTCGGGCTGCTCTCGGCGGTCCCGGCGTGGCGAGTGCCCGGGCTGGTGATGCTCGGACGCTGCTCGCTCGGGGTGTACGTCGCCCACCTGGTGCTGCTCTATGGCTGGGCGGGCGACGAGGGGCTCGCCGTGCGCTGGGCGCGTCAGCTCTCGATGCCCGCGGCGCTCGGCCTGGGGGCACTGGTGCTCGTCGCGGCGGCGGCGATGGCCCGCGGGGTTCCTTCAGCCCTCCGGTGGATCCAGGAGAAGGCGGCACCCCGCTGGCAGGAGCCCTCCGGCGAGGCCGGTTGACCCCCCAGGGGCGCCAGGCTCAGCGCCGCGCGTCCAGGCTCAGCCGATCGAGATGCGCGACACGCCGCGGGCACCGAGCCAGGTACGCACCCGGGCGCGCTGGTCTCCCTGCAGCACCAGCGCCTCGCCCTCGAGCACTCCACCGCACCCGAGCGCCTGCTTCATCGCCAGGAGCCACTCGGCCCGCTCGCGGGGTGAGAGCACGAGCTGCTCGATGACCGTTGCCTCCTTGCCTCCGCGGCCCTTGCGCTCGTATCGCACGACGGCCCGCGCCGGTCCCTTTGCCGGAGCCAGTGCAGCAGGGGCCGCGCGCGCCTGCGCCGCGGGCACCGACCCCCGGAGTGACGCGAGCCCGGCGAACGCGGCGTTGAACGCCTCGCTCTGCGGGGCGGGCGGGGGAGCCTTCTTCTTGCTCACTGCGGCGCGACCGGGTGGCGGGCCGGCGGCAGCGCCGAGGTGAGCACCGGCGCGGTCGGGTCCCCGCTGGCCATGGTGAGCGCGTAGAGGAACACCGGCGTGGCGTAGGCCGGCTTGCCATTGATGGCGACGATGGGCGTCCCGGTGGGGTCGTAGAGCCCGGCGTAGCGGATGTCGTCCTGCAGCTTGGCCGCGGCCTCCGGGCTGGCGATGCACGCCTCCAGCTGCCCCCGCGCCACCGAGCCGGAGCTGGCGATCTGCAGCAGCGACTCGCGGGTGAGCGTCTTCTGCGCGGCGAACAGCTTGTCGCGGAGGCTCCAGTAGTCGGGCGCCTGCTCCAGGCAGATCAGCGCCAGCGAGCCGGTACAGCGGAGCCCATCCCCCTTCTGCGGCACGTCCGGGTTGCAGGCCCCGTCGAGCGGGTACTGCCGTGGCTCCACCGCCAGCCGTCCGGGCGGCACCGCCGCCTGCAGCTCCTCGAGCGCGTCGTTCAGGTGCCGGCAGTGCGGACAGAGGACGTCCGTCCACTCCACCAGGTGCACCGGTGCGTCGGCGGGGCCCTTCAGCACCCGCCCCCGCGGCAACAGCTCGACCTGCGTCGGGGCGGGAGTCCGCGCGAATCGGGCCAGCGCGTCGGCGAGTGCCTGCTTCTCCGACTCGGGGCGGCTGGCCAGGAACTGGGAGACGTCGCGGCTCGGGCTGCCGCTCTTCCCCGCGCTCCTCGGCGGCAGGTCGGAGCTGGACCGCGACGGGGCAAACACCAGCAGGCCGAGCCAGCTCGCCGCGGCCACCACGGCCGGCAGGCCCAGCGCCCGCGCCCACTCGGTGGTCGCAGGCTGCATCGGGCCGGGCAGCGCCCCGAGCGCCACGCCCGCGTACCCCAGCACCAGGCCATAGGTGCCGAGGCAGGTGAGGCAGAGCGCCCCGGCACTCACCGACCCGGCCACCAGGGTGATGCAGACCAGCGCCGCCACCGCGCCCACCGTCCGCACCGGGAGCACTGCCGGGCGGAGCGGGCGGCCGGTGCGCGCGCGCCAGAGCAACGCCCCGGCGGACACCGCCGCGGCGAGACCCCACACCACGCCGAGCCCGGCGACCGGCAACCCGGTCAGGCCACTGACACGCTGGGCGAAGGGACTGGTCCAGACGGTCTCGCAGTTGACCGTGGCGTTGATGCTGCAGACCGCCGTCCCACCCGCCTGCACGCTGCGCAGCTCGACCCACTGGGAGATGGACAGGCCGACCTCGGCCAGCGCCAGCCCGAGCAGCGTCCATGGCGCCCAGGCCCGGACCGTCTCCACTGGTTGCTTTGCCCGTTTCTTCATGTCCTCTCCGGGGGCGGGGTCATCAGCACCAGCACCCGCGCATCGCCCGGCCCGTCGTTCTTCAGCCCGTGCGACGAGCCCGCGGGACACAACACCGCATCCCCCTCGCGAAGTTCCTGCCGCTCGCCGTCGAGCTCGACCGAGGGCCGCCCCTCGAGCACCACGTACACCTTGTCCGACGCGGCGTGGGCGTGCGGCGTCTGGGCCTGACCAGGGCGCAGGCAGTAGACGTCGAGGAAGAACCGCTCCGTGGTGAAGAGGTTGTGCTTCTGGAGCTTCGCCTCGGAGAAGCCGCGCACGTCCGGGAGGTGCTGGACCTTCACGGGGCCCTTATATAGCTGCGGTCCATGGTTCCGCTCCCCCTCCGCGCACGGCATGTCGCCCTGGGCGCCACCTTCGGCGAGCTGAAGGGGCGAGAGGTGGTCGAGCGCGTGGCGGGCGGCGACGAGGATCGCGCGCTGCGGACCGGGGCAGCGCTGTTCGACGCCTCGGCGCGCGAGGTGGTTCGGCTGACCGGCCCGGACCGGGTGAGCTTCCTCCAAGGCATGGTCACCCAGGACGTGGAGGGCCTGCCCGTCGGCTCCGTGGCGGACGCGGCGCTGCTGACCGCCAAGGGGGCGATGGTCTCCGACGCACGGGTAGCGAAGCGCACCGACGACCTCCTGCTCCTGACCGAGCCGGGGTACGGCCCGGTGGTGCTCGGGACCCTCGAGCGGTACCTCATCAGCGAGGACGCCGAGCTGTCGGACGCCACGGCGGGCTTCGGCCAGCTCTCGGTGGTGGGTCCCGCGGCCGAGGGGCTCGCCTCACGGGTGCTCGGGCTCGGTCCGCCGGCCGGAGCGGCGCTGCGTCCACTCGATGCGGCGGGCACGACCGCCTGGGCCCTTCCCCAGGGTCTGCTCCTGCCCGGCCTCGACCTCCTCGTCCCCGCCTCGGCGCTCGGCGCGGTGTTCGACCGGCTGGTGGACGGCGGAGCGACGCCGGTGGGGTTCGCCGCGCTCGAGGTGGTCCGGGTCGAGCGAGGCACCCCGCGGTTCGGCGCGGACATGGACGAGAAGACCATCCCGCTCGAGGCGCACCTCCAGCGCGCCATCCACTACCAGAAGGGCTGCTACATCGGTCAGGAGGTCATCGCCCGCGCGACGTTCCGCGGCCAGGTGAACCGTCAGCTGGTCGGGCTGCGCTTCGGGGCGACGCCGCCGGCTCCACGCACCGAGCTGTTCACGGGTGACCGCCGGGTTGGCTGGGTGACCTCGGTGGTCCAGAGCCCCCGGCTCGGCGCCATCGGGCTCGGTTACGCACACCGGGACGTCGCCAGACCCGGAACCGAGCTGTCGCTGGCCGGAGGCACGGGGACGGCGAGGGTCGAGGCGCTGCCCTTTCCCGGCTGACCCGGGCGGCCGGGCCCCGTCCGGAAGGGTTCGCCGGAGCGTGAATGGTCCCAATGTGGGACACCCGCCGACCCGTCAGGTCTGCTAAGCGTCGTGGCGGCGCGAGAGCAGGGCCGGCGCGCACGGGCCGCAGGGTTGCCCGGGGGAGCTCGCGGGCGTGTCCAGTCTGCTCGCCGTCACCACCATCCTCCTCGCCGCCGCCCCGGGAGACGTCCCGCGCGCGGGCTCGGAGGCCGTGGAGCATCCGCTGCTCGCGGTTGGCCCCTCCGTCGAGGCGGACAGCACCGTCCGGGCGGTCGCCGAGCCCCGGGCGCCGAGGGCCTCGCGCACCGTCCGCGTCGTCTCCGAGGTGCTGGTCGCCGGGGCCGCAGGGACGCTCACCGGAGCGCTGGGCGGGTACCTCGGTTGCATCGGGTCGCTTTCGGTCCACGACAGCTGCTCGGAGGGAACGGTGGCGGCGGGTCTCCTCACCGGCTTCGGTCTGTCGGTGGCGGCGATCGTCCCGCTCACCGGGTCGTACTTCGACGCGCGCGGCTCGCCGTGGGTGAGCTGGTTCGGCGAGGCGCTCGGCGCGGGTGCGGCGCTGGGCATCGGCCAGGGCAGCGCGAGCCGGCTGATGTGGGTGGGTCCGCCGCTGATGCTCGCCGGTGCGGTGCTCGGGTACGAGCTGTCGACGACGCCGGCGCCCTCCCCGGCGCCGCGGGCCACCAGCGTGGAGCGGGTCTCGGTCGTGCCGTCGTTCGGGCCCGACGGGCGCGCCGGGCTGGTCGTCGCCGGGCGGTTCTGAGTCTTCCCGAGCGCATCGCCCCGCACCCGCTCCCCCTTCGCCCGGTGCCCGAGGAGGTGGTCGATCATCTCCGCGGCGGTGTCGCAGAGGACCTTCGCCCGGCCTCGGGGCAGCGCTCGCAGACGTCGCCGTCCGCCCCGAGATGAACGTGGACCTCCGAGTCGTTCCCCCCGAGCGGGCGTAGGCCATCCGAGCTCCCCGTCAGCCCTTCACGCAGAGCACCTGCTTCAGCTCGGCAACGATCTCCACCAGGTCCTTCTGGTACTCCATCACCTGCTCGATGGGCTTGTACGCTCCGGGGATCTCGTCGAGCACCCCGCCGTCCTTGCGGCACTCCACGCCGGCGGTCTGCTCGGCCAGGTCCTTCACGGTGAACTGACGCTTTGCCTCGCCGCGCGACATCTTCCGCCCGGCGCCGTGCGACGCCGAGTGGAGCGACTCGGCGTTCCCCAGTCCCCGGACGATGTAGCTCCGCGTCCCCATCGACCCGGGGATGACCCCGAGCTGGCCTGCCCGGGCCGAGATGGCGCCCTTGCGGGTCACCAGCAGCGGCTCCCCGTGGTGTGTCTCCTCGGCGACATAGTTGTGATGGCAGAGCACCGGCTCATCGAAGCCGACCTCGGGGAAATGACGCTGGATGACCCCGGCGTACAGGTCGAACATCAGCCGGCGGTTCAGCATGGCGTAGCGCTGCGCCCACTCGAGGTCGCGCCGGTACGCGGCCATCTCCTCGGTGCCGGCGAGGAACACCGCCAGGTCGGGATCGGCCAGGGCGCGGTTGTGCTCCAGCTTCCGGGCCCGGGCCATGTGCACCTCGGCGAGGGTCTTCCCGATGTTGCGCGAGCCCGAGTGGAGCATCAGCCACACCCGGCCCTCGGTGTCCAGACAGAGCTCGATGAAGTGGTTGCCGCCGCCCAGCGTCCCGAGCTGCTTCCCCGCCCGGCCACGCAGGTCCTTCACCGACGGGTCCAGGTCGTCGAAGCCCTCGAGGAGCTCCCTCACCTCGGCGCTCAGCCGCGGGTCCCGAGGCCGCACCACCTCGTCGTGCGCGGCGAATCCGACCGGGATGGCCTCCTCGAGGTCGGAGCGGAGGCCGCGCAGGCTCCCGGGCAGGTCCGACGCGGTGAGGCTGGTCCTCACCGCGCCCATACCGCAGCCGATGTCCACGCCGACGGCGGCCGGAGAGACCGCCCCTCGCATCCCGATGACCGAGCCCACCGTGGCGCCCTTGCCGAAGTGCACGTCGGGCATGACCGCCACGTGGGCGACCCAGGGCAGGCTGGCGATGTTGCGGAGCTGGGTGAGCGCCTGCGACTCGACCTGTTCCACCGGGGTCCATAGCCGGACGTCCACCGTCTCTCCGCGAAGCCGGGCGAGACTCATCCGGCCACTCCTAACCAGCGCTCGCCGGGCCTGCCGGAGCCTCGTCGGCGCCGTGCACCTGCGTCTCGGCCAGATGGACGGCCGTCCCCCGGCGGAGGGAGTTGGGAATCTCGGCGATGCGGTCCACGCGCGCCACGAGCTCGCGCAGCGCCGCAGTCGGCGCATCTCCCCAGACCTCGACCGAGTAGCCGATACCGCCCGAGACCGGAGGCGAGCCGGCGAACTCGCCGCGTGCGGTGACCGCCACCCGGGTGAGCCGGAGACCGAGGGCCCGGGCCTCGCGGAAGAGGTCGTTCGAGACGCAGCCTGCCACCGCGAGGTGCAGCAGCTCGCCCCCGTTGAAGCCCAGGTCCTGTGCCCCGCCGTCCGCCGGGCGGTCGATGACCACGGTGTGGCCGCGCGCCCAGCCGAGCGCGGTCGCCCTTCCGGCGAGACTCTCTGTCCGGACCTCGAAGTTCATCCGCCCTCCCTTCCCCGTCGGGGCGCCGCAGAGCATGGCAGCAACCCGGCGCGGCTGATAAGGACCGCAGCGTCATGGTGAACCGGCGCTTCGCACGGGCGACCTGGGGACTGGTCGCCTTCCTCCTCGCCGTCGTGGCGTGGGGTGCATTCGTGCGC
>Ga0335070_10002741_pt1 | contig 20479 bp, 17 predicted proteins | sample Lox_Sample_13_FD_206722 | JGI IMG/M metagenome (GOLD analysis project Ga0335070, IMG submission 206722) | Soil microbial communities from Loxahatchee National Wildlife Refuge, Florida, United States - Lox_Sample_1.3 | ecosystem: Environmental > Terrestrial > Soil > Wetlands | place: USA...
GAGCGTGAGCTTCGACCTGATCTACGGGCTCCCCTTCCAGAGCCTCGAGTCGATGCAGCGCACGCTCGACCGCGTGATCGCGATCGCGCCCGACCGGATCGCGCTCTACGCCTATGCCCACGTCACATGGGTGGCGAAGCAGCAGCGCGGCTTCGAGCGCCACGACCTGCCCGAGCCGTGCGACCGGCTGCGCATCCAGCTCGCGGCGATCCAGCGGCTGCTGCACGCGGGCTACCTGCACGTGGGGATGGACCACTTCGCGCGGGAGGGCGACGAGCTCGCGCGCGCGCCCCGCGAGCGCACGCTGCGCCGCAACTTCATGGGCTACACGACCCGCGCGGGCGTCGACCTGCTCGGCGTCGGCCCGAGCGCGATCAGCGAGCTCGGCGCCAGCTACGCCCAGTCTCGGCGCGAGCTCGCGTCCTGGCAGGTGGAGGCGCGCGCTGGACGGCTCGCGACGGAGCGCGGCCACGCGCTGTCCGCCGACGACCTCGAGCGGCGCTGGGTGATCGGCCAGATCATGTGCCAGGGCGAGGTGCTGGCCGCGGACTGGCACGCGCGCTTCGGCGGCTCCTTCGCCCGGCGCTTCGCCGCGGAGCTGGCGTCGCTCGAGGGCATGGCCGCCGACGGCCTGCTGGCGGTCGATTCCGACGGGAGCCTGCGGGTCTCGCCGCTCGGCCGCCTCGTCGTGCGCAACGTGGCGATGGCGTTCGACGCCTACCTGCCCGCCCAGCAGCGCGGCGCCCGGCCGCTCTTCAGCCAGACGCTGTGACGCGTATAATGGCCGCTCAGGGAGGAAGCTCCATGGCCTCGCCCACGCCGGATCTCGAAGCACTCGACCGCGCCCATCTGCTGCACCCGATCAGCGAGTTCCGCGTCCACGAGCAGAAGGACCCGCGCGTCATCGTCGGCGGCAAGGGCGTCCGACTGGTGACCCGCGACGGCCGCAGCGTGATCGACGGCTTCTCGGGGCTCTTCAACATCAACGTCGGCCATGGCCGCAGCGAGATCGCCGAGGCCGCGGCGCGCCAGATGCGCGAGATGGCCTACTACCCCTCGTTCTGGGACTTCTCGAGCGAGCCCGCGATCGCGCTCGCCGAGCGGCTCGCGCGCCTGTTCCCCGCCGACCGCGGGCTGGGGCACTTCTTGTTCACCACCGGCGGCTCCGACGCGAACGAGACGAACTTCCGGCTGGCGCGGCACTACCAGGGCGTGATGGGCCGGCCGCAGCGCACCAAGATCGTGTCGCGGCGCCACGGCTTCCACGGCGTCACGCGCGGGGCCGGCAGCGCGACGCGGATCGGCGTCTATCACGTGTTCGCGGCGCCCGATCCCCTGCACGTGGAGACCGCCGCGCCCTACTGCTTCCGCTGCGATCTCGACAAGAGCTACCCGAGCTGCCGGGTCGCCTGCGCCGACGACCTCGCCGCGGTGATCGAGCGCGAAGGTCCCGACACGATCGCGGCCGTGATCGTCGAGCCGGTGCTCGGGACCGGCGGCATCATCGCGCCGCCCGCCGAGTACTTCCCGCGCCTGCAGGCGGTCGCCGCGCAGCACGACATCCTGCTGATCCTCGACGAGGTGATCACCGGCTTCGGCCGCACCGGGCGCTGGTTCGGCATGGAGCACTGGGGCATCCGACCCGATCTGGTGTCGTTCGCGAAGGGCGTGACGAGCGGCTACCTGCCGCTGGGCGGCGTGGCGGTCGCGCAGCGGGTGTACGAAGCCGTGCGCGATCGGAGCCCGCGCGGGCTGCCCTTCATGGGCGGGCTCACCTACAACAACCACCCGAGCTGCTGCGCCGCGGCGCTCGCGAACCTCGACATCCTCGAGCGCGAGGGCCTGGTCGACAACGCGCGCGACGTCGGCGCCTACCTGCTGGCGGCGCTGCGCGAGGCGCTCGGCGATCACCCGTTCGCGGCCGAGCTGCGCGGTGTCGGCATGCTCGCGGCGATCGAGTGCACCCGGCCCGGCACGAAGGACCCGGTCGGCGGCAAGCCGATGCAGTTCCCGGCGCGCGTGGCGAGCGCGGCCTGGGAGCGCGGCCTGATCGTGCGCGCGCTCTGGGAGAACGTGGCGCTGGCGCCGCCGCTCTGCACGACGCGCGCCGAGGTCGACGAAATCGTCGAGATCCTGGTCGCGTCGTTCGGCGAGGCCGCGAAGGCGTTCGCCTCGCGCTGATGGCCGATCTCAGGGCGCGGAACCCGCGCGGATGCCGAGCTCGGGCAGCAGCGCGACGAGGGCGTCGGCCACTTCGCGGTGCCCCGCCGCGTTCATGTGGTCGTCGAGCCGGAAGTAGTGGCGACGCGCGTCGAGCCGATGGGAAAGGCGCAGCGTCCGCAGCTTCGCGCCCGGCCGGGGTGCAGCGCCGGCGGACAGCTCCGCGTCGAGTGCATCGAGGAACTCGTCGTCGAGCCGGCCCCAGCCCTCGAGCTCCAGCACCACGATCGGCACCCCCGAGAGGTCGACGGGGGCGCGCGCCAGCACGTCGAGGAACAGCCGCGCCTCGCTGCGCGCGTCGACGCGCGAGAACTGCACGAGATAGTTGTCCGCGTTCGCGCCCATGCGCTGCGCGAGCTGGCGCGCGAGCGGCGGCTCGGGACTCACGCGGTCCTTCACCAGGCGATACAGATAGCTGCCGAACCAGTACGCCCCGCCGGTCTGGTAGGCGTCCGCGATCGCGTCGTAGGTCTCCCGCGTCATGACCGGAAGCCTGCCGCCGTTCTCGACGAATACGCGGTTCTCGGGGACGTCGTTGGCGCCGCAGTACTGGATCACCAGCAGGTGCAGCCGCGACAGGTCGATGCGGCCGAGCGTCAGCACCTCGCGTGCCGTCCCGTAGGACGCGACCCCGGCGTTGAGCACGCGCAGGCCCGTGCGCGCTTCGAGGAGCTGCGGAAACGCCTCGTCCTGCTCGACGCCCCAGCCCATCGCGAACGAGTCGCCCAGCACCACGACCTCCGGGGCCTGGAGCGAGGCCTCGTCGTCGCGCAGCCCGAGCCGGTTGACGTGCACGCGGACCGAGAACTCGTCGTTGCTGAAGGTGCAGTCGCCCGGCCGCAGCGTGTAGGCGAGCTCGTCGTCGTAGCGCGCGCAGTCGCGGTCGTACTGGATGGTGTGCCGGTGGTCGAGATACGCCTGTCGCTCGGGCTCGAGCAGCCGGCCCGGCGCGGGAAGCCAGGGCACGCGCACCGCCAGCAGGAGCACGCCCTCGGCGAGCGCCAGCAGCGCGAGCGGAAACGACAGATTGAAGAGCAGCGCGAGGGCGAGCTTGGCCCGCACACGCCGTTTCGAGCTTTCCAACCGGCTCTCCGTCTCGCGACTTCGGGTTGCTCGCGGGCGGAGACTATAGGTGGAAGTCGCGGGGCCGGCTTGACCGGCGCGGCTCAGGCCTGGGCCAGCTCGATCTCGCCGGCGCGCACGCGCCGCTCGATGTCCAGGTCGTGGTCGACGTCGGACGTCGTGTTGGTCTCGAACTCGAGGATGCCGAGCTGCTCGAAGCGCTCGCGCTGCCGCTTCGAGAGCAGCCCGAGGCTCTTCACGTTGGGCACGATCTTCGAGAAGAGCCGGTAGCGGAACTGCTTCGCCAGATCCGACTCGTCCGAATAGGCGATGCAGGCGTCGGCATCCAGGCCCATCGACTCCCACACCTCGCGGTTGCTGATGCGGTCGCGCATCAGCACGCACGCCTCGTAGACGAAGTCCTCGCGCTCGAGGCGGTCCTTCTCGGAGAGGTTTTCGCAGAACTCGCGGAGCGAGAGCACACCGAACGCCACGTGGCGCGACTCGTCCTCCATCACCGCGGCGGTGAGGTCGCGCAGCAGCGGGTTCTGCGCGGTGTCGCGGATCGTGCCGAAGGCCGCGAGCGCGAGCCCTTCGACGATGATCTGCATCCCGAGGAACTTCATGTCCCAGCGCGAGTCGGTGAGGATCTGGTCGAGGAGCTTCTTCAGCTCGGCATTCACCGGGTACTCGTGCTGCAGCTTCTCCTGCACGAAGCGGCGGTACACCTCGACATGGCGGGCCTCGTCCATGACCTGCGTGGCGCCGTACTGCTTGGCCTCGTACCAGGGCACGCTGTCGACGATCTGCGCCGTCGCCAGCAGCGCGCCCTGCTCGCCGTGCAGGAATTGGCAGAGCTGCCAGGTGATCGCCTCGTGGCGCAGCTTGCGCTTCTCGCGCTCGGTCAGCTTCTCCCAGATCGGCGTGCCGTAGATCCCGATGCCGAGGTCGGGCACCAGCTCGCTCTCGGGGTCGACGTCGATCGACCAGTCGAGGCGCGACGACGAGTTCCACTGGTCGCGCTTGGCGTTCTCGTAGAGCCGCATCAGGCGACGGCGCGTGGCGTCGTACTCCCAGTTGTAGGAGACGGTCTGGGGCACGTCGATCAGCTCGATGGACTCGGCGGGATGCAGGTGTTCGAGAACGGACATCGATCTGGACTCCTCGTCGTGGGCTAGTGGGAGGCGGGGCGCACCCCGAGGTACGCCAGGAAGGCGCGCGTCAGCTCGGCCCCGAGCTCGTCGTCGGAGAGCACCAGGCCGCTCGAGCGCAGCTCGCCGAAGAGCACGACGCTCTCGATGGTGCTGACGGTCATGGTGAGGCCGAAGGCGGCCGCGCGAGCCGGATTCGGGTGTGCGATCTCGCCGGCGCGGGCGAGCAGCAGGCGCGAGAGCTTCTCGTTGACGTAGTGGGAGAGGCGCTCCTGGCGCGCGCGGAACTCGGTGTCGCTGTGGTTGCGCAGCACGAAGGCGCGGATCAGCCCCTCCCGCTCCCGGTAGACCGAGACCAGGAAGCGCACCACCGCGCGCAGGATCTCGGGAATCGAAGCGCCCTCCCAGCGAGCGGGGTCGAGCGCTGCGTCGGCGGTCGCGGTGGCCTGCTCGTGGTAGCGCTCGTAGAGCGCGTAGAGGAGGCCGTCCTTGTCGCGGAAGCGCGTGTAGAACGAGCCGACCGACGACGACGCACGCCGTACCAGCTCGGCGACGGTGGCGTCCTCGAAGCCCTTCTCGGCCACGAGCTCCTCGGCGGCGTCGAGGATCCGGTCGAGCGTGTCCTGGCTGCGCGCCTGGCGCGGCCGCCGCACCCACTGCAGGTCGTCGGCGCGCGCGCCCCCGAGCTCTCGAGTTGCCGCCGTGACCGTACTCCTGCCAGAACAGAACCGATGTTCTGGTTCGCCTTAAATACGTGAGCCGGCCGACCTCGTCAAGAGTTCAGAACAACAGTTCTGATCTGCAGCCGGAACCGACGCAGAATTCGGTGGCATTTCGGGCCGTTGCACGCCGTCAGGGCTTTGCCTCGGCCGTCCCGAGCAGGCGCTCTTCGCGGTCCTCGTGGCGGCGCAGGCTGGCGAACAGAGCTTCGAGCCCTGGGATCCCACTCGCCCCGACCGGCTCCTGCTCGAGTCGCTCGAGGGCCGCCCGGAACTCGCCGTGCTCGCGCACCAGCGCTGCGAGCTCGTCCCCGAGCGCGGGATGCAGGCCGTGCAGCGCGGGAAAGTGCAGCTGCTCCTCGAGCGCGAAGTGCGACTCGAGGGCGCCGCGGAAGCCGCGCAGCGCCTCGCGCGCCTCGCCCTCGTCTCCGCGCTCGACCGCGCGGCGCGTCGTCGCGGCCAGCGCGTCGAGGTAGGCGTGTTGCGTCGCGATGCGGCGCGCCTCGTGCGTGAGCCGCAAGCGCAACCCAGGCTGATCCTCCGCGCGCGCCATCCGCGGAGTGGTAGCATGCGCGGACTCGGCGTTTCCATCCGATCGAAGGAGCCTGCTCATGGACCTCGCGAGCTGCGACTGGCTGCTCACCACCACCCGCTCGGTGCGCAAGCGCCTCGATCTGAAGCGCCCCGTCGAGCGCGCGGTGATCGAGAAGTGCCTCGAGATCGCGCTGCAGGCGCCGACCGGGTCGAACGCGCAGGGCTGGCACTTCGTGGTGGTGACGGATCCGGCCAAGAAGAAGGCGCTGCGAGATCTCTACAAGAAGGGCTTCGACCTCTATCTCGCCAATGACGCCTTCCGGCCCAGCTACGCCGCGGGCGACCCCCGCGCCGCGCAGCAACCGCGCGTGGAGTCGTCGGCGACCTACCTCGCCGAGCATCTGCACGAGGTGCCCGTACTGGTGATCCCGTGCGTCGAGGGGCGCGTCGAGCAGGGCGGCGTGCTCGCCCAAGCGTCGATCTACGGCTCGATCCTGCCAGCGGCCTGGTCGTTCATGCTGGCGCTGCGCGCGCGCGGGCTCGGCTCGGCCTGGACGACGCTGCACCTCCTGTACGAGAAGGATGCCGCCAAGATTCTCGAGATCCCCGATCACGTGACGCAGACGGCGCTGCTGCCGGTGGCCTACACCACCGGGGGCGAGTTCCGAGCCGCCAGCCGCCTGCCGGTGGGCCGGGTCACGCACTGGGAGCGCTGGTAGCTCAGGAGTCGGCGAACTCCGCCGCGCGCTTGCCCAGGAACGCGCTGACGCCTTCCCGGAAGTCGCGCGTGCCAGCCGCCAACACCTGATTGCGGTCCTCCATCGCGATCGCCTGCTCGAGGCTCCCGGCGTCGATCGAGTGCTTGAGACACTCCTTGGTGAGGCGCAGCGCGAGGGGCGAGTTGCGCAGCATCGCCTGCGCCATCTCGCGCGCGGCGGCGTCGAGCCGCTCGTCGGGTACGACGCGCGAGACGAGGCCGCTGCGCTCGGCGCGCGCGGCGTCGATGAAGTCGCCCGTCAGCAGCAGCTCCGACGCGAGCGAGGCCCCGGCCAGCCGCGGCAGGAAGTAGCTGACACCGACGTCGCAGGCGGAGAGGCCGAGTCGGATGAAGGCGGCGTTCATGCGCGCCGACTCGCCCGCCACGCGCACGTCGGCGGCGAGCGCGATCGCGAAGCCGCCACCGCTCGCGGGGCCGCGCAGCGCGGCGATGATCGGCTGCGGCGCGGCACGCATCCGCATCACCAGCTCGCTGATGCGCCGCTGGGCCCGCAGGCCGGCCTGCACCGATCCATCCCCGTCCCCCGCGCCGGCCTCCTTCAGGTCGAGCCCCGCGCAGAAGGCGCGCCCGGCGCCGCGCACCACCACGACGCGCGTCTCGCGGTCCTCGCCGAGCCCGCCGAAGAAGTCGCGCAGCTCCGTCACCATGGCGCGGCTCAACGCGTTCAGCGCGCCCGGCCGGTTCAACGTCAGCCACGTCAGGTGCCCTTCGCGCTCGACGCTCAAGCTCTCGTACATGACCACCTCCTGGGTGCGCATGGAAGCACGGCGGGCGCCGGGCCGCCCGGCGCGACGTCAGGCCCCGAGCCGGTAGCGCCGCAGCGCGGGGATCTTCCACGCGACCAGCGCCAACACCACGAGGCAGCCGAGCCCGCCGCTCACCACCGAGAAGGTCGCGCTCGTCAGCGCAGCGACGAACCCCGACTCCACGGCGCCGAGCTGGTTGGAGGCGGCGATGAAGACCATGTTGACCGCGGAGACGCGGCCGCGCAGCGCATCGGGCGTCGAGAGCTGGATCGTCGTCTGCCGCATCACGACGCTCACCTGGTCCGCCATGCCCGCGACCATGTAGGCCGCCACCGAGAGCGGGAAGGCGCGCGAGAAGCCGAAGGCGATGGTGGCAACCCCGTAGACGCCGACCGCGACGAAGAGGGCGCGTCCGGCGCGCGAGACCGGCGGGCGCAGCATCATCGCGATCGCCGAGAGCAGCGCACCGATCTCGAGGGACGACGAGAGCAGCCCGTAGCCGCGCGCGCCGACGCCCAGGATGTCGCTCGCGTAGATCGGCAGCAGCGCGGTCGCGCCGCCGAAGATCACGGCGAACATGTCGAGCGTCATGCAGCCGAGGATCACCGGGTTGCGGCGCACGAAGGCGAGCCCCTCGCGCACGGCCTGCAGGCTCGGCGCGCGCCGCTCGAGCGGCTCGCGCACCGGCCGCACGAAGCCGAGGCCGGCGAGGTTCACCGCCACGAGCCCCGCGTAGAGCGCGTAGGCGAGGCGCACGCCGCCCGCGGCGATGGCGATCCCGCCGAGGGCGGGACCCGTCGCGAACGCCAGCGCCTGCGCGGTCGACGCGTAGGTCACCGCGCGCGGGAAGCTCTCGAGGGGCACCAGGCTCGGGACCAGCGCCTGGCGCGCAGGGCTGTCGAACGCGAACGAGACCGAGATCGAGAAGACGGCGGCGTAGAGCACCCAGAGCGACACGGCCTCGCGCGTCGTCGCGATCCAGAGCAGCGCGCCGCAGGCGAGCAGCGGGAGCTGCGCGAGGCGCATCACGGTGCGCCGATCGTAGGCGTCGGCGACCGCGCCGCCGATCAGCGTGAGGCCGAGCGCCGGCACGAACTGGACCAGCCCGACGAGGCCCAGGTAGAAGGCCGAGTGCGAGACGTCGAACACGTGCCACGCGATCGCCGCGCGCAGCAGCGTCATCCCTGTGGCCGCGCAGAAGCGCGAGCCGAGATAGCTCCAGAAGCTCCGCGGGATGCGCGCCTCCGGCATGCGCTCACGCCTCCGCCACGGGGGGCACCGCGCGGAACTGCGCGAGCAGCAGCAGGTCGTAGGCGATCTTGATCGCGCCGCCCAGGACCAGGGGCCAGCCGAACGAGCTCCGCGCGAGCAGCGCGCCGGCGAGGAGCGGCGTCAGCGCCGAAGCGAGGCTGCGCGGGACGTTCGTCACGCTCGCCGCGGCAGCGCGCTCGGAGACGGGCACCACCGCCATCACGTACGACTGGCGCGCCGGCACGTCCATTTGCGAAAGCGCCATGCGCGCCAGCAGGCAGGCGATCGCGAGCGGCGCCGTCGGCATGCAGGCCGCGGCGATCAGAAAGAGGTTGGCCGGCAGGTGCGTGTAGACCATCGTCGGCACCAGGCCGATGCGGGCGGCGAGTGGCGACGAGACGAGCTGGGAGAAGGCCGAGAGCAGCCGGGCCGCGAAGAAGACCACGCCGGTCGCCCCCAGCGAGAGATCGAAGCGCTGGAACAGCCAGAGCGCGACCAGCGAATCCACGACGAAGCCGCCGCCGAAGGAGTCGAGGCTGAAGAGCGCCGTCAAGCGCAGCACGACGCCGCGCGAGCGCGCGAGCGGCGCGGCGCGCGTGGCCGGCAGGGCGGGCACCCGCCCCGAGCGCAGGCCGAGGTAGAGCGCGCCGATCGCGGCGCCGAGCGCCGTGTAGACGAGGAAGCCGCGCCCGTGCTCGGCCAGGCCCGGGATCCCGGTCGCCAGGGCGCCGAGCGCGCCGAGCAGCGTGCCACCGAGGTTGTAGCGGGCGAACAGCGCGGTGCGCTCCGCATCCGCCACGTTCGCCGCGAGCAGCGCCTGCTCGGTCGGCAGGAAGACGGAGACGTCGCCGGCCGACGGGTTCAGCGTCCCGATCACCGCGAGCAGCACCAGCGGCCAGAAGGCCGAGAGCGCCGCGAAGCCGATCCCGGTGCCGAGCATCAGCGCGCTGGCGGCGAGCAGGACGCGCCGCTCCGCGAGCCGGTGCGAGACCAGCCCCACGCCGAGCGTCAGCGCCGCGGAGCCGAGCAGCGTCGCGGTGACGACCGCGGAGACCTGGAGCGGCGAGAAGCCGAGCGCGGTGAGATGGCTCGCGAGCAGCACGGAGACGAGCCCATCGGCGAAGCCGCGCAGCGCGCGGCCGCCGAGCAGGCGCGCGGCGTCGGGCGTGGCGCTCCCCGGAAGCCAGCCCGTCACGACTCCTTGCGCCAGAACACGCCCGTCCAGTCGATGCGCTCGAGCGGCGCGGAGATCGCCTGCGCGGCCCGGTACTCGTCGACGGCCTGGCGGCAGCCCGGCAGCGCGTAGTCGTCGATGATGCAGAAGCCGCCGGGCGAGAGCTTCGGATAGAGCGGCGCGAGCGCGTCGAGGGTCGACTCGTACATGTCGCCGTCGAGCCGCAGCACCGCGAGCCGCTCGATCGGCGCGGCCGCCAGCGTGTCCTTGAACCAGCCCTCGAGGAATACGACGCGCTCGTCGAGCAGCCCGTAGCGCGCGAAGTTGGCCGCGACCTCGTCGCGCGACACCGCGAGCACGCCGATCCGATGGTGGCGATCGGCGCGATCCGCTCGGATCGCGGGGTCGGGCTTCGGCAGACCCCGGAACGAGTCGGCGACGAAGACGCGGCGCGCTGCGTCGCCCCAGGCCGCGAGGATGCCGCGCATGAAGATGCTCGCGCCGCCGCGCCAGACGCCGGTTTCGATCAGGTCGCCCGGCACGCCGTCGACCAGGACCGTCTCGACGCAGTGTCGCAGGTTGTCGAGGCGCGCGAGCCCGATCATGGTGTGCGCCTGGCCCGGCCAGATGGCGCCCTCGGCGCGCCGCGCCGGATCGGCGACGCGCACGAGCTGGAGTCCCGCAGTCCGCAGCGCGGCGGCGACGGCGTGCACGGCGCCGCGCAGCAAGGGGCCCCCGTAGCCGAGGCGCTCGAGCGGGAGCCCCGGCTCGTCCCACAGCGAGTAGGAGAGCGCCCGCTTCAGCAGCTCGAGATAGAGGTCTCGGGGATCCGGCTGCCCCGCGCGGCCCGCTTGCGCGCTCACGATCACAGCATGTCGGGCCGGTTGGAGAAACGCAAAGCCCGCGCCCTCGGGCAGCTCCCGCGCTTGCGCAGCCATGCGAGGGCCGACAGCGCCGCGGCGCCGAGCGCGCCGGCGTCCGGCTCGGGCACGTAGGGTCCGCGTCGATACACCACCCCGTAGTCGGCGTCCGTGAGCCACGGCGACTGGCTTCCGGCCGGCGTGATGCGATCGCTCGCGAGGGGGACCTGGACCAGCGACTCCCCGGTCGGGTAGGCGTCCGGCACCGAGAACACGATCTTGGTGTCGTCGCCGTTGTAGCCGGGAGCGGCAAAGCCGGTCGGGTTGCTGCCAATCGCGTGGAAGTCGCCGCCGTTGAGATTCAGGGCATAGACCGTCGAGGCGTTCGATTGCTGGTCGATCACGTCGAAGGTGACATAGTTGTCGCTGCGGTGGCTGAGCGCGGGGTTGCCGATGTCGAGGCCCTGGATCGGCGGCACGACCGCGTAGGTGGCGCCGTTGGTGAGATCGAGCGCGTAGATGCTCCAGTCCTGGACCTGCCCGCCCGCGGCGAGGCTCAGATCGTTGAGGGCGTCGTAGATCAGGTAGCGGCCGTCCGCCGTGAAGTTCATCACGTCGGCGTACTGGACGGTCGCGACGTGCCCGCCGTCGAGCGCCGGCGCGGTCAGCGTGTAGTCCGTCGTGTCCTGTCCCGGCGGCTTGGTCAGGTCGATCACCGTGATCTGGTTGCTGCGCTGGCCGCTGCTCAGCAGCACGAAGCCGTAGCGGTTGGCGTCGGGCGAGACGCCGACCGAGGCGACCTGGCCCGTGAATCCGAGGCAGGTTTCGACCTTCTGGCTCCCATCGGTGGGGAGGAAGCACAGGTCGTTCAGGGTCGGCGCGTAGGCGCTCACGAAGTAGACGCTGCTCCCGTCGCCGAACACGGCCGGCCGCTCCTGCGCCACCTCGTTGAAGCTGAGGTCGTACGGCTGGATCGGGTCGAGCGCGAGCTCGTCGCGCCACAGGAAGTACGCTCCGAACCCGCTATCCCAGCTCAGGAACAGCGTCGAGTCCGGGCCCTGCGTGCCGGGGAACGTGGGCGGCGGCTGCGTCGGGCCGCCGTCGAAGATCTCGACGGCGTCGAAGGCGTCGCGCACCGCCTGCGCGCGCGTCGCGTCGCTCGGGAACAGCTCCTGCGCCGACTGCACGCAGGCGAGCCGCGCGTCGACGAACTGCGAGTTCGCGACGAGGTGGAAGCGCAGCGCCCGGTAGAAGATCGCGCTCGCGTCGGCGAGGCCGATCGCGTTCGGCAGCCCCGCCGCGAGCAGGTAGAAGGCGTGGCTCACGATCGTGCTGTTCAGGTGCACGCCGCCGTTGTCCGCCGTGGTCTGGATGTACTGGCTCTTCTTCGCGGGATACGGCCCAAAGGAGGTCGAGAGCGCGCCGGGGTTCTGCTCGTTGCGCAGCGCTCCCGAGGTGAGCCGCGATCCGACCAGCCAGTCCGGCCCGCTCCCGGCGACGTGCGCCTCCACCATCTCGCCGAAGATGTCCGAGATCGCCTCGTTCAGCGCACCGGACTCGTTCTGGTAGATCAGGTTGGCGGTGTTCGCCGTCACGCCGTGCGTCAGCTCGTGGGCCACGACGTCGAGCGAGCCAGCGAACTTGTCGGCGTCGCCGAAGACGACGAGATTGCTGGTGGAGAGATAGAAGGCGTTGAAGAAGCCGACGCCCACCCGTACGGCGCTGACCATCGAGACGCCCTGGTCGTCGAGCGAGCTGCGGCCGAGGACGTCGTGGTAGTAGTCGTAGACGTGCGACATGTTGACCGCGGCGCTCACGCCGTCCGCGAGCCATGGGCCGCTCGCAGCCGGCGCAGCCAGATTGAAGAGCGGCGGGATCGCCTGCGGGTCGCTGTTCGGCGGCTGGTTCTGCGCGTCGAGGACGACGATGCCGCCGAAGGTGGTGTTGGCGCCCGGCGGCGTCGAGTGCACCGCGTCGTACATCGGCTTCGCGGTGTCGACCAGGTAGTAGCTGGCGCTGGCGCCGTCGAACCAGACGTCGAGGGGCTGGCTGGCGCCGAACAGGTCCGTGCCGCTGCCCGGGACGTTCCCCTCCGTCACGGTGTTCCACGACGCCAGCAGCTCACCGCTCTGCGCATCGACCACGACGCGCCACTGCTCGGAGAGCGAGGCCGGGACGAAGACCCGCCAGGCGAGGCGCGGGATGCGGTCGCCGGGCGCGTAGATCACGAGCTCCGGGTCGGGCACGTCGGCGCCCTGCGCGCCGGGCACGCCGGCGCGCGCTCGCGCAGCGGCCTCCGCGGCGGCGATGGCCGGCGCGACGGAGACGCCCGCCGGCGTCGGGACCCAGGCGCCGTCGACGACGTCGACGTCGCCGCGCAAGTCCAGGTGCACCAGCAGCTCGGCCGGCCACACCTCGAGGCCGTGCCGGCGCTGCCCGAAGCGCAGGTGGCTGCGCCCGAGCTCGTCACTCTGCTCGCGCTCGAGCACCAGCTCGGCGTCCGGGTCCTCGAGGCGCAGCAGCCCGCGCCGCGCGCGCAGGAAGGCGCGCGCCGTCGCGGCGCGTGGGTCGCCGTCGCGTGCCGGGGCCGCCACGGCGCGCTGCAGCGGATTGCCCCGGATCAGGCGCGGCGTCCCGGCGTCGGGGCGCAGGCGCAGCTCGAGCGCGCCGCCGGCGTCGGCGCGCAGGCGCGCGAACGCGTCGTCCTGCGCCGGGGCGAGCGACACCGAGCTCGCCGCCTGCGCGCGCAGCCGGAGCGAGGCCGCGTGCGCGCGCAACGCGTCCGCGAGGGCGCGGGCGCGCGGGTCGAGCGAGGGCGCCGGCGGGGCATCCGGCACCAGGCGAGGCGCGATCGCGAGCGCCTGGGGCTGCGGCGCGCGACTCGCCGCCGGCGCCGGCGCGATGCCCGGTCGGCGGGCGTCGCGGGGCGCGGCGATGCCGAGGGCGAGCAGCGCGAGCGACGCGAGCAGGAGCCGAGCGCGACGGCGCGCGCGCATCACTGCGCTTCGCGCGACGGCGTTGCAAGGCCCGGAATCGCCGTCGGGAGCTTGCGCAGCAGGGCGCCGTTCGACGCGTCGAGCGTGATCTCGAAGCCCTGGATCCGCTCGGGCGCGGAGCGGACGCGCCACGCCAGGCGCGGTGCGACGCCGCGGTCGGCGAAGACGACGAGCTCGCAGGCGCAGTCGCCGCAGTCGTCGCGCGCGCCGGCCAGCTCGGCGGCTGCCAGCTGGCGCGCGCGCGCGGCGTCGATCGCGGGCGTCGGGTCGAGGCCCGCCGGCGTCGGCACGTAGGAGCCGTCGAGCAGCACCACGTGGTTCTCGCGGTCGAGGTGCACCTTCAGCTCGGCGCCGGGAATCGGTAGCCCACGCCAGGCCTGCGCGAATGACACGTGCGTCATCCCCAGCGCGTCGGTCTCGACCGAGCGCAGCGCGAGCTCCTCACCCGGCCGCTCCAGGCGCAGCACGGCGGCGTAGGCCTCGAGAAACGCCCGCGCCACCGCTTCGTGACGTCCGGCGCGCTGGTCGGCCCGGAACCCGGCTTCGGCCTCGAGGTCTCGCGAGAGGTCCGCGCCCTTGGCGAAGCGCAGCGTGCCGAACGCGGGATCGCGGAGCAGCTCGGCATCGGCCGGCAGCGTGCGCGCGGCAGTGGCCCCCGCGGCGCCGCCGCTCGCCGAGCCGGCGCAGGCGATCGCGGCGGCGGCTCCGCCCGCCACCACGCTCGCGGTGACCGAGGGGAGCGCGAGCCAACGCGCGACCGGGATCCTGCCTCCGCGCATCTCCGCTCCTCCGCGGCGCGCCAGCATACCCGAAGCTCCCGGACGCACTAGGATGCGCGCGTGATCTCGCGTCCGCGTGCGCTCGTGCTGCTCGCAGCGATCGCGCTGTTCGGCGTGCGGCTCGGCTCCTACGACCTGTGGCTCCCCGACGAGCCGCGCTACGCAGAGATCGCCGAAGAGCTGCGCGCGCTGCCGCGCGGCGCGACGGACGTCGTGCTGCTGCGTCTCAACGGCGAGGCCTACGCGCAGAAGCCACCGCTCTACTTCTGGCTCGCGGCGCTCGCCGGCGCGCCCCGCGGCCGGGTCGACGAGTGGGCGGCGCGGCTGCCGTCCGCGCTCGCGGGCGTCGCGACCCTGGCGGTCACCATGAGCCTGGGCACGCAGCTGCTCGGAGCCGCCTCGGGAACGCTCGGCGGAGCGCTGCTGCTCACCACCTTCGCCTTCGCGTTCGCCGCGCGTTCGGCGGGGCTCGACATGTTGCTCGTGCTGTTCGAGACGCTGGCGCTCGCGATGTTCGCCCGCGTCGACCGCGCGCAGCGGGCACGCCGGCGCGAGCTCGTGGCGCTGCACGGCTCGCTCGCGCTCGCGGTGCTCGCCAAGGGCCCCGTCGGCTGGATCGTGCCCGCCCTCGTGATCGCTGCGTTCCTGGCGTGGGAGCGGCGACTCGCGGCGCTGCGCCGCGTCTTCCCGCTCTGGGGCCTGGCGCTCGCGTTCGGCCCCGCGCTCGCATGGCTCGCCGCCGCAGCCGCGGTCGCGCCGGCCGGCTGGCTCGAAGCCGCGTTGCTCGACAACCTGGTCGGGCGCTTCGTGGCTGGCACCTCGCACGCGCGGCCGATCTACTACGAGCTCGAGAAGCTGCCGGCGCAGCTGCTGCCGTGGGCGCCGCTGCTGCTCCTGGTCGGCTGGATGGCGCCGCGCGCGCTCGCTTCGCGAGCCGATCCGGATCGGCGCCGCGCCTGGCGCCTGCTGCTCGCGTGGGCGCTCGCCACGCTGGTCTTCTTCTCGCTCTCGGCGGGCAAGCGCCCGCGCTACCTGATGACCTCGTTTCCCGCCTACGCGCTGCTGATGGCCGACGCGACCCGCGCCTGGCTCGCGAGCGCGCGGCGCCCGGCTCGCGCGCTCGCGCTCGGGCTCGCGCCGTTCGCGGTCGGGGCGCTCGCGTTCGCGATCTGGCTGCTGCGCCGCGATCCCCTCGGCGACGCTCGCCTCTCGCTCGCGTTCGCCGTCGCCGCGCTCGCGCTCGCGGCCGCGAGCGTTCTGGCGTGGCTCGCGCTCGGCCGCGCCGGTGCGAGCGCGGGAGCCCGCCTCGCGATCCCGATCGGCGCCGCCTTCGCGGCGCTCGCGGTCGCGCACACGCTCGCGGTCCCGGCGCTGTACGCGCCCCGCTCGCCGCGCCGCGTCGCCGCGGCGGCGAGCGCCCTGGCGGCGGCCGGCGAGCCGATCGGCGTGCTCGGCGACCGCGCGCTCGGCGAGGGCATCGCGTACTACGGCGGACGGCGCGGCGTCCTGCTGGAGACACCGGATCATGTTGCTTCCTTCGCGGCCTCGGGCGGCCGCGTGCTCGTGCTCGCCGAGGACCGGCTGCCCGCGGTCGAGGGCGTCGCTCCGATCCGCGTGCGCGAGCGCATCGAGCTCGACGGCGAGTGGCTGCTGGTCGCCGTCGTCGGCGAGGCGCTAGCCAACGGAGCTGCCGAGCTGCCGTAGCCGTTCGGCGGCCACCACCGCCATCGCCGCCTGCAGGTTGTAGGAGGGGACGAAGCCCGCCATCGGCACGCGCACGACCGTCTCGCAGCGCGCGAGGATCGCGGGCGGGATGCCGCGGCCCTCGCCGCCGATCACGAAGAGCGCGGGGCCCGTCAGGTCGAGCTCCCACGGCGCGCGCGTCCCGACGTCCTCGACGGCGATCGCGCGCACGCCGGCCGCGAGCGCGGCGTCGAGCACCGCCGCGGCCGGCATCCAGTGGACCGGGAAGAAGCGCTCGGCGTGCATCGCCGCGCGCAGCGCGGAGCGACGCGCCGCCCCGTCGAATGCGGCGTCGAGGAAGATCCCGTCCGCCCCCGACACCTCTGCGGTTCGGATCGCGTAACCCGCGTTGCCGGCGTAGGCGACGCCGGCGAGCAGCCACGCCGCGCCGCCCGCCGCGAGCACCTCCGGCGCGCTCGCGCCCGGATCGGGGCCGACCAGGCCGAGCACGTCGGCGGGCGGGTCGCAGCGGCTCATCCGGCGCAGGTCGTTCGCGGTGGCGCCGCGCACCGCGACGCCGCGGGCGCGGGCGCGCTCGGCGAGCGCGCGCAGCGCCGCGTCCGCATCGCGCCGCACCAGCACGACGCGCAGCGCCGCGCCGGCCTGCAGCGCCGCCTCGATCTCGCCGGCGCCCGCGAGCTGGCGACGCGTCACATCGCCGGCTCCGCCGCGCTCCGCTCGCAGCGATTCAGCGCGCCGACCACCGCCTCGAGCGACGCCGCGACGATGCTGCGATGCCGGCCGACGCCCCAGCGCGGCGCGCCGCCTCGAGCCTCGACCTCGAGGTAGGCCACGGCGGCGGCGTCCTCGCCCTCGCCGAGCGCGTGCTCGGCGTAGTCGACGACGTGCAGCTCGATCGCCAGCGCGGAGCGCAGGCCCGCCACGAAGGCGTCGATCGGTCCGCTGCCGGTGCCGCGCAGCGCGATGCGCCGGCCGTCGCGCTCGAGGGTCGCGTCGACCTCGACGGCGTCGCCCGCCGCGCCCGGGAGCACGCGGTGCGACAGCAGCGCGTAGGCGCCGCCGCACAGGTACTCGCGTTCGAAGAGCTGGTGGAGCGCCTTCGACGGGATCTCCTCTTCGCTCGCGTCGGCCCGCGCCTGGACGACCGCGCTGAACTCGACTGCGAGCCGGCGCGGCAGGCGCAGGCCGTGGTCGACCTCCATCACGTAGGCGGTGCCGCCCTTGCCCGACTGGCTGTTGATGCGGATCACCGTCTCGTAGCTGCGGCCCACGTCGCTCGGGTCGATCGGCAGGTAGGGAACCTCCCAGCACGCGCTGCCCGACGCCGCGCGCGCTGCGAGGCCCTTCTTGATCGCGTCCTGGTGCGAGCCCGAGAACGCGGTGTAGACCAGCTCGCCGGCGTAGGGGTGCCGCTCGTGCACCGGCAGCCGGTTGCAGTGCTCCGCCACGCCCACGACCGCGGGCAGATCCGAGAGGTCGAGCCCGGGATCGACGCCCTGGGTGACCAGGTTCAGCGCCAGCGTCACGAGATCGACGTTGCCGGTGCGCTCGCCGTTGCCGAACAGCGTGCCTTCGACGCGCTCGGCGCCGGCCAGCTGGGCCAGCTCCGCGGCGGCGACCGCGCAGCCGCGGTCGTTGTGGGGATGCACCGAGAGCACGACCGCGTCGCGGCCGCGCAGCGCGTGCCCGAACCATTCGATCTGGTCGGCGTAGACGTTCGGCGTCGCCATCTCCACGGTCGCGGGCAGGTTCAAGATCATCTTGCGCTCGCGCGTGGGGCGCCACACCTCCATCACCGCCTCGCAGATCTCGACCGCGAAGTCGAGCTCGGTCCCGGTGAAGCTCTCGGGCGAGTACTCGAGCACGACCTCGGTGTCGGGCAGCGCCGCGGCCAGCTCGGCGATGCGGAGCGCGCCGTCGACGGCCAGCTCGACGATGCCGGCGCGCGCCATGCCGAAGACCACGCGGCGCTGCAGCGTCGAGGTCGAGTTGTAGAGATGCACGATGACCCGGCGCGCGCCACGGATCGCCTCGAGCGTGCGGTCGATCAGCTCTGGGCGCGCCGGGGTCAGCACCTGGATCGTGACGTCGTCGGGGACGCGCTTCTCCTCGATCAGCGCGCGTACGAACTCGAACTCGGTCTGCGAGGCGCTCGGGAAGCCGACCTCGATCTCGCGGAAGCCGATCGCGAGCAGGCGCTCCCACATGCGCAGCTTGCGCTCGCGGCCCATCGGCTCGACGAGCGCCTGATTGCCGTCGCGCAAATCGACGCTGCACCAGATCGGCGGCGCGACGAGCGCGCGCTCGGGCCAGCGCCGGTCCGGCAGCTCGACGGTCGGGAACGGTCGGTACTTCTCGACGGGCATCCGCTTCACGTTCGGCTCCTTGGGCCGAGCCCGATCGGCGGGAGCGTGTCGCGGGGCTGCGTCGATCGGCGACTCAGAACGCGAAACCCTCTCCGGCCGGGCTCGGCGGGAGAGGGTTTCGTGTGTCGGGCGCTCGGATCCTGGCGCGCGCTACCCCTCTCCCGCCCCGGTAAGGAGCAGGCCGGCGAGCAGCGCGAGCGACGGATTTCGAGTCACCATGCGCTCCGACGTGTAGACCAGCCCGCTGCATCGGTCAACCACCCCCCTCGCTCAAGGCCGCGCCGCCGGCGGCCGAAGCGCCCGACGCGGGGTCCCGGGTGGGCCCGCGGAGGTGGGCTTGAGTCGAGCGGCGAAGCGCCACAAGCGCAGGATGTTCTGCGAGATCGTGTACGACGGGCGCGCCCAGAACGCCATCGTGCTCGACGTGTCGCGCACCGGCCTGTTCGTCCAGACCGCGGCGCGCCTGGCGCCCGGCACCGAGATCGATCTCGACGTGCGCCTCGAAGCGAGCGCCGAGCCGATCCGGCTGCGCGCGGCGGTGGCGCGTCAGAAGGCCGTCCCGGCGCAGCTCACCGGCGTCGCGCAAGGGGGCGTCGGCCTGCGCATCCTCGAGGCGCCGCGCGCCTACTACGACGCCATCGGGGAGCCGGCGCCGTGGCGGCTCGCGAAGCCGCGCTCCGCTCCCGAGCCGGCGCCGAGCCCGCCGCCTGCGCCGGCGCCGCGCGCCGAGCCGCGCTTCCGGGTGCGCGTGAAGCAGAGCGACGGGCCCCGCTCGCGTGTGCTCGACATCGTCGCCGAGACCGCCGAGCGGGCCTGCGCGCTCGCGCTCAAGCAGGTCGGAGCCGGCTGGGAGGCGATCGGCGCCGAGCGCGCATGACGCCCGATCGGGGCGACGACGGCGGAGCGCTCCGCGTTCTTGCCTCGTCGCGACCCGGCCCCCTACCTTCCCCGCGCAGAATGCCGGCCCCGCGTGGACGCGACTTCGATCTGACCCGCAAGCAGCTCGCCGAGTGGCTGGCGACCGCGCTGCCGGACGCCCGAAGCCTGGAGGTTTCGGAGCTCTCGGGCCCCGCCGCCACGGGATTCTCGAACGACACGCTGCTCTTCGACCTGCGCTACGAGCAGCGCGGGCGCCGCGTCGAGCGCGCGCTGGTGTGCCGCATCGAGCCGACCGGCTTCGGCGTCTTTCCCGCGTACGACGTCGCGATGCAGTACCGGCTGATGGCCGCGCTGCGCGCCACCGGGGTGCCGGTCCCCGAGATGGCGTGGCTCGAGCGCGACGCGCGCGTGCTCGGCGCGCCGTTCTTCGTGATGGAGCGCGTGGCCGGGCGCATCCCGACCGACAATCCTCCCTACCACGCCGGCGGCTGGATGACGGAAGTGACGCCCGCCGAGCGCGCGGCGATCTGGTGGAGCGCCGTCGACACGCTGGCCGCCGTCCACCGCCAGGACCCGCGCGCGCTCGGCATCGACTTCCTCGCCGCCCCCGGGCCCGGCGACGACGCACACGCGTGGCAGCTGGAGTACTGGGCGCGCTACGCGGAGTGGGCGAGTGAGGGGCGCACCCAGCCGACGGCCGACGCCGCGCTGGCCTGGCTGCGCGCCAACCGGCCGCGCGGAGCCGGCGAGCTGCGGCTGTGCTGGGGCGATTCGCGCGTCGGCAACATGATCTTCCGCGACGGGCGCTGCGTCGCCGTGCTCGACTGGGAGATGGCGACGCTCGGGCCGCCCGAGATGGACCTCGGCTGGTTCCTCTACATGGACCGGCACCACTGCGAGGGCATCGGCGTGCCGCGGCTCGAGGGGTTCCCGGGGCGCGATGAGACGGTGGCGCGCTGGGAAGAGCGCGTCGGCCGCGCGGCGCAGCACGTCGCGTACTACGAGGCGTTCGCCGCCTATCGATTCGCCGTGATCATGCACCGCGTCGGGCGCCAGATGATCGAGTACGGCGTGCTGCCGGCCGACGCGACCTTTCCGGTGGACAACACCGCGACGCACCTGCTCGCGAAGATGCTCGGGTTGCCGGCGCCGGGAGGCTGATCCCCCACGGCAGGATCGCCCCGAGAGCGGCCCGCGTGATATGATGCGCCGAACTCGAAGCGGGGTCCCCATGCCGCCCTCCCGCTCGCCTGGTCGCTC
>Ga0335070_10002742_pt1 | contig 20477 bp, 20 predicted proteins | sample Lox_Sample_13_FD_206722 | JGI IMG/M metagenome (GOLD analysis project Ga0335070, IMG submission 206722) | Soil microbial communities from Loxahatchee National Wildlife Refuge, Florida, United States - Lox_Sample_1.3 | ecosystem: Environmental > Terrestrial > Soil > Wetlands | place: USA...
GAAGCCTTCACCGAACATGACCGCGACATCTCGAACATCTTCGGCAACGTGACGGCGCAGCCGATCCTGCCGCCCTTGTCCTACAGCCTGGTCGCCCGAAAAGCCTGACCCGCGACGCCGGTCAGGGGCCGTTATAGCGCACGGTGCCGAGCCCGGAGAGATCGTAGCCGGTGAGGCTCTGCGCATGGGCGCGGAACGACGGATCTCGCGTGAAGCCCAGAAGCCGTTGGAAAGGCGGCTCGAAATAATCGCGCCGCCGGATCAGCAGGTCGAAGCGCTCCGTCGCCAGCGGCAGAAAGGCGAGCTGCAATTGATGGGCGGCGGCACGGGTGGCGAGACCGGCATCGGCGCGACCACCCAAAACCGCCAACCCGACCTCATGGCCCGTGCTCGCCGTTTCAGGCGCGTAGATCATTTCCTCCGGGTCGGTGCCGGCACGGCGCAAGAGATGATCCAGAAGCTCGCGCGCTCCGGCACCCTCCTGGCGGCGCGCCACTCGCAATCGCCTCTTGGCCAGGGCTTCAATGCCATCGATCCGTAGCGGATTTCCGGGCGCCAGCAGCAAACCCTGCTCGCGCCGGGCCCATTCGATCAACACCGCCTCACTGTCGCCGGTCGCTTCGCGCACGGCTCTCACATTGTAGTCGCCGGTCTCGGGATCGAGCAGATGGAGCCCAGCGACCAGGGCTTCTCCAGCGACGAAACGAGCCAAGCCGTCGCGGCTGCCGCCCGCCATGAGAGCGAGCCCCGAGCCGGACTGCCGTGCCGCCCAATCCAGCAAGGGATCGCGGCTGCCCGCAATCACCGGCGGCGCCGGCGGGGCGGACCGATCCGCCCCCATCGGCCGATCCGGCCCGGCACTCCGTTCGGCCATCCACCGATCGATCAGAGCCTTCTGGAACAGCAGCTTGCCGGTAACGCGGGTGAAAGGGATCGCCTCTTGGCGGACAAGATCATAGATCTTCCGCTCCTTCAGCCGCAGATAGGCCGCCACCTCATGGGTGGTCATCATTTCGGTCATCGACGAAGCTGCCTCGCTTTCCAATGGCCTCCCCGGATGATAGTGGATTTGCCTGAGCTTGGCCTCTGTCCGGAAGACCGGTGATCGGTCGTCAGCCAGGGAGCGAAGGGGGCGAGAATGTCACAGAGCGGGCCGGTTCCGCCGCTCTTCATCGGCGGTTGCGGGCGCAGCGGCACCACGCTGGCCGTCGATCTGCTCGGCATGCATCCGACCTTGTCTCCGATCTATGAGACGGGCTTCGTGCTGGAAGTCGCCCAGCTCCTGTTCTCGAGTTCGGGGCTTTCCGCCTTCGTCGTGGCCGACCAGATCCAACGCCTGATGGAGAAATGGAGCCGCGACCTCCCCTTCCGGCCGCACGACAAGAAGGATTACGAGCGTTACTGGCACGGCGCCCACTATGTCCTGTTCGACCGCGACACCGCCTTGGCCGCAACCGCGACCCTGATCGACGACCTGATGGCAGCCGACACACTGGCCGGCTTCCGGCGCTTCGTCACCAGCCTCTTCGCCGACCATGCGCGCCGCGACGGCAAACCCGCCTGGATCAACAAGACGCCGCTCTATGTGCTGCATCTGCCGCTGCTGAAGCACCTGTTCCCGACAATGAGGTTCCTGCATTGCATACGCGACCCTCGCGACGCGGTTCCGTCGATGTTGAGCCGGCGCTGGGGCCAGCATCAGACATTGGACCAGGGCACTCGCTTCTGGCTTTCCTGCATCGAATCGGCGAGAGCGTTCTCGGCAGGTTGGCCGCAGGACCTGATCGAGACGCGGTTCGAAGATCTCGTGCGTCGGCCCGACGCGGAGACCGGCCGGATCCTGCGGCTGCTCGGCCTCGAGGATCGTTCGGCGGAGATGGTCTCGCGCTTTCGCGAACGGATCCGTTTCGACGCCGATCGCGTCATCGGCGTGGATCGCGACCCGTCGGGCGTCAGCGAGATCGAAGCGATCGCCGGGCCGGCAATGGTCGCGCTGGGCTACCGCTGAGTTGCTACCAGTACTGGAAGCTGCGGGCGAAGCCGGCGCATTGACGTTCGATCACGGCGATTTCCGCCGGCGTCAGGCGCTGCGCGAAGCTGCCGATCCGCGCCTGGCTTTCCGCCTCCTGCCAGCCGGGCGACCAGAAGGCTCCCGCCAACTGATCCTGGCGCTGGCGCTGCCAGGTCTCGGGCGCCAGCGCCGCCGGATGGCCATCGAGCGTCAGGCCGGCAAAGCGCCCAAGAGCTTCCAATGCCGCCGGTTCGCGCCGCGCGACATTTTCATAGCGAACCACATGGAGCCTGCCCTGGAGCAACTGCGTGTTGCTGTAGCTGTCGGCGTAGTAGCTCATCACCAGATCGCAGAGCCGCTCCATGTTGCGGTCGACCTCGACCAGCGGCGAGGCGAGGCCGGCGGCGCGCTGGCGCTCGGCGACCTGGACGATCGAAGCGATGATGTCGCGTGGGTCGCGGACGACCAACACGAAGCGCGCCTCCGGCAGGAGCCGGGCAGCGAGCGAAAAGTGAAAGGCCAGCTCCGGATTCTTGAGCACGAGGCGCTTCGCCTCCGGGTATCGCTGCGAGAGCGCGCGCAGAAAGCGCCGAATGGTCTCGCGCCCGAAATCGTCGAACGCCTCCCGCGAAGCAAAATAGTCGGACAGGAACAGATCGAACCGCTTTTCGCCCTGCTTGTGCGCGGCTAGCAGCTCGGTCAGATGCTGGCACTCGGCGATGACCGGGTTGACGCCCGGCGCCGCGCAGAGAAGCCGCTGCACCAGGGTGGTGCCGCTCCTCATGCAACCGCCCACGAACAGCACCGGAATCTCCGCCACCCTCAGCCTTCCTCTTGGGGAATCGCCTGGAAGTCCTGCCGCTCCAGCCTGCCGTCCGGGTCAACGGCAGGGCCTGCGTTCATTGCCAAACTGCCATGAATTGGCGGACAGGGTCCAGGAATCCCCCGCCCTGGCAGAGAAGCGGCCCTGCCCCCGCCGATCTCGGGATTTTCGCGGCGCCCGCTGGCTTTAGCGCGGTTTAGCCCTACCCGATTCGGGGGCGAAATCGAGCGCCGGAGGCCCTATATTGGGGCCATGAAGGTCTTCTCGCCATGATCGACCCATTCGGCCGGCATATCCGTTATCTGCGCGTATCGGTCACCGATCGCTGCGATTTCCGCTGTGTCTATTGCATGGCGGAAGACATGGAGTTTCTGCCCAAGCGCGAGGTTCTGACGCTGGAGGAGCTGGATCGGCTCTGCAGCGCCTTCGTGCGGCTGGGGGTGAAGAAGCTGCGTCTGACCGGCGGCGAGCCCCTGGTCCGGCGCGGCATCATGCAGCTCTTCCGCAGCCTCTCGCGCCACCTCGAAAGCGGCGCGCTCGAGGAGCTGACGGTCACCACCAACGGCAGCCAGCTGTCCCGCTATTCGGCCGAGCTGGCGAGCCTGGGCGTGCGCCGGGTCAATGTCTCGATCGACACGATGGACGAGCGCAAGTTCGCCGAGATCACGCGGCGCGGCAGCCTGCCGGTGGTGCTGGAGGGGCTCGAGGCTGCCAAGCGCGCGGGGCTTCAGGTGAAGATCAATGCGGTCGCGCTCAAGGGCGTCAATGACGACGAGTTCGATCGGCTCATCGCCTGGTGCGGCGCGGAGGGCTTCGATCTGACCTTGATCGAGGTCATGCCCATGGGCGATATCGGCGGCGAGAACCGGCTCGATCAATATTTGCCGCTATCGATGGTTCGCGCCGACCTGGCAAAGCGCTGGACGCTCGAGGACATCGACTATCGGACCGGTGGGCCGGCGCGCTATGTCCGCATCAGGGAGACGGGCGGCCGGCTCGGCTTCATCACGCCGCTCACCCACAATTTCTGCGAAAGCTGCAACCGGGTGCGGGTGACCTGCACCGGCATGCTCTATATGTGCCTGGGCCAGGAGGACAGCGCCGATCTTCGCGCGCCCCTGCGCGCAGCACCCGGCGACGACGCGCCGCTCGAGGCCGCGATTCGCGAGGCGATTTCGCGCAAGCCCAAAGGCCACGACTTCATGATCGACCGCCGGCATAGGGGTCCGGCCGTGCCGCGCCACATGAGCGTCACCGGCGGCTGACGGCCGCCGTCCCGCGACCGTCAGCGGATTTGAGGGCTGTTTCCTATCGGATCTCGATCTGATGGGCGAATTTGGCGCCGTCGCTGATCGTCACCTGGGTGAAGCCCAGGAGCTTCATCAGATCGAGGAAGGTCGCCTGATCCGCGAGTGTGTATTGCTGGAAGAAGGGCGTCAGGCGCGCGACGGCCGTCAGGTTGGCCAGCAGGGCGCGGGCACGATAGATTGTGTCGAAGCGACCTGATTCGAGGGCGACGATGATCAGTTTGTCGGCATCGTCACCTTTGGCGAAGATCGCATAGCCGGGGTCGTAGCGCTGCGACAGCAGCTGCTTGGTCAGGCCGGTGACGAACCCGATCCGCCGGCTGCGGTCGCTTTCCATCAATGTCTGGACGCGGGCGTAGTAGGTCTCGCTGCTATCAGGCGTCGGATAGTAGTAGTCCGCATGGCTATCGTCGGAAGCCTTCGTGGCGTCGTCGGCCCGGGCCGCCACGGACAAGCCGGCCATCATGGCCGCCATCAGGCCGGCCCATAGCAGCATCCGCCCCTGCAATACCATGCCGCTCGCAGGGCCATTTCGCAGCGATTTCATTCGTAACTCCCCATTGGCGCCCAAGGCATTCCCGAAGCCGCCCCCAGGCCTTTCGGCGCGCACTCTGCCGCGACGCCCCGGTGGCTGGCAAGCATGGCCCTTGCCGTTATAGTGGAGCGTCGCCGTCAACCGCAGGGGACCAGGCTTGTCAGACCGCGCCGCCGCCAGCCGCACCGTCACCCGCGATCGCACCATCGCCTTCGTCGCGGCCGACAGCACCGAGGCTAGAAGCGCGCTCCAGCGCCTGACCCATCGCTACGGCGCCAACGACCCCGAAAAGGCGGGGGTGATCGTGGCGCTTGGCGGCGACGGGTTCATGCTGGAGACGCTGCATCGCTATTTGAATCGCGCCGTGCCGATCTATGGCATGAACTGCGGCACCATCGGCTTCCTGATGAATCAGTATCAGGAGGATGGGCTGCCCGAACGCATCGCGCGCAGCCAGCCGGTCACGCTGCGCCCGCTGCAGATGAAGGCACGCTCGCGCGACGGAAAGCTGGTCGAAGCCATTGCCATCAACGAAGTCTCGCTGCTGCGCGAGACGCGCCAAACCGCCAAGATCGCGATCCGGGTCGATGGCAAGGTCCGCCTGCGCGAGCTGATCTGCGACGGAATTCTGCTGTCGACCCCCGCCGGCAGCACCGCCTACAACCTCTCGGCCCATGGGCCGATTCTGCCCTTGGGCTCGAACCTGCTGGCGCTGACACCGATCAGCGCCTTTCGGCCGCGGCGCTGGCGCGGCGCCCTTTTGCCGGAAGCCGCGGAGACCGTGTTCGAGATCAACGAGCCGGACAAGCGGCCAGTCAGCGCGGTCGCCGATTCGACCGAGGTGCGCGATGTCATCGAGGTCAGCGTGCGGGTGGATCAGACGCGACAGCTCACCCTGCTCTTCGACCCCGAGCACAATCTCGAGGAGCGGATTCTAAGCGAGCAGTTCGTGCCTTGATGTGAAAGTCATTGTGATCGCTTCGCATGTTTTGTGATCGCTACGCTCTACTTTCAAGCTTCGAACGAGCACGGCACAGACATCGCGTCTCATTCTGAAACCGCCCCTCCCCCTCCCCCCTTCCGCTCGACGGCTTCGCCGTCGGGGAAGGGGGTGATGATTTTTCTTCACCCCCTTGCCTTGCGGGAGGAGGCGGGCGGAGGGGTAGCCGCCTACTCCGCCGCTTCCGCTTCGCTTGCGGCGAAATCGACGATGCGGGCGACCAGCCGGTCGAGGTCCGATTTCAGCCGCTCGAACCCGCCATGGGTCGTCACGCTCATCTCGTCGAGATAGAGCCGGCGATTGATCTCGATCTGCAAGGAATGGCGGCCTTGATCCGGCATGCCGTGACGGGTCACCAGCTCGGCGCCGCGGAAGGGCGCATTGATCGCGACGCTGTAGCCCATCGCGCGCAACTCGCCCGCCACCAGATCGCGGAAGGCCGGATCGCAGCTCTCGCCATCGAGATCGCCCAGCACGAAATCCTCGCGGATCGGCGCCGGCGTGCCCTGCCGGCCCCGGCCCATCGCCTTCATCGAATGGCAGTTGAGATGCCAAACCTGGCCGAACCGCGCATGGGTGGCGTCGAGCATCGCCTGCAGCTTGTCGTGATAAGGCCGATGATAACCCTTGAGCCGCGCCTGGATTTCGACCGAAGGCAGCAGGCGGTCATAGACCGCGAGCCGCGGGCCCACCAGGCGGCGGACGACGCCGAGCCCCTTCTCGGCCCGCTCGGAGGGCCTGATCTCGCCAGGCCAGGGATCGGCCAGCAGCAGCGGGTCGATCTCCGTCTCATGCCGGTTGGGATCGACATAGCTTCGTGGGAACAGAGCCGACAGAAGGCTGGCACCCAGCCGCGCGGCATCTTCGAACAGCCGGTCCACATAGGCATCCTCGGTCCGCCGCAATGCCTCGAAGGGCGCGGCATAGCCGAAATCCCCCGGATATTCCCGCCCGCTATGAGGGGAGTCGAGCACCAGGGGCGCCGCACCGGCCACGGGCTCCAGGCTCAGCCATCGTCGTTCGAGGCACCGCTCTCGCATCGGCCGACTATAGCCCAAAACCGGTGCATGTTCGAAAAATGGCCATTTGCCCGACCTTTAGCGCCGGCTCGGGTCCTTGGCCTCGCCCGGCTCCCTGTCTTATGATGGGGGTTTCCCGCTGCAACACGGAACCCATTCTCTTGTCGCCCTCTTCGCGAAGCCTGGACCTGATCCGCAAGCTCGTGGCCTTCGACACCACGAGCCGCAACTCGAACCTCCAGATCATCGATTTCATCCGCGACTATCTCGCCTCGCACGGCGTCCAATCGCAGATGGTATTCGACGAGAGCGGCAAGAAGGCGAACCTCTACGCGACACTGGGGCCGACCGACCGGCCGGGCATCGCGCTCTCGGGCCATACCGACGTGGTGCCGATCGACGGCCAGGAATGGAGCAGCGATCCTTGGACGGTGGCGGAGCGCGACGGCAAGCTCTATGGCCGGGGCACCTGCGACATGAAGAGCTTCCTGGCGATCACCCTCGCCATGGTGCCGGAATTCCTCAAGCAGCCGCTGCAGCAGCCGATCCACCTGATCTTCTCCTATGACGAGGAGGTCGGCTGCGTCGGCGTACGCCGCCTCATTGCGCTGCTCAAGGATCTGCGGGTCAAGCCCTCGGCCGTCATCATCGGCGAGCCGACCGACATGAAGGTGATCGTCGCGCATAAGGGCAAGAAGAGCCTGCGCGCGCGGGTGCGCGGCTTCGAGGCCCATTCCTCGCTGGCACCCAAGGGGGTCAACGCAATCGAATATGCGGCCGAGATGATCGCTTTCCTGAAGCGGATGGGACAGCGCTGCGCCAAGAATGGGCCGTTCGACGACGACTATGACGTCGCTCACACGACGGTTCATACCGGCGTGATCCATGGCGGCACGGCGCTCAATATCGTGCCGAAGGATTGCTACTTCGATTTCGAGTTCCGCTATATCGCCGGGGTCGATCCCGAGGCGATGTTCGGCGAGCTCAAAGCCTTCGTCGATCGCGAGCTGCTGCCGGCGATGCGTGCGGTGGCGCCCGACACCGGCATCACCTTCGAGGAGATTTCGGCCTTCCCCGGCCTCAACATGCCCGAAGAGGCGGATCTGGTGGTCCTCGCCAAGAAGCTCGCCGGCGCCAACATGGTGCGCAAGGTGGCCTTCGGCACCGAGGCCGGGCTGTTCCAGCAGGCAGGCCTGCCGACCATCATCTGCGGACCCGGCAGCATTGCCCAAGCACATAAGCCCGACGAGTGGGTGAGCCTCGATCAGCTGGCCCAATGTGAAAGCTTCATGCACCGGCTCCTGGACCGGGTCCGCCAGAAGGACGCCGCCTGACCGGCATCGTCGCCGATAACCTGCCATTGCCGCGAGTAGCCCCGCCCTCTAGCATGGGGCCCATGCGGCCCCTCGCCGCCTACTTGTCGATTTTGGTACTGGCCGGCTTCGCCATGGCGAGTCCCGGATCGGGATCCGGGGCCCGCGCCGCGGAAGGAGCTGCCGGCGGGGATAATGCTGCGCCCGCCACCAGCACCGCGCCGCCGGTTCGCCAGGCCCAGGATTTGGATTTGGCCGCGACTTGGGACCACGCGCAGGTCTTCCTCCGTTACGAGGACGACGAGCTCAATCTTCGCGTCATCAGCGGGCCGATGGATCAGCCTTACATTCGGCATTTCCTCGCCCTCCATGCCGCCGATCCGCTGCCGGTTGTGATTCACCTCCACGGCTGCGCGCGCTCCGACGACCTTGCCGACATCCGCAATCAAGGCAGCACCCTGGCCGAGCTGGGCTATATCGTGATCGCACCGGACAGCTTCGCCCGCCGAGACCGGCCAATTGGCTGCGACGCGCGTACCCAGATGCGCGATTTCGGGGCCCCCTTGGCGCAGATCCAGCAATGGCGCATCGCCGAGCTGGGCTATGCGCTGGGCCAGGTGTTGGAGGCGCCTTGGGCCGACAAGTCGCATATCTTCGCCGGCGGTTTCGACGAAGGCGGCGATGCGGTGCTGGCCTTCGCCGATCCCTCCCTCGCCGGCCGTTTCGCGATCGGTGCGCCTTGCCGCTTCCTGCCCCAGCGGGCGGATAAGCTGCCCACCCTGCTCATCGCCTCGAGCCGCGATCTGTGGTTCGATGCGAACCATGAGCCCGAGGCTCGCGGACGTTGCCGCCAGAGGCTGCGCGGAAGCGCCAATGTCAGCCTGTTCGAGTCCGACGGCGTACTTCACGATGCGCTGATCTACGAAGAGTCCCGCGTGACATTATGGGATTTCCTGGTCCGCGCGAGCTTCCTCTAGCCGCCCCCGCTCGATCCTTGGGCCTCCGCCGCTCCGGAGCGCCGCCATTGCCTCGGATTCATGCTGCAAATGTCGGTAAGGCGCTACTTTCGTCCTATAGAATGTCATCGGCGCTCGGCAGGATCATTCCTCGATCGAAGAGGAAATTCCCTGCATGACGGATCCCGAAGAACCCTCCGACGCCGGCTCAACCAGTCGGCGTGACCTGCTGCGATTGGCGGCCGCAGTCGCGGTCGCAGGTCCCCTCCTGGCCGAACTGCCGGCCCCAGCAGAGGCTGAGGGCGCCGATCCCGACGCCTTCTCGAAATTCCCCAAAAGCAACAATGGGAGACACAACATGAGCTACGTCACGACCAAGGACGGCACCCAGATCTATTACAAGGACTGGGGCAAAGGTCAGCCGGTCGTCTTCAGCCATGGCTGGCCGCTGAGCGCGGATGCTTTCGAAGACCAGATGTTCTATCTGGCGTCCCGTGGCTATCGCTGCATCGCCCATGACCGCCGCGGCCATGGCCGGTCAAGCCAGCCCTGGGAAGGCAACGACCTCGATACCTATGCCGACGACCTGGCGACACTGGTGGATCATCTCGATCTGAAGAACGCCATCCATGTCGGCCATTCCACCGGCGGTGGCGAGGTGACCCGCTATATCGGCCGCCATGGCACGAAGCGCGTGGCCAAGGCCGTGTTGATCGGCGCGATCCCGCCGCTCATGCTGAAGACGGCCGCCAATCCCGGTGGTCTGCCGCTCGACGTCTTCGATGGCCTTCGCGCCAACGTGCTGGCAGATCGCTCTCAGTTCTGGAAAGACCTCAGCATGCCCTTCTACGGCTATAACCGGCCGGGTGCGAAGGTCTCCGAGGGCGTGCGGGAATCCTTCTGGCTGCAGAGCATGATGGCCGGATTTCCCGCTTCGTACTTCTGCATCAAGGCCTTCTCCGAGACCGACTTGACGGAGGACCTCAAGAAGATCGACAAGCCGACCTTGATCCTGCATGGCGACGACGACCAAATCGTGCCGATCGCCGATTCGGCGCTGCTCTCTTCGAAGATCGTCAAGGACGCCAAGCTCGTCGTCTACAAGGGCGCGCCGCACGGCATGTGCACGACCCTGAAGGACAAGGTCAACGAGGAGCTGCTCGCCTTCTGCAAGGCTTGAGATCGACCGGCCGGCGCCGCATGAGACGGCGGCGCCGGCCGCTTCCCACCTCTCCCGCCACCATCACCAAAGGAACATCGCCATGGGCCAGAAGATCGATATCGCCGTCTCGGACGGCGCCGGCAAGATGGGCGCCTATCTCGCCTCGCCCTCCGGGCAGGCCAAGGCCGGCATTGTGGTGATTCAGGAGATTCTCGGCGTCAACCCCGGAATCCGCGCCATGACCGACAGTTGGGCGGCGAAAGGATATGCCGCGGCCGCACCCGATCTCTTCTGGCGGATGAAGCCGAGTGTCGAGCTCGACGCCGATGTGCCGGAACAATTCCAACAGGGCCTCGCCTACATGCAAAAATTCGATCAAGACAAGGGCATCGACGATCTCAAGGCGAGCATCGCGGCCTTGCGCGCCCGGGGCTGCAAGAAGGTCGGCGTGATCGGGTATTGCCTGGGCGGCCGGCTCGCCTTCCTCTGTTCCACCCGCACCGACAGCGATGCCACTGCCGCCTATTACGGCGTCGGACTTGACGGGCTCCTTGGCGAGAAGGGTGGGATCAAGAAGCCGCTGCTGATGCATATCGCCAAGCAGGACAAGTTCGTTCCGCCAGAGGCCCAGGCGAAGGTGCGTGCGGCGCTGAAGAACAACCAGCTTGTGACGATCTACGATTATGAGGCCGACCATGCCTTCGCGCGTCATAGCGGCAGCTCGCGCGTGCCGGCTCTGGCCGAGCAAGCCGACGGCAGGACCGTGGCGTTCTTCGCCAAGAACCTGGCGTAGTCGCCAGTCGGGGCGGAACACCGGCCGACGGACGGCCGGTCCTTTCAGCCGGAATTCCCGACGCGGCCCGTGAACTGCCCGGTGTCGCGCGCGGTCGGATTCGTTGTGGGCACTAGCAAAAAGGCCGCTCGGCGCGATGCGGCGACAGCCGGCTCGGCCTTCAATATTCGTCCTTGGTTTCCTCTTCGCGGGCTTGCGCTTCGGGCTCAGCCGCGGCGGCGCCCGTCTGCGGCTCATCGTTATCGATATATTTCTGGTTGGCGAAGCGGATAGCCGCGGCTTCGTCGTCATAGAGGAACGGCAGGGTCGCATAGCGCAGCCCACGCGTGACCGGCAATGCCTCATGCAGCAACGAGCAGGAGAATACGATCGCGCCGCCAGTGGGGGCCTTGTAGGTGCGGGGTCCGAATTCCGGGAACTGCAACTCGCCCCCGTCATGCTCTTCGGCATTCAGATTGATGGTGACGGCGAAGCGTCGATGGACGGTCCCCGGGGTGGTGTTGTCGCGGTGCGCCCTGAAGAAGCCCGCATCCTCGGCACTGTAGCAGGCGACGATATAGCGCTCGATCCGGCTGACCGAGAACTGGAAGGACTTCTTGATCTCGGGCGCTAGACGGGCATGAATGCGCTGCGCCAGCGCGCTGCGCAAGGCGGGATCCTCGATGATTACGTCGCTGCGGCGCTTGAAATTGGGGTCGAGCTTTCCGACCGTTCTCCCGTTCTCGGTGCGCATGAAACCTGAAGCGCTGGGTTGCCCGCTCACATAGACGCCGATCAGCGACTTGCAGAGCTCCGGCTCCAGGACGCGCGGAACGAGAAGCACCGGCGCCCACAGCTCGGACGCAACACCCGCATGAGCTGCAGGTTCCGGGATCCCCTTAAGCGCCGCAATGAAGACATCCGGACGTTCGATAATGCCGCGGGCATAGACGCGAAGCATCGGGTCGAGAATCACCCAATAGGGCCGATAGGCCCGCTCCGGACCCTTGCGGCGGCGACCCAGGGCACCGTAGAGACCCGAGACATGGCCGTCCGGATCGTGAAAGACGCGTTGCTTGGGAAACGCGGCCGCGACCAAGGGATCGCGCAGATCCGCGGCGTCGAGGGAAATGGCGAAGCGCATAGAGAGGTCGTCGCGGTCGGTGAGCGAGGCGCCCGCCAGCTGCTCGACGAAAGCCCGGCATGCGGGAATGCGGGCCTGGCCTAGAAAAACCAGAGCGACGAAGCGGCCGCCCAGGCTCGCCATCGCGAAGCGGGGGTTGAACAGCGTGGGCGCCTCGAACCAAGGTCCGGGCTCGCCCAACCCAACCGGCCAGTCACGCATCTCGGCCATCCAGCCCCCGTGCTGCCGCCAGCGCTGGCATAACCCTTAGGCGGCCCCAGCGGCAAGCGCCGAGGCGGCTCCCCCGCCGCGGAGCCCGTGCCTGCGGGTCGGTCGTGCGACCCAACAAGGCCCTGCCCTGGGCACCGACCGGCGTAATGTCCAAGCCATCTCAGCAAGGATCGGCTTTGGGTCTGCCAGGAGGGCGCTTTATGCTTAACTTTCGGTAAGATCGGCGATTGGCCGGCGAAGGCGGCCGACGAGACCGCCCGGCTCCGGCAGCGCTTTACAGAGAAGAGAGCCAGTCATCATGACCACGCCGGGCATGAAAGGCACCGTCGCGATGGCGCTGCCGGAGCGCAAGCAGCTCACCCTCGAAGCGGCCCGACGCGTCGCGGCGGCGGCCGAGGCCGACGCCCTGCGGCAAGGCTTCACCATGTGCATCGCCATCGTGGACGATGGCGGTCACCTGCTCTGTTTCGAGCGCATGGACGACACGCAGCTCGGCAGCATCGAGGTGGCGATCGCGAAGGCGCGCTCGGCACTCCTGTTCAAGCGGCCGACCAAGGCGCTCGAGGATCGGTTGACCGGCGGCTGGATGCCCGCCTTGGGCCTGCCTGGCGTCGTGCCGGTGGAAGGCGGCCTGCCCTTGGTGGTGGACGAGGAGATCATCGGCGCGATCGGCATCAGCGGCGGCTCCGCTCAGCAGGACGGACGTGTTGCTGCCGCGGGTCTGGCAGTGCTGGCATGAGGGGGAACGTTAGGCGCGCAACGATCGAGGATGATGGTGCCCGCTGCCGGACTCGAACCGGCACAGCCCTTTCGGGCCTAGGGATTTTAAGTCCCTTGCGTCTACCAGTTTCGCCAAGCGGGCAGGTTGATTGCGGCAGACCGGCCAGAGGCTAGTCGTCAGAACCCTGCCGACACAAGGCGGAAGGATGTCGCCGACCCGGCTCTAGGTCGCTCGCGGCGAAGCCTAGGCCTCGCCGAGAATCGTGTTCGCGCTGCTCTTCAGGCCGCGGCACCGGCGCAATCGTGACCGCCAGCGCCATCCGGTGCCGCTGGTGGCGGCGACGTTGATCGCCTCGACGACATCACGGCTGATCTGTCCCGAGGGCGGCCATCACGCGCTGGCGAGGAACTTCCTGAAGGACGCGATGACGGCCGCGCATCTCCAGCAAGAGGCGAAGGCCGGCTGCGGACCGGCCGGCAGTCAGGCGATCTCGCCCTCGATCGGGTCCGCGCCGTGATCGCGGATCAGCGCGCGCAGCCCTTCCGCCACCTCATCGAGCTCGGCCTCGTCGGTGCCCCGCGCCACCAGGCTGGTGCCGAATTTGCCCCGGCGAAAGAAAGGATAGCTGCCGAGATCGACGGCAGGATGGCGGGTTTGGAGCGCGCCCAGCGCCTCAGCAATGACGCCTTCGCCGAGATAAGTGCTGACGGTGCGTGAGGCCACGGGTCGACCGCCCTTCAACCCGCCCTTCAGCCCGTCGAACATGGCGCGCATGATGGCCGGCACACCCGCCAGTACATAGACATTGCCGATCTGGAAGCCCGGTGCCGTCGAGACCGGGTTCTCGATGAGCCGGCTGCCCTTGGGCACCGTCGCCATGCGCAGCCGGGCTTCGTTCAGCTGATCGCCCGTGTAATGGCGCCGGAGCAGCGCGACCGCCTCCGGGTCCCGCACAAGCTCGACGCCGAAGGCCTTGGCGACGCAGGCCGAGGTGATGTCATCATGGGTCGGCCCGATTCCGCCGGTAGTGAAGACATAGCTGTAGCGCGCGCGGCATGCATTCACGGCAGCGACGATCTCGGCCTCGATGTCGGGCACGACACGAGCCTCGCGAACCGGGATGCCGAGCGCGCTCAGCTCCTTGGCCAGATAAGCCAGATTCACGTCCTGGGTGCGGCCCGACAGGATCTCATTGCCGATGATGAGAACGGCGGCGGTCGCGGACTGGCTCGCGGGCTGGTTCATGGGGCTCGCAGGGATCGGCACCGAGATCGAGCTGCTCGATCGAAGATTGGTCAGGCAATCAAGGATAGGTAGGCAACGATGGATTGATGTCCGGAGAAGGCGTCGGTGTCACTTCGGGTGCCGCCCCCGATGGTGCAGCCGGCGCCGCCGAAGCTCCCCCCTGCTGCTCGACCTGCACCGGCTTCGCACTCGGATTCTGGCTGTCATAGCCGCGCGCGCGCATGCAGTCGTCGACGATCCGCTCGTAGCGCTGTTTGGTGTTGTATTGGCCCAAGTTGTTGTTCAGATCGCCCATGCCCTGCTGCAGGTTGCTGTTGGGGGTCTGATTGTTGATGTCCTGGTCGATGGCCTGGTCCCGCTTGATCATGGCGCGGGCCTGTTCCTGGCAAGAACTGAGAACGTCGGGCGGTGCCGCCGCGTTGCCTGCGCTGGTGGCGCCGCTGCTCCCGCCGCTGCTGGTACTCCCACCCCATCCGAGGGACTGCATGACCGAGCAGCCGCTGAGCAGCAGCAGAAGTGCCAGAGCCGGAAATCGCATGACAAAAACCTTTGGTGATGAGCCAGGTAACTGGAAATTAAATAAGTCGCGGACCGCATTCCTCAAGGACCACGACGACGGCGGCGAGCTTAGCAATGGCAGGATGCCTACCGCAATGAGCCCGGGCCGGGCGCCTCGGTGACAGCATTCGGGCAGCGACCGGTGGGCAAGTCAAAGCTCCCATTTCCGGCATTGCGGAGAGTTCAGGAGGGCGACGCAGGGCGGCTCTGCGTCGATGCGAGGACCGCAGCCCTTGCAAATCGCTAGCAAGCGCCATTAATAGGGGCCCTGAAACCTCCTTGCGGACCCGGGTGGTTCCTCGCGCGCTGTTTGGCCGCGGCAGGCCGGAACCGCCCCAGCCGTAGAAACGCTCGCTCCGACCCGACATGACATCGAACGATATCGCCCACGACTGGCGTCACGAAGAGCGCCGCATCAAGATCCACGGGCCCGAAGATTTCGCCGGCATGCGGGCGGCGGGGCGTCTCGCTGCCGAAACGCTGGACTTCATCGCGCCGCATGTGGTTCCGGGCGTGACCACGGGCGAGCTGGACCGGCTTTGTCACGACTTCATTGTCGGCCACGGCGCGATCCCGGCGCCGCTCAACTACCGGGGTTTCCCCAAATCGATCTGCACCTCGATCAACCACGTCGTCTGTCACGGCATTCCGGGCGACAAGAAGCTATTGAAAGGCGACATTCTCAATATCGACGTGACCACGATCCTCGATGGCTGGCATGGCGACACCAATCGCATGTTCTATGTCGGCGAAATCGGGGTGAAGGCGCTCCGCCTTTGCGAAGTGACCTACGAGGCAATGATGCGCGGCATCGAGGTGGTCCGCCCCGGGGCCACGCTGGGCGATATCGGGCACGCCATCCAAAGCTATGCGGAAAGCCATCGCTACTCGGTGGTCCGCGACTTCTGCGGTCACGGTATCGGCCGGGTGTTTCACGACGCGCCCAGCGTGCTCCATTTCGGCCGCCGCAGCAGCGGCCCGACCTTGCGCGAGGGCATGTTCTTCACGATCGAGCCGATGATCAATGCGGGCCGCTTCGAGGTGAAGCTGCTCGACGACGGATGGACCGCCGTGACGCGCGATCGCTCGCTCTCGGCCCAGTTCGAGCACAGCATCGGCGTCACCGCCAACGGCTTCGAAATTTTCACCCTGTCGCCCAAGGGCTGGAACCTCCCGCCCTACCCCGCGTAGCACGCCGCGCCGCAGCGGCCTGTCAAAGGTCGCGGACGCTTGCCGCAACCCGGCCGAGGCCCTAGGGTCTGGCCGGTCCGCTACCGGCCCGCGGGGAACGTGCATCCATGTCCGACCCGATTCCATCTCGCTCCGCGGCGCCGTCCGGCCCCGCCTTGAGGTCGGTTCCGGTCGTCCAGTTGACGGGCCATGCGCGGGCCTGGAGCCGGGCAGCCTTCACGGCCGCGTTCGAGGATCTGCGTGACGGCGCCTGCGACTGGCGGCTCTCGCTGCTCCTGGGTTGGAGCGAGCTGCGCCGCCGCTATCGCCGCTCATTGCTGGGCCCCTTCTGGATCACCCTCAGCATGGCGATCTTCATTCTGCTGGTCGGCGGGGTGTTCTCCCAGCTCTCGAGCAGCTCGATGCGCGAGTTCATGCCCTATATCGCCACCGGCTATGCCACCTGGCTGCTGCTGTCATCCTTCGTTACCGACGGCTGCACGGTCTTCATCGCATCGCTTCGTTTCCTGCGCCAGATGCGGCTGCCGAAGACCACCTTCGTCCTGGCCTCGGTGTGGCGCAACCTTCTGGTCTTTGCCCATAACCTGCCGGTCGTTCTGGTCATCCTCGCTCTCGCCGGCGTGCGACCGACGCCTTGGACGCTGATGCTGATCCCGGCTTTCCTCGCCACCGCGGCCGCCGGGCTGATCCTGGTCCTGGTGCTGGGGATGATCGCCGCCCGATTCCGGGATCTCATCCCGATCGTCACCAGCCTGCTGCAGTTGCTGTTTTTCCTGACGCCGGTCCTCTATCAGCCGGCGCGCCTGGGCCAGGCGGGCCGGTTGCTGGCTTTCAATCCCGCCACCCATTTCATCGAGATCATGCGCTCCGCCTTCCTGGGCGAGGCGCCGCCGGCGACGAGCTGGCTGGCGGTCCTGGGCATGCTCGTCGCCGGCGCCATCGGCGGCTTCCTGTTGTTCGCGCGCTTTCGCGCCCGCATCACCTACTGGGTATGATCGCCATGGCGCGAATCCAACTCGACCGGGTATCGGTCGACCTTCCGGTCTATAGCGCGAGCGCGCGCTCGTTGAAGGCCAGGCTCCTGCCGGCGGGCCGCATCGGCGAGGGACCGCGGCATCAGATTCTGGTCCATGCCCTCCGGGACGTCAGCTGCGAGTTTCAGGCCGGCGATCATGTCGCGCTGATCGGTCGCAATGGGGCCGGAAAATCGACGCTGCTCTCGGTTCTGGCCGGCATCTACGAGCCGGCTTACGGCCAGGTCCGCATCGAAGGCAACATTGCCGCTTTGCTGGACATGAGTCTCGGTATGGAGGAAGACGCCACCGGCCGGGAGAACGTCATCCTGCGCGGTCGCCTGCTTGGCATGAGCAAGGCCGAGATCATGGCGCGCGTACCGGAGATCGTCGAGTTCGCGGCGCTCGGCGACCATATTGACCTGCCGCTCAGCGCCTATTCGACCGGCATGCGCTTGCGTCTGGCCTTCTCCGTCTCCACCTGCGTCGCGCCGGATGTTCTTCTACTCGATGAGATCATCGGGGTCGGCGACGTCGAGTTCGCCAAGCGGTCGGCCGAACGGTTGCAGCAATTGATCCAGCGCGCCCAGATCCTCGTGGTCGCGTCCCACAACACCCATCTCCTCGCCGAGCTCTGCAACAAGGCGATCTGGCTCGAAGGCGGACGCGTGCGCGAGATCGGCCCTGCCCCCGCGGTGATGGCCCGGTATCAAAGTTCCTGATCGGCGGCCACATCCATGACCACGAGCAAGCTCCCGGCCCAGCATCGGATGCAGGCGATCCTGCTGCTTCTCGGCGCCATGGCGATTCTGCCCCTGATGGACGCCATCGCGAAGCATCTCAGCCATGAGATGTCGCTGTGGCAGATCACCTGGGCGCGCTTCACTTTTCATGTCCTCTGGCTGACACCCGCCTTCCTCGCGCGCCATCGGCTCCGGGAGTTGATGCCGGCCCGGGCGGGCCTGCAGCTTTTGCGGGGGCTCTGCCTGACGGCTTCGACGTTCCTCTTCTTCGCCGGCGTCGCCTATATGCCGATCGCGGATACGCTGGCGCTGAGCTTCGTCTCGCCGCTGAGCGTGACCCTGCTGTCGCCGTTTCTGCTGGGCGAGAGGGTCGGATTTCGCCGCCTGAGCGCGGTCGGCGTCGGCCTCTTGGGCGCGCTTGTGATCATCCGCCCCGGGCTCGGCGTGTTTCAGCCGGCCGCTCTTTTCGGCATCGGCACCGGCCTGGTCTATGCTTTCTATGTGATCATCACCCGCCGGCTCGCGGGCACGGCGCCGGCGCTGGTCACGCTGGCCTATACCGCGCTGCTGGGCCTGATCGGCACCAGCCTGATCGTGCCGTTCTTTTGGGTGGCGCCGAGCCTCGAGCAATGGGGTTTCATGGTCGCGCTGGGCGCGATCGCGGCACTCGGCCACTACCTGGTGATCTTGGCCTATGAGCGTGGCGAGGCGTCGATGCTCTCGCCTTTTTCCTATGCCGAGATGATCGGCGCCGTCACGGTGGGCTATGTCTTTTTCGGCGATTTTCCCGATCGTTGGACCTGGGTCGGGATCGCGATCCTGATCGGGAGCGGCGTCTACATTTCGATCCGCGAGCATCGTGTCTCGCCTCGGCCCGTGAGCGCGGCGAAGGAGCCCGAGGAGATCACCGCCGGGTGAGGCGCCGGTCGAGGGTGAAGGCTTGACCGATCAGACGGCCGCACGACGACCGAGAGACGCGCCCTCGCCCGCTTCGCCGTCCGCCGATGGCAGATGCGCGACGGATGGGGCCCGTGGGAGCGACGCCTGTGTCGGACAGCCGCCGGCCAATCCGTGCAGATCGGCGACGACGCTCGCGGGGATCGGGCCTGGGGTGGAGACTTTTGGATCTCCACCGGCCCCTCATGCTGCTACCGCCGCGCTTTGCGCCGCGCGACCGAATCCGCCACGATACAGAGGATCTCGAACATCAGATTGGCGCCGTTGAGGGCGGTGTGGCCTTGCGGGTCGAGCGGCGGCGAGACCTCGCAGACATCGCCGCCGATCAGGTTGAGCCCCATCAGCCCGCGCAAGACCACCTGCGCATCGCGCATGGTGAGCCCGCCCGGCTCGGGCGCGCCGGTGCCGGGGCAGTAGACCGGATCGAGGCCATCGATGTCGAAGGTGACATAGGTCGGGTGCTGCCCGACCACGCGATGGATCTCCTTCACCACCTCTTTGCGGCCCATCTCGTCGAAGTCGTCCATGGTGATGACGCGCATGCCGACGTCGTAGCCATATTGGATGTCGTCGTCGCTGTAGCGCGTGCCGCGCAGCCCGATCTGGATCGTGCGCTTCGGGTCGATGATCCCCTCCTCGACCGCGCGGCGGAACGGCGTGGCGTGATTGATCCGCGAGCCCAGCAGCTCGTCGAGGGTATCGGCATGGGCGTCGAAATGGACGCAACCGACCGGGCCGTTCTTCACAATGCCGCGCAGGATCGGGAGCGTGACGGTATGGTCGCCACCGACCGAGACGGGGGCCGCGCCCGCCTTCGCGATCTCGGAGAAGAACTCGGTGATCTTGTCGATGCTGCCGGCCGCATCGAGCGGATTGACCGGCGCGTCGCCGACATCGGCCACCTGGCAAAGCTCGAACGGTGCCACGCGGGTGGTGGGATTTACCTGGCGGATCAGCCGGGACATCTCGCGGATCTGCGCCGGCCCATGACGGGGACCGTCGCGATTGGTCGAACCGAGGTCGAACGGCACGCCCGCGAGCGCGATATCGAGCCCCGCGGCGCTCGGCCGATAGGGCGTGCGCATGAAGGTCGCGAGATGGGCGAAGCGCGGAATGACGGCGGAATCGATTGGGCGCAGCCGCTCGTTGTGGCGCGGGCTATGGTCGTTCATGCGGGTCCTCCCTCTCATCTCTTCTTGTTGCCGGCAAACCGCCGGTACTAGTCCTTCTTCTCGAATCGCGCGTCGCGCCAGGCGAGCGCGGCCTTGAGCCCGTCGCGCTGGCGGATCTCGCGGAAGGTCTTGCCCTCGGGCGTCTGCAGCGCCTCGATCTGCACGTCGGTGTCGAGCCCCATGGCAAGCGCCTGCTCGAAGCCCATGATCGAGTAGGTGCGGTTGACGGCCTGCTTGGTGAGCCGAACCTTCTCGCGATCGTTGATCGCGATCTCGCGAGCGATCGCCAGCGCCACCTTGACCTCCTCGCCCTCGGGCACGACCCGGTTCACCAGCCCCATCGCCAAGGCGTCCTCGGCCGAGATCTTGTCATTGCCGGTCAGGAGCGCCTCCTTGGCGCGCTTGGGCCCGGAGAGCCAGGGCATGAGGAGCGCGATGATGCCGCTGCCGAAGCGCAGCTCGGGCTCGCCGAAGCGCGCCCCGGCCGCAGCGATGGTGATGTCGCAGGCCATGGCCAGCTCGCAGGCGCCGGCCAAGGCATAGCCCTTCACCGCCGCCACCGTCGGCAGGGGGCTGTGCCAGAAGCGCATGACGAAATCGAAATCGGCCTGCAGCACGGGCCGGA
>Ga0335070_10002743_pt1 | contig 20467 bp, 16 predicted proteins | sample Lox_Sample_13_FD_206722 | JGI IMG/M metagenome (GOLD analysis project Ga0335070, IMG submission 206722) | Soil microbial communities from Loxahatchee National Wildlife Refuge, Florida, United States - Lox_Sample_1.3 | ecosystem: Environmental > Terrestrial > Soil > Wetlands | place: USA...
CTTCCCCCATGCGCGTGCTGGGCATCGACTGCGGCACGGAGTACACCGGTTACGGCGTGGTGGAACTCTTCGCCGACGAGCGGCTGGCGTGCGTTGAATGTGGGGCGATCCGAGTCTCTCCGCGCGAACCGATGCCTGTGCGTCTGGCGCACATTTCGAGCCGCCTGCAGGAGCTTATCGCGCAGCACCATCCGGATCGTGTGGCCATCGAAGACGTATTCTATGCGGTGAACGTGAAGTCCGCGCTGAAGCTCGGGCAGGTGCGCGGGGTTGCCATGCTGGCGGCGGCTTCGGCGGGGCTTGAAGTCGCCGAGTATTCGCCGCTCTCGATCAAGTCAGCGGTGGTGGGGTACGGAAAGGCCGAAAAGCACCAGGTGCAGCAGATGGTGAAGCGGCTGCTGAAACTCGATCACGTTCCCGAGCCGGCCGATGCAGCCGATGCGCTGGCTATTGCGATCTGCCACCTGCACACGGCGGCGACGCGGGAACGGCAAGCGGCCACGCAGCGGTGATAGCGGCGTTACGGCTCCGCAGCAGACTGCTGACAATCCCCGCTTGACGAACCTTGCTCGCGTACCCAATGATTACAGGGGCCATGGTACGCATACTGCAGCTTTCCTGCCTGGTGATGCTTGCTTCGATCTTCACTTATTCACAGGCCCAGGAGCAGGCGTCTGTCACCTTTGCGCTCGATTTCCCCGGGTCGGTGCCGGAGCACTACTCGATTCGCGTCCAGTCCGACGGCAAAGCGCATTACGAATCGAGCGGCAAGTTTTTCCCTGACTCGGAGGAAAGGGACAGCTTCGCGTTGGAATGCAACGTTTCGTCGGCGACGCGCCAGAAGATTTTCGATCTGGCCGCCAAGGCGGGGTATTTTCAGAAAGACCTGGACTCCCACCGCAAGAACATGGCGTTCACGGGGAAGAAGACGCTCGCCTACAAGGATGCGCAGCGGAGCGCGGAATCCACCTACAATTTTCCCTCCGATCCGGCGGTACAGGAGCTGACGGACGTCTTCCAGAACCTGTCCGCGACCCTGGAGCTCGGACATCGGCTGGATTACGACCGCCGCTACCAGAAACTTGCCCTCGACGAAGAACTGAAGCGCGCCGAGGAAATGGCCCGTACCACTCCGCTGGTCGAACTGCAGGCGATTGTCTCGGTCCTCCAGCAGATCATCGACGACCCCGGCGTCATCAACGTGAGTCGTGCCCGCGCCCAGAGGCTTTTGCAGCAGTTGGGGGGACGCTGAGGGTTTCCGATCTCCGCACCGGAAACGCCATGCTTGGCCGCCCCGCCAATGTGCCGGTGGCCTGCCTCAACTTGGCACTTGGCCGGACACGGACACGGTCCTCGGTCTTTCGATTCCAATAAAGTGCTTGACTTCGGGTTCGCACCCTCTCAAACTCAGAAGATACCGGGCGATTGGAAGAGGTCGCTGACTACCTCTGGGGGTTGCGTGTAAGTGCTTACGCACCAGAGACTTGTGTGAGGGGACCAGGCATCTTTGGGCTTCAGGGATCGGACGGCAACTAATGGACCGAGCGAGTGTTCTAACAAATTAGGAAGTAGTCCCAGGAGAGGCATATGACAATCGGCAAACTGGGAAATGTAGTCGCGGTTTTGGCGGTTTTCGCGTGTGCGGTGCTAGTGGCTTCGGCTGCGGCTGAATCCAAGGCCCGCATTGTGCGTTTGAGCGAAGTGGAAGGCAGTGTCCAGATGGATCGGGCCACTGGGGACGGGTTTGAGAAAGCCTTCCTCAACATGCCGGTGATCGAGGGCGCCAAACTGAAGACAGGCGACGACGGGCGCGCGGAAGTGGAATTTGAAGACGGCAGCGCGCTGCGGCTCATGCCCAAGAGCGAAGCCGATTTTACTCATCTCGCGCTCGGCGGCGATGGGCAGAAGTTGAGCATGGTTCAATTGATCGCGGGCACGGCGTATGTCGATGTTCGCGGCAAGAAAGGCGATGAGTTCACGCTGAACTTCCGCAATGAATCGGTCAAACTGATGGAGCCGGCGCACTTCCGCGTAAATCTGAGGGGCGATGAGGTGGTGCTGGCAGTGTTCAAAGGCCGAGTGAATGTGAGCGGCCCGTCCGGACAGGTGGAGGTTGCCGAAAAGCACAGCGCGACGTTCGCCTTGGCTGGCGATCATTACGAGATGGCGAAAAGCATCGAACCGGAACGGGGCGACGCGTGGGACAAGGAGCAGGCGGAGTATCACGATCGCTACGCCTTTACCGGCAATGGCGTCTCGTCTCCGTATGCCTACGGCTGGAGCGATCTGAATTACTACGGCAGCTACATGAGCTGCCCCGGCTACGGATCTTTCTGGCAGCCCTTTTTCATGGATGCCAGCTGGAACCCGTTCATGGATGGCGGATGGGTCTGGTACCCGGGTTACGGCTACATGTGGGTGTCGGCCTATCCGTGGGGCTGGATGCCCTATCGCTACGGCAGTTGGAACTACGTTCCCGCATGTGGCGGGTGGGGCTGGATGCCGGGGTACTGGAATACGTGGTATCCGGTGCCACCGGTGGTGAATCCTCCGAGGCGAATGCCGATTCCGCAACCACCCACGCGGGGACGGCAAATCGTGATGGTGGGAAGGGGACTGTCCACCACTCCGCCGACCCCGCCGATTCGCCGGATTACGATTCAGCCGGGTTCGGCAGGCTTGGGGGTGCCGCGCGGATCGGTGCGCCATCTGGATCGTTATTCCCACGAAGTGAGCAAGGACGCCCGACCGGTGGAAGTGAGGACCGAGCCGCCAGCGAGGACCGCTCCGGTCTCGACAGCCGCGCCTGCGCGGGGCGGTGTCTATTCGGGGGGCAGCAGCGAAGTGCATCCGAGCCGGCCCTCGGGAGGCGGATCGCCGGGAATGGCGCCTCCGCGACCGGCCTCGCCACCGTCTACGCCTCCGCCGCGGAGCACTCCGCCACACTAAACGGATGGCTTTCTTTTGGAAGGGCGGCTCGACTGGGCCGCCCTTTTCTTGTCATTGCACGATGATCCCGGCGTAGCCCACGACCTCATCGCGATCTCCGGAGACGTCGCCCGAGGTCGCGTACTTCACCAGCGTGGCCGAGGTTGCTCCCAGTCGCTTGGCCGCGGTCAGCATGGCGACAGCCGGCCCAAAGCCGCACATGCTGATGTCCTCATTCACCACGACCTCCCATAGGCCGCGCGCATCCAGGGCCAATACACGGTCGATGGCTTTGCGGTCCTTGACGCGGGTGACGGTGTCGGATTCGTAGTGGTTCATGTCGCTGGAGGCGATGAGCAGAACCTTGTCGGACTGGGCGGAGATGACCGCGGCAAGGGCTTCACCCAGATCCCGCAGCGCACCGAAGTCGCTGGTTCCGATCACAATCGGAATCAGGCTGAATTCGGACTGGCGAGCCTGCAGGAAAGGTAGCTGCACCTCAATTGCGTGTTCGGCGCGGTGGGCGGCGCTGTCTTCGCGAAGCGCAGGCAGACGCTCCAACAGGGCATCCGCGAGGTCAATGTCGGGTGGCACCTTGCCCAAGGGCGTCTGCCAGGCGGAGCGGGCCATGATGGAAAGCGGCGGTCCCATACCTGTGTGGTTGGGGCAGAGGACTACGCAGTGCTGTGGAATCTCGAGGCGAGCGTAGACCGCTCCGGCGACGTGCCCGGAGTACATGTATCCGGCATGAGGAGCGACGCAGCCAATGGCGGAGACGGGGGCGGAGTCGTCTCCCACGGTGTATTCGTGCACTTGCCGGCGCAGTTCCTCCGCGCGGCCGGGATAAAAGCGGCCAGCGACGGCCGGAATACGTACTGCGGATGCCATAGCGTGCCTCCTTTCGGAGACCACCTCTCGGTCTATGACCAGCCGGACGGCCGAGGGCGGCCGTCCCTATTTGCTTCCTGAACTGCCACCCTCCAAAACGTGGAACAAGGCGGCCGCTTTTTCCAGGGGCAGCGCTTCAGCCCGGACTGTGGGCTTCACACCACTCCTGGCTAGCGCCGCGCGCAGGGCGACTTCATCGTAGCGCGTCTTGAGATTATTCCAGAGAGTTTTGCGTTTCTGCCCAAACGAAGTCTTCAAGAAAGAAAGGAATTCGGCTTCGGGAACACGCAGCGACTCCAACTGCGGCCGGATGGTGATCCGCACCACGCTGGAATGCACTTTGGGGGGAGGCGAAAACGCCCCTGGCGGAAGGGTAAAGAGTCGCTCGACGCGCCCATACAGCTGGACGGTCGCCGAGAGCAGGCCGTAATCGCGGCCGCCGGGTGCGGCCGCCAGGCGGTCAGCCACTTCTTTCTGCACCATAAGGACTAGCGTCGAGAAGTAGCGGTGATAGTCGAGCAACCGGAGCAAGATGTCGGACGTGATGTAGTAGGGCAGATTGCCAACTACGCGCACGGGTTCCGGTTGATATTGCAGGCCAGGGCGCAGGCTGCCAGGTTTGGGGCCGAAGACGGTGTCGAGTTCGATTTTCAAGATATCGCCTTCAATGATCTCGACGTCGGGGCGGGCGGCGAACTGCATGCGCAACTGCGCCGCCAGCACGCGGTCGATTTCGATGGCGATGAGGCGGCGCGCTTTTTGAGCCAGCAGCGCGGTGAGGGCGCCGCGGCCGGGGCCGATCTCGAGCACGGTGGCCTGGGAGAGATCGCCCAGCGCTTCCACAATGCGGCCGGCGGCCGGTTCACTGGTCAGGAAGTGCTGTCCGAGTTTCGGTCTTCGTGACCTTTCGTGCGTTGCTACGGCCTTCCGCACATTGACCCTCTTTCTTCCCGGCATTTAGACTGACAAAGCTTAGTCACTAACAGCAAGCAGGCGTCGCGCAGACGGGCGGCAGCGGAACAGCGTGTCCAGCAGCGACGCAGCCGTCTGCGTCAGACAACATCATAACGTGAGCGGGAGGAATAGAGCTCCGCTCAGGAGGCTCTGGCACTCATGCATATCGCGTTTGTCGCGCCGGAAGGCGTTCCATTCTCGAAGACCGGCGGTTTGGCCGATGTGGTGGGCGCCCTGCCGCGAGCGCTCGCCGCCTTGGGGCATCAGGTGAGCGTGTATCTTCCGCGCTATCGCCAGACCAAACTAAACGACCCGCAGACCGTGGTGCGGAGCATCACCGTTCCCTTTGACGACAAATATCGCTTCTGCTCGGTCGTGACGGCGGGCAGCACCACGGGCGTGCGCTTCTATTTTGTGGACTACCCGCCATTCTTCGACCGGGAGGCGCTGTACGGCACATCCGCCGGCGATTACCCCGACAATGCCGAGCGTTTTGCGATGTTTTCGCGGGCGGTGCTGGAGGCTTCGAAGATTGTGGGCGTGCCGCATGTGTTCCACTGCCACGATTGGCAATCGGCGTTGCTGCCGGTGATGCTGCGAACCCTGTACGTGGACGATCCGGCGTTCCGTGATGTAGGGATGATCTTCACCATCCACAACATGGGGTACCAGGGCCTTTTCCCGCCCGACACGCTGCCGCTGCTGATGTTGCCCTGGGATCTGTTGACGATTTCGAAGATGGAGTTCTTCGGGCAGGTGAATTTTCTGAAGGGGGCGCTGGTCTTCTCGGATTTCGTCACCACGGTCAGCAAGAAGTACAGCCTGGAAATCCAGACGACGGAATACGGATTTGGTCTGGAAGGTGTGCTGCGCCAACGGGCAGCAACCGTCACGGGCATTCTGAACGGCGTGGACTACGACGAGTGGAGTCCGCAGACCGACAAGTTCGCGGTGGCGAAATACTCGCCGCAGGACCTGAGCGGGAAGCAGTTGTGCAAGCAGGACCTACTCAACGCATTCGGCGTGACCGGTGCCAATCCCAAGCTGCCGGTGATCGGAATTGTCTCGCGTTTCGCGGCGCAGAAAGGATTTGACCTGATCTCGCAGATCATGGACCGGCTGGCCCGCGAGGAGATGATCGTGGTGGCGCTGGGCGCCGGCGACAAGCCATATGAGGAAATGTTCCAGCGGCTGAACAAGCAGTTCCCGAACAAGATCGCGGTCAAGATCGCCTACGACAACACGCTCGCCCACAAGATTGAGGCGGGCTCGGATATGTTCCTGATGCCCTCCCGGTACGAGCCCAGCGGCCTGAACCAGATGTACAGCCTGAAATATGGCACGGTGCCAATCGTGCGGGCGACTGGCGGCCTGGATGACACGATCGAACCCTGGGATGCGCGCGCGGGGAAGGGAACCGGTTTCAAATTCACCGAGTACAACGGGGAAGCGCTGCTAGCGACTATCAAACAAGCGCTCGTGGCCTACCGCGATCAGTCGTCGTGGCGGACACTGATGCGCAACGGGATGAGCCGCGACTTTTCCTGGGGCGCTTCCGCGCGCGAGTACGGCAAGATCTACGACCGCGTGCGCCAGTTGCGTGCAGCGACTGCGTCGGCGGGAGCATAGAGTCTCGGGCGCGGGATTCTCCCGCGTGAACTCGCCAGGCAACCTGCAGGGACGGGCGCCTTGTCCGTCGAGGCTTTCGTGCGCGATTTTCGACGCCACGGTTGACCGCAAAGATCGCCAAGTTCTCGCGAAGAGCGCGAAGCAGTCAGCCTGTTCCCACAGCTCCGCCTGCTCGTGTCAGACTGCGCCGCATCGATCTGCCATCGTCAGCCAATTGTTGATAAGCTTGCCAGCGGAAGACTCCCGTGCTCTCTGCAGGTTCCAGAACCATTTTCCACGTCGATATGGACGCCTTCTTCGTGTCGGTGGAGGAGTTGTATGACCCGTCGCTGAAAGGCAAGCCCGTCGTCGTGGGTGGCCAGCGACACGAGCGAGGTGTAGTTTCCGCGGCCTCCTACGCGGCGCGCAAGTTCGGCGTGCACTCGGCGATGCCGCTGCGCACGGCGGCCAAGCTTTGTCCGCAGGCGATTTTCGTCGATGGGCACCCGGAGCGTTACCGGGATTACTCGGTGCGAGTCCACGAGGTGCTGTGCCGTTTTTCTCCGTTGGTGGAAATGGCCTCAGTGGACGAGGCGTATCTCGACATGACCGGAACGGGGCGCCTGCACGGTCCGCCGCTGCGCGCCGCAAACCGGCTGCACGAAGCCATGAAGTCGGCAACACAGCTCAACTGTTCGGTCGGGATCGGAACATCGCGATTGATCGCGAAAGTCTCCTCGGCCAAAGCCAAGCCGAATGGCGTGCTCTGGGTGTTGCCTGGGCAGGAGGCGAGGTTCTTGGCGCCGCTCGACGTCGGCGATATTCCTGGCGTCGGCAAGGTGATGGAGCAGAAGCTTCATGCGTTGGGGATTCAGCGGGTCGGAGACTTGGCCCGCCTCGAAGAAGTTGACCTGGAACAGCGCTTTGGAAAATGGGGCTTGGCGCTGGCCGGCAAGGCTCGTGGCGAAGATGCGGGCGGTTGGTTCGACAGCGAGGTTGGGGAAAACGTCGATCCAAAATCGATCAGCCACGAGCACACCTACAGCGAAGACACGGCCGACGAAGAGCAGCTGGAGTCCACGCTCATGCGACTCAGTGAGATGGTGGGACGCCGGTTGCGAGAAGGCGGATTTCATGCGCGGACGATACAGCTGAAGCTGCGCTACAAAGACTTCACGACCATCACACGGGCGCATTCCCTCGAGCGCGGCACACAACTGGATACGGAGATCTACGGCGAGGCGCGCCGGCTATTTCGGCAAAATTGGAGCCCCGGAGCGCTCGTGCGCCTGCTGGGAGTGCAGGCGTCGAATTTTGAGCCGGGGACGGCGCAATTCGATCTGCTCGAGCCAGCGCCGCACCAGCGCTGGGAGCGGGCGCTCAAGGCGGCCGATCACCTGCGCGACCGGTTTGGCGAATCGGCCATCGGGCTGGCGGCCGGGATGAACGGCGGATTCTGCGAGCGCACGCATGAGAATCCGGTGGGAATGCCGGGCAAAGGCGGCGGGCGGAAGAAGGCGAAAAACGCGGGTGAAGGGAATTCTGAGTAGTCGCTGACGGAGTCGGAACTCGCTCTTTGCTTTCAGCATTGCCTGGGACTAAAATCCCTCCGTTACCTGCAGAGAGCCCTGTAAAGTTCCGCGGCTCCGATGGAGCGTCCCATGCCTTACCTGCGCAGGTTCTTCGTGCTTGTTCCTCTCTTCCTGCTTGTGTTGCCCATCCTCAACTGTGGTTCGGAACATTCTGCGGATGAGCTGTACATCCTCGTCTCTGCCAATATTCAGGTGCCCTACTGGCAGACGGCGGGAGCAGGTTTCTCGCAAGCCTCAGCCCAGTTGAAGGTCAGGTCTGACTTCGTCGGCCCGAATGAATACGATCCCAAAGCGGAGAAAGAAGCGTTCGACAGAGCGCTGTCCAGGAAACCGACTGGCATTCTGGTTTCAGCAGCGGATGTGAAGCTGCTGAAGGAGAGTATTGACAGCGCCATTGCGGCGGGAATCCCGGTGATTACGGTGGACTCCGACGTCCCCGACAGCAAACGGCTGTTCTTCATCGGGACGAACAACTATCAGGCTGGCTTGACCGGCGGCCAGCGTTTGGCTTCCGAGCTCAAGGGCAAGGGGAACGTGATCGTGTTCACCATGCCTGGGCAGGCCAACCTAGCGGAGCGGTTACGTGGCTACCGCGATGCTCTCGAGAGCCATCCGCAGATCAAGATCGCGCGTGTAGTGGATATTGCCGGTGACCCGCGAATCGCGTTCGATACGACCACGCAGGTTCTGGGAGACAAGAAGAACCGAGTCGACGCATTTGTGTGCCTGGAGGCGCTGGCGGGCAAGGAGGTGGCTGTTGTCCTCCACGAAAACAAGGTGACCGACCGAGTCGTGATTGCCATGGACACCGATTCCGACACGCTGGATTGGATTCGCAAGGGCGTCATCGCCGCGACGATCTCCCAGAAGCCCTACACCATGACCTATGTCGGATTGCGGATGTTGGATGATCTCTACCATCACAAACTGGGTTCGCTGAGCAAGGACTATTCCAAGGATAGCTTCGCTCCAATCCCCGTGTTCGTGGACACCGGTTCCGCCTTGGTCGACAAGAGCAATGTAGAGAGCTTCCTCCAAGCCAAGCAATCTGCGACGGCAGGGCGGAAGTAGCGAGTAGGCTGCAGAAGTCAGATTGCAGAAGTGAAACCCGAGAATCGCAGTGCACGGGCCTCCGTGCGAGGCCCACTTCTTCGAAGGTTTTTACTTCTGCAATCTGACCTCTGATTTCTGCAATGCAATCAGATCCTTCGCCGCAAAGAACGCGGCTCAAGATTTCGGCTGCGGGCTCCCGTCGCCCCGCTCCGCTTCGGTCTCCTCACGCCCGCAAAGCGCCTCAACTTACGAAATGTATTCGCGGATGTAGGGATCGCGCGAAGTGGCAAGCTCGTGTGCGTCGCCGTCAAAGATGACCTTTCCGTCGCGCAACAACAGAAAACTCATCGGCACGTCGGCATGCTGCCCCTTGGGCAGGGCGACCATCTGGTTCGTGGTTTTGTCGAACTGGTGGGTGGCCATGGTGAAAGCGTCCTGCAGGCGGTGGGTAACCAGCAAGGCGCTGGTTTTGTAGACATCACGTTGTTTGACGATCAACTCGATGATGGTATTCGACGTTACCGGATCCAAGCCGCCAGTGGGCGAGTCGTACAGAAGAATCTCAGGCTGAGTGACAATCGCGCGGGCGATGGCAACACGGCGGCGCATGCCTCCGGAGAGCTCAGAGGGCAACATGTTCAGGGTGTGTTCCAACTCCACGAAGCGCAACGACTCACTGACCCGCTGGTCAATCTCCTCATCGGAGATGTGTTCCTCCATGAGGCGGAAGGCGACGTTGTCGCGGACGTTGAGCGAATCAAAGAGCGCGCTTTCCTGAAAAACGATACCGACCCGCCGTCGAACGGAGAACAGTTCCTCTTCCGTCATAGCGGTAACCTCATCGCCCAACACGAAGATGCGTCCGCGGTCAGGAGGAAGCAGGCCGAGCGTCAACTTAAGAATCGTGCTTTTGCCCGATCCGGCCACGCCGAACAAGGCCTTGGTTTCGCCGCGCGGCAGGCGGAAGGAAACGCCGTCGAGCACGACATTCTCTTCGAAGGCGATGGAGACATTCTCGAAGACGACCGCGTCCGCGGACATGTCGTGACCTGCGACTGCCGGGTTCTCGCTGGGTAACGTAGGAGCCGCCATGGCTTACCGGACACCAAACAACGCGAAGATCAACTTGGTGACAAAGAAGTCGACCACCAGAATCAGGACGGACGAGGATACAACCGCTTGAGTGGTAGAGCGGCCTACACCCTGCGTGCCGCCGCTCGTCGTCATGCCGTAGTAGCAGCCGATGGTAGAAATGATGAAACCGAACAGCAGCGGTTTGACTAGCCCCATGAAGACATCGCGAAAAACCAGGATTTGCCAAGCGCTGGTCCAGTACTGGCGGGAGTCGAGTCCAAATAAAAAGTGGGCGACCAGATCGCCGCCGGCCAAACCCAGCAAGTCGGAAATGATGGTCAGGAAGAATAGCATGAAGACCGTTGCCGATACGCGTGGCGTGACCAATTTCTTGCCCGGGTCGGTGCCGAGCGCGCGCATGGCGTCGATCTGTTCGGTCACGATCATCGACCCCAGTTCGCTGGCCATGCCGGAAGAGTTGCGCCCAGCGACCATAAGCCCGGTGATCAGCGGCCCGAGTTCGGTAACCATGCCGATGGAGACGAGCTGGCCAATGAGGGTAATACCGCCAAAGCGTTGCAGTGTGCTGGCCGAGTTCAGGGCCAGCAGCGCGCCGATGGAGAGCCCGGTGAGCACGACAATGGGCAACGAGCCGACACCGATCAGGTCAGCCTGTTGCAGCATGTCGCCCGTGTACAGAGGGCGGCGGAAGAGGTTGGTGACGGATTGTACGGCCAGCAGCGTGTATTCCTGAACGGCCCGTACGATGCCCTTGGCGACTTCAAACGGCGAGATCAGTTCGATTTCGAGCGCCATGGCTTCTGGCAGAGACTATAGCAGACAGGAGAAGACGCGCGTGCTCGTTTGTCACGCTCCCCCAAAGAGGCAGGAGATCGTTGCGGCTGGCGCGTTTACTCGCGGTGGTTCTTCTTCTTGATCTCGATATTCAGTCGTTTGATCTTCTGGTTCAGGGTGGAGAGCGGAACCCGGAAACGTTCGGCGGCTTCGGTTTGGTTCCACGAGCACTTCTCCAGCATGTCGAGGATGATGCGCCGTTCGCAGTCCTCCATGATGTCAAAAAGCGACGCGCCCAGACCGGTGTCCACCGACGGGACAGGCGTGCCCCGTCCTACAATGTGCTGAGGAAGGAGGTTCAGTCCTATTTCCTTCTCGGAGGACAGGACTACGGCGCGTTCGATGACATTTTCCAGTTCGCGAACGTTGCCCGGCCAGGAGTAAGTGATTAGGGGGCGCAGAGCCTCCTGGCTGATGACGCGACGTGGCGTCTCATTCTCCTCGGAATACTTCTTGAGGAAGTGGTCGATTAACAGCGGGATGTCTTCGCGGCGGTGGCGGAGCGCAGGCAGGTCGATGGAAATCACATTGAGGCGGTAGAACAGGTCCTCGCGGAAGCGCCCCTCACGAACCATCTGGCGCAGGTCGACGTTAGTGGCGGCGATGATGCGCACATCGACCTGGATTTCCTGGACGCCGCCCAAATACATGAATTTCCGGTCCTGAAGCACGCGCAGGATTTTGCTCTGCGTGTCCTGGCTCATGGAGCTGATTTCGTCCAGGAAGAGCGTGCCGTGATCCGCTACCTCGAAGAGGCCTTTCTTGGAGGCGATGGCGCTGGTGAAGGCGCCCTTGACGTGCCCGAAAAGTGTGGATTCGAGCAAGTCGGGCGGCATCGAACCGGTATTGACGGGAACGAAGGGGCGGTTGTGCCGCGGGGAATTGAGGTGGATCGCTTTCGCGATCAACTCCTTGCCGGTTCCACTCTCACCCTGAATCAAGACGGTCGAGCGGCTCGGCGCCACTTGGGAGACGAGGTCAAAAATCTTCAGCATGACCTCGCTCTTGCCCACGATGTTCTCAAAGCTGTAGCGCTGTTTGAGCGCACGCTTCAACTGAATGTTTTCTTCTTCGGCCTTCTGGCGGGCGACCGCCGCGCGCACGTCAGCCAGCAGTTTTTCATTGTCCCAAGGTTTCTGGATGAAGTTGACGGCGCCGAACTGCATGGCCTGGACGGCGTTCTCGATCGTGCCATAGGCAGTGATCATGATGATCGCCTGCTGGGGGTTCTGCAGACGAATCTCGGCCAGCACATCCATGCCGCTCTTGTCGGGCAAGGCAAGATCGAGGAGGACGAGATCGAAGGCGCGTCCGCCAATATGGGCTAACCCTTCACGGCCGCTGGCGGCGCCCACCACCGAGTAGCCTTCCAGTTGCAGCAAAGTCTCCAACGACTCCCGGATCTCAGCTTCGTCGTCAACGATGAGGACGCTGCCGAGGCTCTCGGGAGTACTCTCCGGGACGCTCCCATGGGCGATAACTGCGGCTTCAGACATGGACGGCCTTTCTGATCAGGGGGAAATCCAGGGTGAAGGTCGTGCCTTCGCCCGGACGGCTTTCCACGCGGATCTTGCCCGTATGCTCCTGGATTATGCCGTAGGTGACCGAAAGCCCTAAACCGGTGCCGCGACTTTGGCCCTCGGCGGGCGCCGTCTTCGTGGTAAAGAAGGGGTCGTATATACGATGAATGTTCTCTTGTGTGATGCCCGCGCCGCTGTCGGAGACGCGGGCGGTAACGAACTCGCCGTTCATGGTCTCCACCTTCAAAACTCCGCCCTCGGTCATGGCGTCCTTGGCGTTGAGGAAGAGATTCAAGAACACCTGCTGCAAGCGCCCGGCATTGCCCTGGATGGGAGAGAGGTCTTGCTGGAGTCCGGTTTCGACGACGATGTGCGCGACTTTGAGCTGATGCTCGAGCAGAGCTAGGGTGTCGCCGATCACTCTGTTGAGATTGACCTCGGAGAACTCCGTTCCGCTGGTGCGGGAGAAGTTCAGCAGGTTGTTGATGATTTCCGAAGCGCGGAAGGTCTGCTTGGTGATCTTTTCGAGCAGGCTCGCCTTCTGTGGGTCGGACTGCAACTGCTTGGCGAGCATTTGCGCGTACGAGGAGATCACGGCTAGCGGAGTATTGACTTCGTGTGCTATTCCGGCAGCCAGCAGTCCGATGGACGAGAGTTTGTCTGCCTGCGATAGCTGGGCCTCAAGCTCAATCCTCTCGGTGATGTCGTCCATGATGATCAAGCGCCCGACCACATTGAACTTTCGCGTGACCAGCGGTGCGATGGCGAGGTTGACGGTCCGCCACTCGCCGGTCGGCGTTCCCAGCCTGAACTTGTAGAGATTGTGGATTCCCGGATTCTGCCGGACGCGATAAAACTCCTCCACGAAGGCAGCCGGGAAGACCTCGCCCAAGGAACGCCCAAGCGCTTGCCACCGTGGCAGCGCATACATGACTTCCATCTGCGAGTTCCAGGACTCGACACGATCCTGGAGGTCCACCGCCAACACGCCGACGTTGATCGACTCCACGATGTTCTCGTTGAAGTCCTTCAGGCGCTCATACTCAGCCACTTTCTGTTCCAGCGAGGCGTAGAGGCGGCCATTCTGGATGGCGATGCCGATGTATCCAGCCAGAGTCTCCAGCAGCTCAACGTCCTCGCTGGAGAGGAAGTCGCCCTCGACGGTCTTCCCCAGTCCTAGGAAGGCTATAGTTTTCTGCTGCGCGTGGCAGGGAATGTAGTAGTTCAAATCCAACCGCCGGATGGCTTCCTGCGCCGAAGGAGTCTCACGAGGCACCAGGTGGGTGTTTTCGAAGAAGATGTGTCCAGCCACATCCTCGATACGCGGCTTCGCTAAAAACGAAAGATCGACGCCGCCGACCTGGGCCATGCCGAACGATTTGGCTAGCTCGAAGCGAGAGGCATCGTTGTTGGCAAGGAAGATGGCGATGCGGTCAACCAGGAGCGTGCGTGCCAGACGATCCACGACGGAAGAAAACATCTTCTCCACGTCGGTTTCGGAACTGAGTTCCCGGCCGAACTCGATCAGCGTGCGGCGGTAGTCATAGCGGGTACGGTAGAAGAACTGATCGAGCTTGTCCTGAATCCAATTTCGGACAGGCTCAAACAACAACGCGGTGACGATGATGACCAGGGTCAATCCAGCCGGTCCCGAACTGGGGACGCGGGCGTGAACCAGTTCGGCGACGGCAGCGACAAATCCAAAATACAAGCCGGCGATGGCGGCGGCCGCCAGGGTGTAGGCCATGCCGCGCTTAAAGATCAGATCGACGTCCATCAGCCGGTAGCGGAAGATGGCGTAGCCGAAGGTCAGTGGCAGCAAGCCGAGCGAGAGCACCGAGACCTTCATCACATCGTTCGGCAGCGCGCCGAAGATGAACGGCAGAACATAGAACACCGTGAACGGCGTGATCGCGAGCACTGTGCCGCGCGTGATCCACTTCAACTGCTGGCGGAGAATCGGGCTGCTGGCGCGTTGGTAGTTGTGCACCAGCACGGCGGCGGCGGCCACGAAAAATGCCGTCAGATAGATGAAGTGCAGCCGGTCCAGGTCCCACCGCAGGCGTCCGCTGGCCCGGAGAAACTCCTGCGCTAGAACCTGAATCGCGAGGAGGACCGCGCCGGGCAAGTAGAGCAGCGGAATCGCCCACTTGTGTTTGCGAACAAACCCTCCGCGTTCCGGGAAGGTCAGGACAAAATGCAGGAACAGTGCGGCCTGCAGCAACCACGCAACCCTGCCGCTCCAGTAGATGATCCAGTCGAACGGGTTGAACTTCCCCGTATAGAAGAAGCTGTAGAAAATGAACGACACTAGGCTGAAGAGATAGAAATGGGTGGAACCCGGCGCCGTCCAGCGGCGGAGCAGAACATAGAGCCCAATGCCGAGGTAGATGAGGGCGATCAGCCGCAGCCAAGTGTTCAGGGAACGGTCTGGCGGGGCGAGCACGACTTGCACATCCAGCGTCACCCCGTTGCGGACCAGGGAGTAGGTTGCCTTCGACCAGACGCCCGAATTGTAAAGCTGGTGGGTCAGGCCGGCCAGAGTCTCGACCTTGCGGCCATTGACGCCGACGACCGAATCGCCCTGCCGAATGCCCGCGCTGGCAGCCGGGCCGTTGGCCTCCAGCCCGTCGGCGACCAGCCGCCCTTTGCGTTCCAGCCAGCGCACACCATCGTTGGGAATCGCGTACTGTTGTTCGACTCGGTAGTTGTATCCGGCAAAAACAACGGCCGCCAGGGTTAGGAGCCCCAGCACGACGGCGGTAAAGCGGCCCTGGAGTTCGCGATTCATGAACCGTGACGGTGACGCAACCTGATGCTGGCGTCAACCTAATCTGAGCAAGTTCACTGCCACGACAGGAAATGAAATGCACAAATAAGTCGTTGTCGGATAGGCACTTCCATAATTATAGACAGGCCGACTGCGTCTTGACTATGAATTATGGAATGCTACTTTCCGTTTTTGGTATCAGGCAGCCAAAGAGTACGGAGACCTGTCTCTGGTTCGCGCAAAATGGGTGCTCCCGAAGCGATGGCGGAGTGAGACGGCGGGCTAGGTCGGCGGGGTGGGAAGTTCAGTGAGGTCACCAGAGTGCGGAGCTGCGGATAGGTGCGGGAGCACCCCAAAACTCTTCGATAGCAATGGAAGGGAAGCAGGAATTCCCCAGTTCCCGTTCCCTTCCATAACCGGCCTCGCCTGACTGTTTTGGGAGGCGAGCAAATCTAAGGTGAGTGCGATCTTGCCGTGGTTTGGACGGAATGTCCATGAAGCCAGTCTGAAGTGGTATGAATTGATCTGAAGAACTCGACGCTCACCTTGCACGTTGTGTGGGTACCGGAGGCAAGGCTTGACAGGGCAGCGACCGCAGAACCAGAATTTTTGGCAGTGCTAGGTGTGAGAGAACGAGGTGGATCTGTGCCCGAAAGAAGGGTTCGCATTGGCGACTTTCTGATGGACTTCGGTCGTTTTCAATTGCTTGAGGGAGGTCGCCCGGTGCAGCTCGAAGGGTTACCTCTGCAACTGCTCATGTTCCTCATCGAGAAGCCGGGTGAGTTGGTCACCCGGGAGCAGATTGCTGCAGTCCTGTGGGGCAAGGATGTTTTTGTCGACGTGGAACAGGGGATCAACACGGCCATCCGCAAGATAAGGCGAGCGCTCAGGGACGATGTAGGGCAGCCGCGGTACCTGCAAACGGTGGTCGGAAGAGGCTACCGCCTTGTAGCCGAGGTTCGTTCCGAGTCAGATGCTGGCGGCATCCGCCCGAGCGCCAACCCGGAACTGAGAGTGTCAGCGGAAGAACTGGGACGGGCCATCATGACCGCCGCCGGGTTGGACGCGGAGAAGCCCCAGGGTCCGCCGAAGAATCCGCCCGAATCCTGATGCAAGAGCTGCCAAGCCTGTTGCCGAGCCTTCAGACCAACAGCGACGTGAGCTTCTGATGACGGATTTGGACAACAAAAAACCGGGGAAGCCGATTCCTCGGCTCCCCCGTACAGAAGCGACAGAGGCGATATCACTTAATAAGACTCTAGCGGCGAGGTTTTCGTTGCCCGTTCAAGCGCAAAAAGATTCCGCCGGCGAAATGTCCTTTTTGAGCCCCGATCCACGCTCATGGGCAGAACATTGGCTCGAGTTGGCGGGTGGGCGCATGCGCTACCTAAAGGCCGGCTCAGGCCCGGCGCTCATCCTGCTGCACGGATTGATGGGGTATTCCTTTTCCTGGCGATTTGCCATCCCTGTGCTGGCACCCTCTGTGACGGTCTATGCCCTTGACAGCCTGGGCGCGGGCTTCTCTGTCGCCCCGCCGGGGATGGATTGCTCGATGCGCGCCGCTGCCGAACGCGTGCTGCAGTTCGCAGATGCCTTGGGAATCGGGAATTACGACCTGCTCGGTACTTCCCATGGCGGAGCGGTCGCGATGATGGTGGCAGCGATCAGCGCGGACCGGCGCGACACCCGCCTGAAGCGCCTTGCTCTGGTAGCGCCGGTGAATCCCTGGTCATCACATGGGAAGTGGCTGGCGCCGTTCCTGGGCGGGCCTATCGGCTCATTCCTTTTCTGCCATACGGTCGAACGTTGGCGTTTCCTCGACTACCTGTGGCTACGCCGCTTATTCGGAGACGGCGCGAAGATCCCGCCCGACTCACTCGAAGGCTATCGCTTGCCAGTGCGCCAGAACCACGGCTTCAGATACGGGCGGAGCGTCGTCAGGACTTGGAGGGCTGATCTTGCCCAGTTGGAAGAAGCGCTCCCCAAGATTCGCGAGTATCCAACCCTGCTGATCTGGGGGACGAGGGACCGTGCGGTTTCATTTCGCTCGGCCGGGTTCCTGCGCAATAATTTCCGCAACTGCCATTTGGTGGCGTTTCATGGCGTCGGGCATCTGCCGTACGAAGAAGCACAGGAGGAATTCAACCGTGCCTTGATCAAGTTCCTGAGTAACGAAAGTGATCAACCACCAGCCACTAGCCCCTACTTGCCTTAGCAACTGCTGACTGCCCACCGACTACTGCCCACTGATAAGCTTGTTCTTACCCATGGGGCATGCCATTCTCGAAGCGCTACGCGCCTTTATTGTCCACTACGGCTACTGGGCTGTCGCCCTGGCGCTGCTGTGCGAAAATGCGGGGATTCCTGTGCCCGGCGAGACCACGCTCCTGCTCGCCAGCTTCCTGGCCTATTCCGAACACGAGCTGCATTTGGGTTGGATCATTGTGGTGGCAACCTGTGCCGCGACGCTCGGTGACAACATCGGATTCGCCGTTGGCCGCCACGGGGGACGCCCCTTGCTTGAGCGCTACCAGCACCTTTTCCGCATCCCCCGTCGTTCGCTCGAACGCGGTGAGCGACTGTTTGCCCGCTTCGGGGCCGCGACGATCTTCTTCGCCCGCTTTATCTTCGGCATGCGTATTTTCGCCGGCCCGATGGCCGGGGTCCTCCGCATGCCGTGGAAGGCGTTCGCTCTGTTCAATCTCCTTGGAGCTGCTGTATGGGTATCGGTCATCGCCTCGGTGGGGTATTTCTTCGGGCAGTATTGGGATGCCCTGGAGCGCGTGATCAAACGGTTCAACCTAGCGATCGCGGTGGCCGCCGTCGTCATCGTCCTGATTTATTGGTGGAGGCGACGTCGCCATGACGAGGGTGATGGCGGTCGCTGACAATCTTCCACCGGGGAGCAAGCTATCTTCCGTCACTTCCGGGAAGGGCTGCCCGCATCTTATGCTGGAGAGAAAAGGAGTGGCGTGATCGCGAAAGAAACACCGAGCGTCGCTGTCCAGCACAAACTCACGCGGCTGGGACTGTCCCAGGTGTGGGTGCGATTCCTGGTGGCGATTGCGGGCCTGGTGCTGGCTTTCGGAGCGGCCCTGTTTTCGACCGTGTCGCGCGAATCGGGCAACATCTGGGCAACCATCCTGCTCGCTTCGGCCGCCCTGCTGCTGGCCACGCTAGTGGGCTTGACGACCGTGCCCTACTTGGCACGCCAGGTAGCGGCGGCGCGGGTCCGCGACGCAATGGATTACGACGTGACACGCGCGGGTGTGATTTACATCCTGATCAGCGTCGTGATCGGCATTGCCGCCATCAACACCGGTAACAACCTGCTCTATATCGTGGTTGCGGCGTTACTCTCGGCCATTCTGGTTTCGGGGATCGCATCGGCGCTGGTACTGCGCAGCCTTGAATTGGACGTCCATCTACCCGAGCACGTCTTTGCGGGCCGTCCCATGCTGGCGCGTTTGTTGCTGCGCAATACCAGCCGGTGGATGCCCTCTTTTTCGGTGCGCATCGTGCCGTCCAAGCGCAAAGTCACGAAACGCTGGCGATGGGAACCCTACACGCTGGGCGTGCCGAGCAACCGCCCACCTGAGGACCAGTGGATCCGGGTGCCCGACCGCCGCTTGCGGCGGGTGAGTGAAGATCCAGGGAAGCCGATCCTGCAAAGGCAGGTCTACTTTCCTTTTATTGCGGCGGAAGAAGAACTGCGGGCCGACCTGGAGTTGACGTTTCCGGCCCGCGGGCGCTACCAGGAGAAAGACTTTGGCCTGGCTACGCGCTTTCCCTTCGCCTTCCTGCTCAAGACACGGCGGATTGCCCTGGCCCGCGAAGTCATCGTCTATCCCGCTGTTGACCCCCCGGAGGAGTTCGTCGAAGTCCTCCCCATGGTTACCGGAGAGTTTGAAACGTTTGTGCGTGGGCGCGGCTACGACCTCTACCGCATTCGCGAGTACTTGCCGGAGGACTTGGCCCGGCACGTGGACTGGAAAGCCACGGCGCGGACCGGGACGCTCAAAGTGCGCGAATTCAGTCGCGAAGATGAGCGCAAGCTGCGCATCGTTTTCGACAACCCGCTGCCCGGCGTTGTAGAGTCGGCCGTTTACGAGCGCGCTGTACAAGTAACGGCGTCCCTGGGCTGGCACTTCCACCACGAGGACGTGGAGGTTTCCTTCGTTGCACCTGGCCTGGAGCCTACTCCCGACGTGTTCGCGTTTCTGCACTACCTGGCCCTGGTGGAGCCGCGGGAGGAAACCTCGGTCGTCGAACGTCTCCGGGCCAGCGAAGACTACAACGTGATCGTTACCACGCGGGAGCGCTCGCAATTACCGCCCCTTTTGGCCGCCTGCTCGTACGTCATCACGCTCGAGCCTCACGCCCGCACGTCGGCGGCACCCGACTAACCGCAAAATCCCCTGGGTGTTTTCTTCACTTTTTGCTTCCCCGAAGAGCGGTTTCGACATATACTCCGCCCCGATGTGGGCGTGAAGAGACTTTTCCCGCTTCCTCGTCGAAGCCCATGTGGAGCCGCCTGCCGGCAGGTGGGAAGGGAGGTGCCGATGTTCATCGCTGATCTGCTCAAGAATCAAATGCCCGTGTTTGCTGACGTCGATCAAACAGTGCTGCAAGTAGCAGGCATGATGGTAGACCGCAACATTGGAGCGGTGCCCATTCTCAAGGATGGCCAGTTGGTCGGTATTTTCTCGGAGCGCGACCTCATGAGCCGGGTCGTGGTAGGGGGAAAGGACCCGGCCCGGACGCCCGTCAGTGAGGTGATGACCGAAGATCCCTTGACCGTGGCGCCGGACGACACTCTGGAAACTTGTATGACCTTGATGCGGCGCCACAGTTTTCGCCACCTGCCTGTCTGCCAGGGACGTGAACTAAAGGGCGTGGTCTCTTTGCGCGACATCCTGCTGCACGATCTGGACGAGAAAGACGACGAGGTGCGGATGATGCGCGCCTACCTCCATTCCATGCCTGAGGCCAGTTGACGAAACGCCAGGCTCAGATGTTGGCGAGAAGGTAACGTTACCAACGTTACCTAAGTAGGTTGACCGGAAGGCCAATGCTGCTTAACGTTAATGGTGACGGGTGAGGAATCGACAATTCTGTTAACGAGTTGCCGGTCCCCCGGCTTGGGCCATGAATTTGCACAGCCAACTCGCCTATTTGGCTCTCTGGTGCGCGCACCCGTTCCTGCAGGGAATTGTGGCCATTGC
>Ga0335070_10002744_pt1 | contig 20466 bp, 24 predicted proteins | sample Lox_Sample_13_FD_206722 | JGI IMG/M metagenome (GOLD analysis project Ga0335070, IMG submission 206722) | Soil microbial communities from Loxahatchee National Wildlife Refuge, Florida, United States - Lox_Sample_1.3 | ecosystem: Environmental > Terrestrial > Soil > Wetlands | place: USA...
TTGACGCGATCCCTGGAAACGAAGTGAAGTACGTTGAGGTTGTGGATGATGGTTGTCAAAATTTGGACAAGAAACGTGTCGCTGAATTGAAGGATGTTGGAGCTTCCTACGATGTTGAGTTCACGGTACACGCTCCTTTCGGTGGAATAAACATCGTCGTTCAGGACAGAGTGATTTTGAGGGCCACTCTGCGCAGGTTAAAGGAATCTATCACGAATGCAGCCGCCTTGGGTTGCAGACTGTGGGTTTTTCATCCTGGCTTAAGGACGGGGATCAGCAGTTTCTATCCCGGTGAGGATTGGGTGAGAAATTTAGAATGTGTTGATTTGCTTGTACACTCTGCTGAGGACCACGGAATCAAGGCTGGATTGGAGAACATCATGGAACCTTTCGTCTTGAAAACTGTTGAAGATTTCAAACGTTTCTACAGTGAATCCGGTTTGGGCGTTGGCTTTGTTCTAGACGTCGGACATGCGAATGTTGTCGGGGAACTGAATGGTTTTCTCAGGGCTTTTCCAAGCAGGCTCGTGCATGTTCATGCTCATGACAACCTTGGGAGGAGTGACCAGCATTTGGGCGTGGGATACGGCAACATCGACTGGCGCGATTTTGCTGAAGTCATGAAGAAGAATTGTTTCGATGGAATTGTGATGGTCGAGGCAGTTGAGCACATCGAAGAAAGCGTGCAGAGACTGAAGAAGCTACTCGTCTAGAAGTGGGATTTCCAATTTCATGAAATCCTCGGCGATAACCGTGTTCTTAAACGTTTTTTTGGCCTGATTCAGAAGCGACGTTGTATCCTCATACCTGGCGCTTATATGAGTCAGGACCAGCTGTTTTACCTTGGCTTTTTTTGCGATCTTGGCGGCTTGACCTGGGGTTGAGTGCCCGTCTTCTTCTGCTCGGCTTTTCATGTCATCGCCAAGAGTTGCATCGTGTATCAGCAAGTCGGCGTTTGAAGCCAATTCTGTGAGCTTTGTGAAAGGTCTTGTGTCGCCCGTGTACACTATTTTTCTTCCCCGTCGCAAGGGGCCCATGACTTCTTCAGGCTTCACGGTTTGTCCGTCTGGCAGAGTGATTTTTTGCCCTTTCTGTAGTTTTGACCAGAGGATTCCTTCTGGGACGCCGAGGGCTTTGGCTTTTCTTGGGTAGAATCTTCCCGGTCTTGGTTTTTCGATCAAAGCGTAGACCAGACCTGGGATGGAGTGGTCTGATCGTATGGCCCGAACGAAGTATTCCTGCTCGCTGCAGACGATCCCGGGGTTTTCAATTTCGCGGATTTCCACCAGGTATGTTAGTGCAAATTGGACTGTTTTTCTGAGGTCTTCGAGAAATTGCGTGATTCCGGATGGACCATAGATTTCAAGGGGTTTCTGTCTCTCCAGAAGGGTCATCGTCTGCAGCAGTCCTGGCAAGCCTAGGACATGGTCTCCGTGCATGTGGGTTATGAAGACTTTCATTTTTTTGTTGAAGCCTGTTTTGGCTATGATCATCTGTTTTTGGACACCCTCGCCAGCGTCGAACATGATTTGTTCGTCTCGGCGTTTTATGAGAACGGCGGGCAGACTTCTTTTCGGTGTTGGGATGCTTCCGGCTGTGCCAAGGAATATTATTTGCATGCTCATTGCTTTTACACTTTCTCGAACACGGCTATTTCTCTTGTGAGGGTGCGGTGTATGTAGACAAAGTGTGATTCTACGTGTTTGTACCCTGATTGTTTGGCGATTTTCTTTATGTTTAACGTCTTAGGCGTGGCTATGCATATGCGTTTTTGCGTTTTCAGCAGTGGATGAACGGCTGGAAGGACTTGGGTCACTATTTCTTCGGTTGTGCTTTTCATGGTGGTGGATGATCTTCCGTAAGGTGGGTCGCAGACCATGCAGTCTATCTTTGTCACGGGAGGTTTTCGGGCGTCTGCGAGTACTATTCCTTCGGGTTTGATTTTGAAGTGGGCTAAGTTTTTGATTGTTCCTCTGATCATTCGTCGCTGAATGTCGAGGCCCAGGATCCTGCAGCCCGTGAGTGCGGCTTCGATGAGTATGCCGCCTGTTCCGGAGAAGGGGTCGAGGACGAGTTCCCCTTGTTTGGGTTTGGCCAGGTTGATCATGCACCTGCCGAGTTTGGCCGGCATGGCTGACGGGTGGAAGAACGGTTTTTGTCTTGGACGTCTTTGCACGAAGGGTGCTGCGGGGATGTCTGCGAGTTTGAGTCCGAAGACGAGTCTTCCGCTTGTCAAAACTCCGATGAAGGTTTTGTCGGGGTTATGAAGTTTGACTTTGGTGTCAGGGTTGTTTTGAAGTACGAGTTCGCCGAGTTTCTGTTCAAGTTTCATTCCGTCGATTTCCGTTGCGTAGGTTCGCACGTGTTTTATTCGGACCACGAAGCTTTCGTTTTCTTTCAGTACTTCGTCCAGTCTTGTCTGCCGCAAGGTTTTGATTATGGTGGTTCGTTTGGCTTCGCAGTTGAACAATTCCATCGCTGCGAGTCTGGTCAGGGCTGCTCGACGTTTTATTGCTTCTGTGCATCGAGGATCGGCTTCGACTCGTGCGAGTTGATCTAGTTTTTCGGTGATGCGATATGCGTAGCCTTCGGTTTCGAGTATCGCTCTGAGTTCTGAAATGGGTAAGTCTGGGTGTTCTCCTGAAAGGAAGAAGAACAGGTTTGCCACGTTTAGGCTCCTTTACTCGAGAGCTCCGGCCAAGAGTGGGGCGATGGTGACCTTGCTCACTGGGCTTTGGACGGCGTCCGTGCCTATTATTTCTTGGGCTCCGTTTTCGATTATGCGTTTTTGGGAGTCGCCTATCAGCAGTGGGTGGACGCAGGAAGCGTAGACTTTTCGTGCGCCTTTGTCTTTAACGAGCTTCACGGCTTTGGCCATCGTTCCTCCGCTGCTGATGATGTCGTCGAAGATGATGACGTCGCGGTTTTCAACGGCTAACGGCTTGTCTTCCAGCGTGACGTTGCCCGTTGTTACGTCGCGTTTCGATGCGACGTAGTCGTATCCTCCGTGGAGGACGTTGTCGGCTTCTTGGGCGACACGTATGGCTTTTTTGCCCATCGAGAGCGAGAGCGGGTTCTGGACGAGTTTGTTTGTTCTGAAGTATTCTGCCAACAGAGGAATCGCTGACAAGTCTTCGATGGGGATCTGGAAGGTTTTCAGGATTTGGGGGTTGTGAGCGTTGACGGCTATTATTTTGTTTATTCCGCAGTTCTTGAGCAGGTTGATTATGGTTTTGGTGCTGAAGGCTTCTCCGGGCTGAAAACGTTTGTCTTGTCGGCTGTAGGCGAAGTAGGGGATTATGGCGGTTATGCTGCGGGCTTTCATGTCTCGTGCGTTGTCGGCCATGAGCATCAGTTGGATGAGTCTCTTGTCCTGAGGCGGACTTGTTGTTTGAACGATGACCACGTCTTGGTTCTGGAGCGATTCGGTTTCGAAACGGATGAGTGATTCTCCGTCGGGGAAGGTTTTCAAAGAAACCGGTACGAGGGGAACTTTCATGAGTTTGGCCAGTTTTTCGGCCAGTTCACGTGAGGCTGGTCCAGGGATGATTTTCAACGTTTGTCGCCGATTGTACATGCGTCGGGCGGGGCTTTTTAGATTTTTCCAGCGGCTTTTAGTTTGTCGAGCAGTTCTTTGGCTCTGTCGACGCGGATTTTATGTTCTTCGACCATTTTGGCGGCGACGATGTCGATTTGTTCGCCGACGGCGCCTGCGGTGACTGCGATGTTTCTTGCGTGGAGTGACATGTGCCCGCGCTGTATTCCTTCGCTTGCGAGTGCACGCAGGGCTCCGAGGTTCTGGGCAAGTCCGACGGCTGCGAGGACTTCACCGAACTCGTTGGCGGTTTTCACGCCGAGAATTTTCATGGCTATCTTGGCTATCGGATGCGTTTTCACTGCTCCGCCTATTAGGCCCACGGCCATTGGGAGTTCCATGGAGCCTTCGAGGTCACCGTTCTGATTTTTCTCCCAAGTTGACAGCGAAGTGTAGTGTCCAGTTATGGCCGCGTAAGCATGGGCTCCAGCTTCGATGGCTCGGTGGTCGTTGCCCGTGGCAATTATGACGGCTATTATTCCGTTCATTATGCCTTTGTTGTGTGTTGCCGCTCGGTACGGGTCGGCTGAGGCGAAGGCATAAGCGTTAACGATGCCGTCGACCGTTTCTTCTCCGCCGACTGATTGTTTGGGTACTAGGCATGATACACGGACTAACCGTTTTACTGCGAGGTTGGAGATTATTCGGAGGTAGACGTGGCCGCCTGTTATTCTTTCTATCAGAGGAGCTACGGCTTCTGCCATCGTGTTGACCGCGTTGGCTCCCATCGCGTCTCGACAGTCAACGTGAAGTTCAGTTATGAGCATTGATCCTTGGGTTGTGTGGATGACTTTGGCATCTAGATCTCGTGCTCCTCCGCCTGCGTTGACCAAGACAGGGTCTTGGTCGTTTGCTTTCTTGAGGATTTCCTCTTTTGCGTGTATCACCATCATCCTTGCAGCGTACGGATCTCTGATTCCCACGGTTTGAATCTGTCCTATCATTATCGGCGGCGTGCTGCTAGTGTGGAACCCGCCGCCGTCTCGGACCATTTTCGCAGCATAACTTGCAGCCGCGATCACCGATGGCTCTTCAATAGCCATGGGGATGATGTAGTCGCGGCCGTTGATGAGAAAGTTCACTCCTACACCCATGGGGATCTGGAAGGCGCCGATGACGTTCTCGATCATTCGGTCGGCCAGTTCGAGCGGCAAAGCGCCCGTGTTTTGAAGCAGGTTTGCTTCTTCATCTGTCAATCCGGCGATTTCTTTTACGAGGGCTAGACGTTGCTTTGGGGTTAGTTTGTAGAAGCCTGAGAGTTGGGATGATTTTGGCATGCGTTTCTTCTCCTTTTTCACGATTCAAGAGATGTCTAGGCAGGGCCTTTTAACCTTTGGGCGAAACCGAGCCAAGAGAGGGCGAAACATGCGAGAAAGTGTGCACATTAGAGTTTGCCAAAATTGGGCTGAGGATAACCGGTGCTCAGATTTCCTGATCTTGGATCGAAAGGTGTTCGTACTCTTTGGTGAAGGATTCTCGCATCTTTGTTTTCCGTTCTGGTGCAAGGAAACAAGAATCGATGGCGTTGAGACTTAGTTTGAAAAGCTGCGGAATCGTGAATTTGAGTTTTCTGTGAAGTTGAAGGTACTCGTTGTTCATGTCTGTGTCGAACATTGAGGGGTCATCGCTGTTCACTGTCACATTGATGCCTCGGTTGAAGAATGTTCTGACGGGATGGTTTTTCAGGTCCGAGACTACTCCTGTTTTTACGTTGCTCATCGGGCATGTTTCTATCGTGATGCCTTGTTTGAAAATGTGCTCCATCAGTGCTGGGTCTTTGGCTGCGGCTAATCCGTGCCCCACGTGTTCAACGTTCAAGTCTTCTATTGCGTCCCACACGCTCTGAGCGCCTGCTGCTTCTCCTGCGTGGGCAGTTAGATGGAGTCCCATGCGTTTTGCGCGTTGGTAGACGGTTGCAAAGGGCTTGGGCGGGAATTGTTCCTCGTTGCCTCCTATGTCGATGGAGACTATGTTGTCGTTCTTCCTTTCTATCCAGTCGAGGGTTTTCATTCCGGCATCGGGCCCGTAGTTTCTCACGAGGTCTATTCTGAGGTTGCATTCAACTCCGAACTCGCGATGAGCGTGGTTTACCGCTTTGTTGATGGCGTCGAGCATTTTGCCGTAGTCGAGTCCTCTCCTGACGTGATCTGGGGCTGAGAAGCTTGCTTCGACGTAGCGGACGTTGCAACGTGCCTCGTTCTTGAGCATCTCGTAAGTGATTCGTTCAAATTGCGCTTCCTCGGTTATCAGGTTGACCACTGTGGTGTAGACGGCTATGAAATGAGCGAAGTCGCGGTATTGAAAGAACCGGCGGATTTCCTCTGTTGAATTGAAAGATTGTCCCGCATCGCTTTTGTCTGCGAGCCATCGCAAGGTCTCGGGCGTCGTTGAGCCGACCAAGTGTACGTGCTGTTCGATTTTTGGGAGCGCTTTTATCAGCCTTTCAACTTCCACAGACGACGCCGAGAACACTGTATCGGCTTCGTTCGAATATAAAAGAAGCCTCTTGAAGGTCGTGTGCCACGAGGTCATTGGTCTTAGATGCGGAGCAATATGTTGCTCAGTTCACAAAAAAAGTGAGATGTTTGGCGCGTTGGCGTTTTAACTGTGTGGCTGTATGTTGAACGGAAGTACTGCGTACGCTTGCGTGCCCGTTGCGTTGGTCACTTCGTAACCTATCATGACGTTGATGCTGAAGTTAGCGTTGCTGAACACTTCGCTTTCGAGCACTGAAATCGTGACGTTGGCGCCTGAGGTTGCGAACGTACCGTTGAACAGTGTGGCTCTGTCTATGACGTCGTTGCCTACGCTCCAATCTTTGGGCAACAGGATCCTAACTTCACTCGAGTTTGTTTCTAGGATTAGCATGCCTTTGAACTCTGAGGCTATTGTTCCCTTCACCGTCGAAATCGTGGCGTTCTGAAGGAAATAGTAGATCGCTTTGAGACGATTGCCCGGCATTTTCCACATGCCTTTGAGCTGACCAGCCGTTACGTTGGTACAGCTAGACGTGAGATAGTTTTGGATGAAGGGTTCAGTGCCCTGCGTGCTCGTCTGTTGCTGATCACCGCTTGTGTCGTATCCGCTGCGTGAGCATGCGTACACGTAGACGACGGCCGTTAAAGCCAGTAGAACTGTTGCAGTGACCGCGGCTATCTTGAGACTCTTCTTCATGTTCGCGTTCATGTTTTCATTTTCCTCTAACAATCCGCAGACTGTCCGGAGCTTATAAACCGTGAGTATGATTCGTCTATGGTTCTTGTATGCGCGCTTTCGAACGTCCCATGTTCTTATAGGTGCAAAACAGTCTCCTATCTGCGTGGTGTTGAGGATTGGCAGGTCTTCTTGATCCCCTAGAAGTGAAGGGGCTGACTCTTAGGAATCGCATAGTTATGCCTCCCATGCAGACGGGTCGGGCAACCGTTGACGGCGCTGTCACAGACAGGTTAATCGGTTTTTACGCAAGGCGTTCAGCGGCGTTGGGTTTGTTGATTGTCGAGCACTGCTACGTTTCTCCGAGAGGACGGTTGAGCTTCAAACAACTGGGAATCCACGAAGACGAGTTGATCAGCGGGTTGCAGATACTTGCAAGTCGTATACATGCGATCGAAACTCCGGTTGTCGTTCAAATCTCTCATGCAGGCGGAGTGGCTAACAGGCACGTCATCGGGACGGAACCTGCTGGCCCTTCGGCGACTAGCACTGCTCGTGAACTGACTAGGAGCGAGATTGCGAGTCTGGCTGAAGAGTTTGCGGTGGCTGCTGAGCGTGCGGTTAGGGCTGGTTTTGACGGGGTTGAGCTTCATGGGGCGCACGGGTTTCTGCTTAATCAGTTTTTTTCTCCTTTGCTTAACAAGCGTGGAGACGAGTACGGTGGTTCTTTGGAGAACAGGATGCGTTTTCCTTTAATGGTCGTTAGGAGGGTTCGAGAGAATGTCGGGAGTAAGCTTCTGGTCTACCGGTTAGGTGCGGACGATTTGGACCCGAATGGGACACGGATAGAGCATTCCGTTGCGTTTGCCGCGAAACTTGAGCAGTGTGGCGTTGACGTTGTTGACGTGTCTGGCGGCTTGTGCGGGAGCGAGCCTAAGCAGCTTCGAAGGGTCAAGGGCTACTTTGTTCCTCAAGCTTCTGAAATCAAGAAGACCGTTGGGGCTCCGGTTATCGGTGTGGGCGGTATAAACGAGGCCGAGTATGCTGACAGGCTGGTTCGAGACGGAAAGGTTGACTTGGTGGCTGTGGGCAGAGCGCTTTGGAAGGATTCGAAATGGGCTGAAAAGGCTGTTGAAGTGTTGAAAGTTAAACGAGGCTGCTGAGTGTTCATCTAGGTTTGTGGGGTGTTTGCGCTGTGGAAAGGTTTTTAATCCTACGCGGTTGAAGAGGGAGCCTTAGGTGATGTTATGCCTGTGGTGATCGTTGAGATGTGGCAGGGAAGAACCGAGGAGCAGAAGGCGAAACTCATTAAGGGTGTAACAAAAGCGTTTGAGGATATCGGCGTTCCAGCTGATCGGTTGCACATCATAATACATGACGTACCAAAGTGCAACTGGGGAACGTGCGGGGAACCAGCTTCGAAGACAAACCCATAACACCCGAACTCGATTAGGACACCCATGCGAATTCCAGATGGTTTTTAGGTGAGAATGGGCTCAAGTCACAATTCGCAGTTAGAACGATTTCTTCCTGAAGCTCGATGAAGGTGATGGACGTAACGACCACGATCGGCGAAGAGTTCGACGGCATATCCGACATTTACGATTCTACGAGACAACCTGCTACAGAGCTGGAGCTGAAGGCAGTTTCAAGCGAACTAGGGAATTGCCGTATGATTCTCGACGTGGGGGTTGGGACGGGCAGGTTTGCGAAGCCTCTTTCGGATATGGGGTTTGAGATTATTGGGATAGACGTGTCTCGCAAAATGATGTTACGGGCGAGGCAGAAAGGAGTAAAGAACCTGATTCTGGCAGATGCACACAACATGCCCTTCACAGATGGGTCATTTGACGCCTCGATCATCATTCATGTTCTACACTTGATTCCTGATTGGCTGAACGTTGTGCGTGAGATGGGTCGCGTGACAAAGAGCAGGGTTGCAGCGTTGTTGAGGAACAGGCAGAAGGAGTCGACCACGGCTTCCAACATCTCGGATAGTGCGTCAGCATCGTCTCCAGCCTTTCCGGAGTTATGGACGCGTTACGCACAGTTGAGGGAGGAGATGGGGTATCCTTTGAGGCGGAACAGAAGGATGTGGCAGAACGAGGAGGAGATTAGGTCGAAGTTGCCTCCGATGAGGCTTGTTAAGGTGAGCGATGAGGTGGTTTCGGTGAGCGTCAGTGATCTCGCAATGAGGTTTCAACAGAGAACTCATCCTTCGACGCAAGACGTGCCTAGGGAAGTGAATGAAAAGATAGTTCAGCGACTCTTGACGGAGGCAACGTCGGCTTTGGGGGAGAAGCCTCTGAAAAGACGGGTAGTTGAGGAACTTGCTGTCTGGCGCCCTGATCAGTTGCGGTGCTGACCTTCAGTCTTCAGGCCCATTCGCTACGCGCGCTTGCAAGTTTATTTCTTCTCATGCTTTTGCATTTCTAATAAGTGACTGGCAAGAGTCGAGAAGGTTAGATAGCGATAGTGAATTTTGTCATCAAGGTTGACGAGGAAACTTTCTATTTTGGACGATTTCAGGTAGGGGGTCTTTTTGACTTCACTCATGAGGTTTGTATACGATGTGTAGTCTTTGTGGAATGATGCCATGAATGAGTCGTAGCCCAATCCGATTCCTCTTTCTATCAAAACTACGTTGGGCGGTACCGATGGAGCCTGTTTCATTGCCCAGTTTCTTGCTTCTTCCATTTCTTTCGCACTGATGCCCGGCTTCCAAGTGAAGAAGGTCAGTGCAAACAGGTGGTAGCCTATTTTATTGAAGTTCGGTATGACCGTGAACTCGTTGATGTAACCTTCTTTTTCGAGTTTTCTTCTGGTTCTGGTGATGGTTGGTTGAGAGCTTCCGATTGCTCTTGCGATTTCTCTGTCGCTTCTGCGACTGTTCTTCATCAACTCTGCCAATATTCTGAGTTCAATGTCTTTCAAAGAAACCACTGTTCTTCTTGCTTTGCTGGATTCCATTATATAAGATGTATGTAACCTCCTCTGAGAACCGGTGAAGCAGTTATTCTCTAACCGATCTTCATTTTTTTGTTAGGACAATTGTTTGTGAAGTTCTAATAAGAAAAGTTCAATTCGTTGTCTCGTTTGTCCAAAATAAACTAACGACGTTACCGTGGTGACGGGCGTCTCTGCCCCGACTGAAATTCTCGTGATGTTCTTGTCCACAGGCGCGGCGTCAATAAGAAGCGTTGTGCTGTATCCCATGAGGCTCGTCTTGGTCTTCGCCTTGACGCGATGAGTTGCGTCGTCGATGTGCTCCACGCTCCATCCGAGACTGGTGATGGCCTTAGGAATGGCAGCCCACACTTTGTCCATAGAATAGGCGAGTTCTAACGTGTCTGCTTCTCTTCTCACGTAAGCCATGTTCTTCAACTTGGGGTCTCGTCTACTTAAACTATTCATTTCAGCGTCTTTGACGTTCTTTAGGATAGTCTGTGTTGTTTGATGTGGAAGTCAGCAAGACTTTTATACGTATATGGAAAGATAGATGATGGAGGGATTCTTTTTGAAAAATCAAACCGTGAAGGAGAAACCTACTGCAGCTTACATCCTTTCTTTGATCGGAGGAATACTGGGCCTGATCGTGGGTTTTTCTTTTATGGTCTTCTCCGCGATCTTTGCTGGCTACGCCACCCCTGGAGTCGCGTTTTCCGTCATAATTGCAGTTTACATGGGAATTGGGATCTGGTGTGTCGTTTGCAGTGCAATCGTGATCTTTGCGGCTACAAGGTTGAACGAGGAACCTTGGGAACACACTAAATGGGGCATCGTCATACTTGTTTTTTCAATCGTCGGGTTGGGTTCACTGCTCGGCTTGATCGGAGGCATCCTGGCGTTGGTTTACAGGCCCGAGTCGACTGTTCCTCCGCCGCCGTCTGTGCAAGCTGTAACCAGAATCTGTCCGAAGTGCGGAAGAGTGTTGAAGGAAGACATGAAGTTTTGTCCTTACTGCGGCAATGAGCTAGGATAGCGCACGGGATAGGGTCGATGTGAGTTCGGTAAATAGTGCACTCACGATACTGATGATTGGAAGCGTTGTCTTCTTCGCTATGTCCTGCTGGAACATAGTCAGTTTGTTCTTGTTCTTCCCATTCATCTACGTAGGTCTTGATCTTCTGGTGTATTATGGCTTGCAGTTTGTGGCTTCTCTTCTGCTCATGGTCGGTTTCATTGTTTTCCGAGGAGAACTGCTTAGACTCGTTTCTCAGTCGAGACTTGCTTCGGTCACACCTGGTCCACCTCTGGTTCAGAGTGTTCCAATTCGATTTTGTCCACAGTGCGGAAGGCAGATTCCTGTTGACGCCCAATCATGCAGTTTCTGCGGATGGCAAGCAGAGAAACGGAAAAAATAGATTAATCCGTGACAGCAGCAAGATTCGATCTGTTTGGTTCTCTTGAAAACCCAAGGAACTGTCCATGATTTGGCGTCTGCTTTAGAACAGTTGGTTTTTGGGGAGGGCGACCGCGCTGATTCCCAAGTGTTTGTGGATTTCTTTCGCCAGGGTTTCACCGTAACGTACGCGGCTGTTGTCGGTTATCACGAGTTTGGGTTTTGATTGTCTCACGTATTCGAGCAGCCCGTCGAAGTCTGAGTGGTCGCTCAGTGCTGCGAGATATTCTTTTGCGCCTGTTTGGCGTATGGCGCTGTAGAATTCCCATCCGCTGACGGTGATGCGGAAGTTGTCCAGGCCGATTCTGTTTCTGCTGTGCATGTGATAGAAGCCTACGTACGGTGTGTGTTTTTCGTGCAGTTCGAAGGCTTCGAGTTCGTTTGAGAGCACGAGTTTGCCAAGGCGCATGCCGTGTTTTTCGCATACGCGGCTTATATGGAAGACGTTTTCGGGGACGATGAAGGGTACGTTGATGTCTGCGTTGTTGAGGATCTGCATGATTTCCTGTATTTTGCCGTGGTATCCAAAGATGTAGACCGGGCCCTGTTTGAGGGCTTTGTCCACCAGCGATACGAGCATGTTCTTCGCGTCTTTGTGGAATCGGCGTCGGCAGTGGGGGCTTCCGTACGTGGCTTCGATGGCGAGTATGTCTGAGTCTAGCACGGGGGTTTCGTCGATTCTGAAGTCGCCTGTGAAGACAATGCGTTTGTTTTCTGCGTCTTCAACCATGACCTGAGCTGCGCCCAGTATGTGATCTGCTTTATGGAGTGTGACGTGTTCATCTTCGTAGTCTATTGTTTGACCGTAATCTAGGGCTTGTACGCGTCCGCGCTTGAGGTATGAAGGTCCTTGCATGGCGTCGATGAGATCTCTCGTGGCTTTGGTCATGATGACTTTTTTGCATTTTTTGAGGCTTTGCTGTAAGCCTTGCATGTGGTCTGCGTGGGCGTGAGTGACCGCGCGCAGGGAGCGGTTTGCTTCGTACGCGTCGCAGGCCAAGTGTTTGCCGAGAAGCACGGCGCCGTTTTCTGTTATTGATGCTTTTTCCTGCATGACCTTTTTTCACTCTTTGCCGTCTATACCATGCGTGTTAAATAATCGACCACTTCTCTAGGGTTTTCTGTGCGTATTTCCACTCTTATGGGTCCGAGAGGTGATTCGCCGGCTTCATGTGAGAAGCTGACGTGTCCTGCGTAGGCGACCTGTTTGTTGATGCAGAAATTGATTCTGTTACTTTCCATTCCTGCTGTTAGTACGGTTCTTGCGGCCGCTCGGATGCGTTCGCGTGAGAGCAGGTTGTAGAATTTGGTTAGAGGTTGTTGGCTTGAAGCGCTTGCTTGTAGCATGTTTCCTTTGCGCAGAGGCTTGATTTGTATATTCATTGGGCCGAACATGTTTTCCACCGCCTCGCGCACTTTTTGTTCTGTTTCCGTTGGGCTGATTTCGGCTTCAACGTGGATGGTTACTTGGTCCATTTTCGTTCTGCTCTTTCTAGAGTTTCTTTGATTTTCTGTTTGGTTTCTTGTCGTGTGCCTTCGTTTACGATGATGGTTTCGGCCTTGGCGATTGCGTTGCCCAGACCGACGTTGAGTTCGCGCGTGTCCCTTTCGTGGAAGTCTTTCCAGTTTTTGGTGTCGTCGCTTCTGCCGCGTTTGAAGAGGCGTTCGAAGCGTGTTTGGGGTGATGAGTGTACGGCTATGAGAGTGAATTTGGGGTAATGTCTTCTGAATTCTGCGACCTCGTCAGGGCTTCTTATTCCGTCTATGAGTATTCTTCTGTGGTGTGTGGCGATTATCTTTGGGAGGGCTCGGTTTGCGATTGCGGCTGGTCCCTCTTTCTCTCTCAGATCCAGCATTACTTTGCCGACGTTTTCAGGTGTGAGTTCGAGGTTTCGGCGTTTGGTTTCTTCGCGAACTATGTCGCCCATCGTGATGATTTCGTAGCCTTCTTCCCGTGCTATGGTGACAACTAGGGATTTGCCCGATCCTGGCATGCCTGCGACTGCTAATACGAGCTTTTCCGCTGCTAGTGTCTCCTTCATCTGTTTTTGAAGACAGATAGTTTTTTAGAGTTAAAAAGTATTTATGAAATGAAACAGTCAAAACGAGTGAAGTGAGAGTTATGGAATCGATCAGAAGTTTTCTTGCGTTCGATATTGACAGTGATTTCGTCAGGAAGAAGCTCACGGATGTTCAGGCGTCGTTGGTTAAGACGGGTGCCGATTTGAAGCCCGTTGAGCCTGAGAACATCCATATCACGGTTCGTTTTTTGGGGAACGTTTCGCCCGAGACTGTTGAGAAGATCTTCCTGAGTATGGAGAAGTTGAATTTCACTCCGTTCGATGTGAAGATTCATGGCGTCGGCGCGTTTCCTGACGTGCGCTACCCAAGGGTCGTTTGGGCAGGGATCACTCAGGGAGCGAATGATTTACATCAGATTTTCAGTCAGATGGAGCCGCACTTGCAGGCTTTGGGGTTTGCGCCCGACCCGAAAGGTTTCAGTCCCCACTTGACGATTGCACGGGTCAGAACCGGCAGGAACAAGATGGAGCTTGCCAAGTACATCACGGATAACATGAATTTTGAGTTTGGCGTCGTAAGAGCGAAGTGTTTCCGGTTGAAGAAGAGTGAATTGACCCCGCGTGGACCGATCTACTCGACTTTGAAGGAGTTCTGTCCTCAGGGCTGAGAGAGCGCACATCATGGAAAAAAAGACCGTGGACGTTCTCGCATATGTCTTGAAGAGGGTCACTCCTAACGCTGATGAGTGTCGTAGCATAAGGGCGCTAGCGAAGAAGTTGGAGAGAAGGGTCAGCGTTGCAGCTGAACGTTTGGGCGTTAACGCTGAGGTTCGTGTGGAAGGTTCGGTTGCGAAAGACACTTGGTTAAGCCGTGAGCCCGACGTGGATGTTTTCATGCGTGTGTCCTCTTCGATTCCGCGAGCGCAACTCGGTGAGGTCTGTTTGAAGGTTGCGAAGGAAGCGACGAAAGGTTCAAAACAGGTGGAAAGGTTCGCCGAGCATCCGTATCTTGAAGCGTTTGTCGATGGTACGCGGGTCAATGTTGTTCCGTGCTATGCTACTGAGCGTGGGGAGTGGTTGAGTGCGACGGATCGTACGCCGTTTCACACGGACTACGTTAACGAGCGTTTAAGCGCGGAGATGCGGAGTGAGGTGCGGTTACTGAAGAAGTTCATGAAGGGCGTGGGTGTTTACGGTGCTGAAATCAAGATTGGCGGTTTCAGCGGGTACTTGTGTGAGCTTCTAATACTGCATTACGGGTCGTTCTTGAAGGTCGCTGAAGCCTTTTCTGGACTCAGGCAGAGGCTAGTTATTGACCTTGAAAGGTTTTATGCTGATAAGCAGAGGGATTTGGACCTGCTGTTTGATGAGCCCTTGGTGGTTGTCGATCCCGTCGATAAGGCGAGAAACGTGGCTTCCGCCGTGCGCAAACAGAGACTCTACGCGCTGATCGCGGCCGTTGAAGAGTTTTTGAAGAAACCGAGTCCGGTGTTTTTCTACCCGCCAAAGACGGTTCCGTTCTCTGAAGGTGAGATGAGGACGGAGTTAAAGAAGCGTGGTTCAGCTATCGTTTTCGTCAGGTTTGGGAAGGTCGGTGCGGTTCCCGATATTCTGTGGGGTCAGTTGTTCAAGTCTCAGCGGAGCCTACGGAAGCTGTTGGAGCTGAATGATTTTCGGGTTTTGCGTGATCTGCCTTGGAGTGATGAGAAGAGTTTGAACGTATTGGTTTTCGAGCTGGAGGATTGTTGTGTTTCGCCCGTTAGGCTGCATCTGGGGCCGCCGTTGGATAAGCTGGATGAGTGTGAACGGTTTGTTGCAAAGCATTTGGGCAGGGCAGGGACGGTTTGTGGGCCTTACGTTGAGGGTGGAAGATGGGTTGTCTTGTTTGAGAGGAAGTACATCGATGCGTGTGAATTGCTTGAGGAGAAGTTGGAGGACGGGGGCAAGAGTGCCGGGGTCGCTGAGGGGCTTTCGCACGTGTTGAAGAGAGGTTTTGACGTGCTTGTGAATGAAGAGATACTGGAGACTTATGGGAAGAATAGACGGTTTGCATCGTTTCTGACCGATTTTCTGATCGGCAAGCCTAAGTGGTTAATGTCCGCTTAAGGCTAGGATTATGAGTGCGGTTCCGAGCAGGAACGTGTAGATTGCGAAATAATGGAATTTCTTTGTTGTGACCAGTTTTGACACCATCCTGATGGCTACGTAGCCGACGACCATGGCGATGATGGTGGCTATCAGTACGTCGAAGGAGCTCACGCCTAGGCCTGTGGTGGTGATTTGGCCGCGGTCTATGTAGGCTTCGACGGCTGTGTCGCCTATTATTGCTGGGATTGAGAGGAGGAAGCTGAATTTGAAGGCCTTTTCGCGTTTCAGTCCCAGCAACAGTGCTGTGGATATTGTGGCTCCGCTTCTTGAGAGTCCTGGGAAAACTGCAAGGCCCTGTGCGATGCCCATGGTTATGGCTGTTGGATAGCTGATTGTTTCTGCTTTTTCTTTTCCCATTCTCGACGTGTAGAGGAGTGTGGCGCCTATGAGGAAGGTTACTCCGAAGATCCACAGTTGGTTCAGTGAGTCTTGAAGGTATTTGTCGTAGATGAGTCCGATAATGGCCGTTGGTATCGTTGCCAAAATGATTAAGGGTATCATCGCACCGTATTCTGATCTGAAGTCCAGATGTGCTAGGGCTCTTAGGATGTTTTTGACTTCCGTTCTGAAGTAAAAGACGACGGCGACGAGGGTTCCGATGTGGAGGATGAGGTTGAAAAACGCTGTGCTTGTCAAACCGAAGTAGTGTTCAGCGATTCTCAAGTGTGCGGTGCTCGAGATTGGAAGCCATTCGGCTAAGCCTTGGATCAAGCCGAGAATGGACGTGCTCAAGAGTTGGTCAAGCATGCCGTTGAGCCAGCTTTGGTTTTCTAATGATTAGTTCCCTTTGGTTATTAATCGTTTGGCGAAGAAGCGGTTCGAGAGAATGTACAAGCGTGTCGGTTGATACCTGTTCACGCAGGTTCGATTGATACGTGGAAATGGAAAGCTCAACGAGATTTGAAGTAATGTTGGGAATCAATTCCGTTCTTGTACTGTTTGTTGTTGTTGGTGTCGAGCAATTGTTGGATGCAGCCAAAAAGCGATAGAAAGCGGATGCCTTTTTCGGTCGTCTTGTACTCGTCGGTGTACGTGCACCAGTCCAAAAGTCCAATTGTGGTTGTGAGGGTGAGGTAATGCTCCAGCCGTTCCGAGCTTAGGTTGGCTCTGCGTCTGATTTGATTCTTGGAGGCTGTTCCCTTTGCGGTTTCCAAAAATCCTGCTATTATTGACAATTGATCTCGTCTAGCAGGACCTACGTCTGAAAGCTCCATTGGGGCCAACCTCCGATGAGAGTGCTACTCGCGTAAGAGGACAGACCGCGCTGCCAAAATCACGCACAGGGCATGCGCAACTAAAGGGATAGGATAGGTAGATCACTTGACAGCGCAGTCTGCTAATATTAACGTGCGTGCTGAGGCGCAAATAAGTCTTTTGAATTATTTGTATAGAGGATTTTTCTATTCTTTGCAAAATAGGATGCCACATTGCCTTAGTCCGTTAGTCAAAAGTAACGGGTTGAATCATTTGAAAAACTGTACGTTCGACAGGCGTTGAGAAGATTCTGGGAGGCATGTGTCGCGCGTGCTTCTGAAGGGTTAGATAGCATCGTTTGCTGAATGTTTAGCGTCCGAGGGTGTTCTCGATGCGCGTCGTTTGGACGTTGGGCGTTCTAGTCCAGTTCGAATTCCTCGCCTTCTTGTAGCAGCACTACTTGGACGTCTGATTTTGCTTTCACTTTTTTCTTGAAGTCTTCACGGTTTGTCTCCCACGCATGCATGGGCATTGCAGTCTTTGCATTGATCGCTATTGCGGCTTCGGCGGCTTCTGAATTATCCATGGTATATTTGTCTCCTGTGGGGAGTAGAGCCAAATCTATGTTGTGAAGTTCGCGCATTTCGGGGATCAAATCCGTGTCTCCAGCGTGGTAGACGGTTTTGCCTTCGGTTCTTATGAGGTAACCTACCCCGTAGCCTTTGGGATGCCAAGGTTTTCCTGATGGTTTGAACCGTTTGAAATTGTAGGCTTCGACCGCTTCGATGGTCACATTGTCGACTGTGATTTTTTCTTTGGGTTTGAGCGTTCTAACATTGCCCTCGATTCTTCTGGCGCAGTCTTTGGGCGCGATGATAATGGTGTCTTTTTTAGTTAGCTTTTTGATTTTTGCGGGGCTGCAGTGGTCGCCGTGATTGTGAGTTACGAGAATGACGTCTGCTTTCTCGGGGGTCTCGACCGTTTTTCCATATTTCTTCAGATCGATGTAGATGATTTTTTCATTGGCTCTTATTTGGAAGCTGGCATGACCCAGCCATCTGACACGAATCACCATTTTGGTCACGACTGCACATATTGATCGATGAGTGCATATATTTTTTCAGCCAGGTCTTTCTGTCAGTGGAAGACAAAGGCCTTATGGCGCTTATGAATTGTCTATTTTGTTTTGATCTTCACAAGTCTAATACGATGATTTTCTTCTAGAATTGTCTTGATCGTGTGCACGGGTTGAAATGCCGATGTTGGGTTTTGGAGAAAAGAAGCGGCCGACCGAGGATTTGCGTCAGTACGTAGCGATATTTCGAGTTGAATACCAGAAGAATCGTTTCATTCAAGTCTGGCGGGTTATGGACGCTAAGACCCTTGGGTTTGCGACTCTGTTTGCTATGGAATGGGCTAGGCAAGAAAACGCAGAGTTGCAGGACGTCGTTGAACTTAACGACACGACGTCGTGAGTGTCTGCAGAGCTTCAATAACGTTAATATGTTAACAGGTTTCGCACAACTGTTCCTTCAACGCGCGCGCGAACGCAGCAGGCGCTGGTTGAAACGGTGAAGGCGCTGGGGTTTAAGGAAGCCTTTGCGGTCGATAGAATGGCGGCAGAATTTTCCTGATCTGCCGTGAATTGTACGTTCCCCGAAAACACTGCCACGACTGTTGCCTCGGATCCAACGAGGGTCAGTTACCTTGGCAAAATCTCAGCCCGCGTGCTTTTTGAAAGACTAATTAGTGTTTGATCATTAACTATTGAACAGTCTGTGGGTGCTTGAGTATGAGTGATTATCCAGTTGGAAGCACTGAAGATCGAGAGATGCTAAAGAAAATGTCGACGGAGAAGCTGTTGGACTATTTCTTTATGCAGATAAGAAACTTGTGGCGAGTGGACGGGCTTTACTTCTTGGGCATTGAGAAGAAGTTTGGAACGGAAGCGGCAACAGAGATCGACGCAGGAGTTTGGGAAACAATGGCTGGAATCGAAGCGAAAACTCTTGTTAAGATGTTTGGAATAGGCGAAAGCCCAGATGTCCCTACGATAATGAATCTGCTGCGGAGATCAAGCTGGGCACTCGACCAGCCGTTCAAGACTGTTGAAGTGAACGCCAAGCGTGCAGTTCTAGGCGTGGATCGGTGCAGAACACAGGAGACGAGGCTGGACAAGGGATTGGACGAGTTTCCCTGCAAGAAGGTTCGGTACAGTTACTTGAAGGGCTTTGCCAAATCACTGAACACCAACGTGAAAGTGAACTGTCTGATCTGTCCACCGGATAAGCATCCGAGAGACTCCTGGTGTAAATGGGAATTTACGCTATAACTGGACAGTTTACACCATGTTTTAGCTAAGCGCGTATGATGAAACTCCTATTGCGTTTCGTCAGCGAATATTCATTTCAACGCGTGTTCAAGCGCTTTTGAAGAAAGAAGCCGAGTTGAATCAACAACAGGCAAAGGAGAATTCTTTGAATCTATGACAAGAGGTAGCTCGGTGCAGCCCAGAATAACGGCGTCGCATCCTGCGTCCTTCAGCCTCTGAATGATCTCCGTCAACTTTTTGACAGCAGACTTCGTTGTCCCCTCTGGAACCAGTTCATTGAAAATTATCGAGTTAACCTTCTCCTGATCTTTCTTGTTTGGAACAAGCATTTCAACCTTGAGTTTAGATAGTGCATCCCTGTACGTTGGCCCTTGCATAGTGTATTTGGTGCCCAGAACTCCCACCTTTCCATAACCCCTCAGCTTGCATTCTTTCGCCGCCAGTTCCACTATGTTCAACAACGGTATGGGCGACTGTTCGGCTGCCTTTTGAAACGCGCGATGAACAGTATTGTCTGGACATACCGCGAAGTCTGCACCGGCCGCAGCCAATTTTCTGGCAGATGAAACCATCAACGTCGCAACGCCGTCCCAATCATCCTTTTCTATGCAATCCATATACTTCTTCAGAGAATGATTGTGCACGCTGACCTCAGGATGATCCAAATTGCCTAAACTGGCCATAGCTTTCTGACATAGCGTACGATAACACAATGCGGCTCCCTCAAAGCTGACCGCGATAATTCCAACATGTTTGACCATGTTGCATCACTAGCAACTGTCAACAATTCTGTATAAGATGCTTTCGCGCGCGATCATCGGTTAACCACTACTGCGGGTGTGCTGCTTGTCCTGAGGCGTGCGTGTGTTCAGTAACTTCCACGTGTTCGATCACAATCACTGCTCCGATCACCACTCGGTGATCCACTTCTCCTGTTATCGAGACTCCTAGCGTATCTCGCAAAGAGATCCATTTCTTGTGAACAGAGGCGACTTGCATCCCATTGATCTGCATCTGATAGTCGTGTTCAGTGAAGTTTCCATAGACGCGCATGAACTCGATCCCGTCTTTTTCCACCCAGAACTCTTCTCCGATCAACTTGATGAGCTTCTTTCTTATGGTTCCCAGCTCTTTTCCAGTGTTGTCATAGAAGGTGAACTCGTTTCGGACCGAGATCAACTTCCCTTCGAGGTGCATTAATTCTGAACCGCCGCTGTCAACGACGACAAACTTGGCTGGGAACTGAAAAAGATTGCCATCAGCCTCTCCCAGTTTCATTCCAGCCTTATCCTCCAAGTCATAGTGCTCACGCACAGAAAGGATTTTCTTCTTCAGAACCAGATCGTTTGTTCCCAGAAGAGAATTCGGATCGCTCATTCTACCTGCTCCGTCTTCATTTTCAAAGACTTACCAAACTCGCGCGTTTATACGTTTTCGTGGGCAATGAGACTTGAACTTCTAGGTAAGCTGGAATGTTAGTGCGTGTCGGACCAAGCAAGTTGCAGTTCGTATGAGGCGCTCTTATGATAGACTTGGAAACCGACTTTTTCGTAGAGTCTCATCGCTTGCGTCGGATTCTGATCATCCACATAAAGTAGCACGTCTTCCATTCCTTGGGTCT
>Ga0335070_10002745_pt1 | contig 20462 bp, 17 predicted proteins | sample Lox_Sample_13_FD_206722 | JGI IMG/M metagenome (GOLD analysis project Ga0335070, IMG submission 206722) | Soil microbial communities from Loxahatchee National Wildlife Refuge, Florida, United States - Lox_Sample_1.3 | ecosystem: Environmental > Terrestrial > Soil > Wetlands | place: USA...
CGCGGGAGATCGGCTCTACGGGACGAAGTGACGGAGTCGCGGCATGTGCCAGCCAAGCCGGCACATCACTCTCACGCCGCGTCGCCGAGCCCTTGCTGCGCGCTCCGTCGAGCCTACGGGCGTGCGACGCGGGAGATCGGCTCTCCGGGACGAAGTAACCTGGAACGATGAGCGTCCTCGCGGTCGTGCGGGACGTCGGTTCCGCCCATCACAACGTCCTCCACGTCCTGGAGGACCACCCCCAGGTCGTCTGGGGGGCGCTGCTCGCGTTCGTGATCGTCGTGCTCCTGACGCCGGCGGTCGGACAGATGGCGCGGCGGCTCGGCGTCGTCGACTCGCCGGGCGGCCGGCGGCTGAACGTGCGGCCGATCCCACGGCTCGGCGGGATCGCGCTGTTCCTCGGGATCTTCGTGCCCGCGCTCGCGTTCGTGCACCTCGGGCGCGAGACGCGCGGGCTCCTGATCGGCGCCGCGGTCGCGGTGACGGTCGGCGCGATCGACGACTTCCGCGGGCTCAGCTGGTGGCAGAAGCTCGTCGGTCAGGTCGCGGCGGCCGTGATCGCCGTGGGCTTCGGGATCTGGGTCAGCCGCTTCACGTTCCCGTTCGTCGGGATCCACGACCTGCCGGTGTGGGTCGGCGCGCCGCTCACCGTGATCTGGATCGTCGCGATCATGAACATGTTCAACTTCCTCGACGGGATGGACGGCCTCGCCGCCGGGGTGGCGGCGATCGCCGGGCTGACGTTCGCGGTGATCGCCCTGTCGCTCGCGAAGCCGGACGCGGCGGTGATCTCGGCGATCGTGTTCGGCGCGTGCATCGGCTTCCTGCGCCACAACTTCTATCCGGCGCGGATCTTCATGGGGGACTCGGGCGCGTTGCTGCTCGGCTACGTGCTCGCTGCCGTCTCGGTGCAAGGGCTCCTGAAGACCGCGGCGACCGTCGCCCTGTTCTTCCCGCTCCTCGTGCTCGCCGTGCCGATCGCGGACACGACGTTCGTCGTGCTCCGCCGGCTGAAGCACGGCGAGAGCCCGTTCGTCGGCGACCAGGCGCACCTCCACCACCGCTTCCTCCGCCGCGGCTTCTCGCAGCCGCGCGCGGCCGCGACGATCTGGGTCTGGTGCGCGGCGCTCGCCGCGGCCGCGCTCGCGACGCGCTTCATCCCGTTCCGCGCCCACGGTGTCTGGCACCTGTGGCCGACGCTCGGCGCCGTCGCGATCGGCGTCGTCGCGCTCGGGATCTCGGTCTACGTCGTCTATGTGCTCGAGATCGTGAAGTTCGCGAACCCGATCCAGCGGCGCCGCTCCGCGGACGATCCGCTCCGCAAGAGCGCCTGAGCCGCGAGGTGCCCGGCACCTCGCGGCCGCGAAGTGCCTGGCACATCAGCGGTCCAAGGTGCCAGGCACCGACGCACGAACTCGTGCGGAACGTCGCTTCCGGCGCGGGTTCGGACTGTTACAAACCCCGGCCCTCTCTCTGCTATTCTCGGCGCGCCGATGCAGGCCGCCCAACGCTCCTCTGTCAACCCCGCAGGGGCCGGTGGCCTGTTGTTGGCGGTTCTGATCGTCGCGATCGGGATCGGTCTCCTGATCGGCTGGGCGGCGGGCGCGGCCGCGATCGGTGCGCTTCTCGGCGCCGTCGCCGGGGTGTTCGGCGGGATACTCGCGGTGTACATCCGCTACCGGGGAGCCTTGTAGATGTTCGGCACGATCTTCTCGACGCCGCGTCCCGAGCCGGGGCACATGCTGCCCGCGCTCGGCGGCTCGCTCGTGCTGCTCCTCGCGCTGCCGGTGTTCCTCATCGCCGGCTGGCCGATCGAGGGCTGGGGGCTCGCGGCGGTGCTCTGGGTCGCGGTGCACGCGATCGACCTGTTCCTCGCGCGCGCGCGCGCGAAGGCGGATACGCTCCGCGGCTCCGGAGTGCAGGCGTTCGGTCTTCTCTTCAAGCTGCTCGCGATGCTCGTCGTGCTCTTCGCCGCCCTTGCGGCGAAGCCCCACGTCGCGCTCGCGGCGGTCCTGACGTACGCGCTCGCGTACACGTTCGAGCTCGGGCTCTCGCTCTCGAGCTACTTCGGAGCGGCGAAGCAGTGAGGCTCCGCCGCCTCGGAATCGTCGCCGTGCTTGCGCTCGCGACGCCGCCCGCCGCGCTCGCGCGCGGCACGTTCGACCCGACGACGGAGTTCGAGCAGCGCGAGTGGGTCTCGATCCACCTCGGGCCGCTGAACCTCTCGATCACGAAGGCCGTCGCATACCTGATGCTCGGCGCGCTGCTGACGATCCTGCTCGGCCTGTTCCTGATGCGCGCGAAGATGCCCGGCCGCCGCCAGACGCTCGGGGAGCAGATCTACGAGGTCGCGCAGGTGCAGATCGCGGAGCAGGGGCTGCCGACGAAGGCGATCGGCCGCTGGTTCCCGTACTGCGCGTCGCTCCTCCTCTTCATCTGGACGGTGAACGTGCTCGGCTTCATCCCGCTGCCGCTGACCGGCGAGACGTGGCACGGCGTGCCGACGTGGGGGATCTACGCCGCGACGTCGTCGCTCTCGGTGACGCTCGCGCTCGCGCTTCTCACCTTCGTGTTCACGCACTTCGAGGGGATCCGCTGGAACGGGGCGCGGCGCTACTTCAAGAGCTGGATCCCGGACGCGCCGAAGGCGCTGCTCTTCCTCATCGTGCCGCTCGAGATCCTCGGGCAGTTCATGCGGCTCATCTCGCTCAGCGTCCGACTTTTCGCGAACATGCTGGCGGGCCACATCCTCATCCTGACGTTCATCGGCCTGCTCTTCATCCTGCAGACCCTGGCGCTGATCCCGATCGTGATCATCGTCGGGAGCGCGTTCTACATCTTCGAAGTCGTGATCGTCGTCTCGATCCAGGCGTTCATCTTCGCCGCACTGTCCGCCATCTACATCGGCACGGCAATCGAGCCGTCCCACTAGGAGGAACCAACGATGCATCTCATCCTCGCCGCGACGACCGGCGACGTGACGAAGGCCGGGAAGGCAATCGGCCTCGCGCTCGGCGTCGGCCTCGGCGCCCTCGGTGCCGGCGTCGGCATCGGCAACATCTTCGGATCGATGATCCAGTCGGTTGCCCGCCAGCCGGAGCTCCGCGGTGAGCTCCAGGGCATCCAGTGGCTGGGCTTCGCGCTGACGGAGGCCGTCGTGTTCTACGGCCTGCTCGGCTCGATCCTCGCGTACGTCCTCGTCTGATGCTCGTCGGCGCGAACCCACTCATCTCGGTCACCCCGGGGCTGATGATCTGGACGATCGTCCTGTTCCTCATCACGCTCTGGGTGCTGAAGCGCTACGCGTTCGGGCCGGTCCAGAAGATGATCGACGAGCGTCACGAGCGGATTCGCCAGTCGATCGAGGCGGCGGACGCCGCGCGCGACGAGTCGCGGAAGCTCCTCGAGGAGCACAAGCAGCTCATGGCGCAGGCCCGCGGCGAGGCGGAGGCGATTCTCGGCGAGGCGCGGCGCACGCGCGAGTCGATGGAGCAGCGGATGCGCGAGGAGACCGAGGCCGAGCGGCAGCGCCGGCTCGAGGAGACGCGCAAGGAGATCGCCGCCGAGACCGCGAGGGCGCTGGAGCAGATCCGCTCCGAGGTCGCCGACCTCACGCTCGAGGCCGCGTCGGTCGTCGTCGGCCGCACGCTCGACTCCGACCGCGACCGCGAGCTGATCGCGGAGGCGGTCGGCGGGCTCGACTTCTCGAAGCTCGAGGAGAGCGCGTAGGCGCATGGCGGTCGCGCACCGCATCTATGCCGAGGCGCTGTTCTCGGCCGCGAAGGAGAACGGCCGGCTCGCGCAGGTGAACGAGGCGCTCGCCGACTTCGCCGCCGCGATCGAGGCGACGCCGGAGCTCGCGTCCGTGCTGCGCAACCCGCAGCTCGAGCCGCAGGCGAAGGCGCGCATCCTCGCCGACCTCGCGGGCGACGACGAGCCGCTGTTCGCGAACTTCCTCGCGCTCGTCGCGGAGAAGGGCCGCGCGGGCGAGATCGTCGAGATCGCGGCCGAGTTCGAGCGGCTGATGGCGCGCGAGCAGCGCCGGCTCACGGTCGAGCTGACGACGGCGCGCGAGCTGACGGACGACGAGGCGCGCGCGATCGTCGCGCAGATCGAGCAGGCGGTGGGCCGCACGGTCGAGGCGACGCGCAGCGTCGACCCCGACCTCGTGGGCGGCATCGTCCTCCAGGCCGGCTCGTACCGCGTCGACGCGAGCGTCCGCGGGAGATTGGAACGACTTCGACAGGAACTCGTAAAGGGCTAAGGGAGACAAAACGTGAAGCTGCGTCCCGAAGAGATCACCTCGATCCTGCGCCAGCGGATCGAGCAGTACGACGTCGAGACCGACCTCGCCGAGGTCGGAACCGTCCTCCAGGTCGGCGACGGCATCGCCCGCATCTACGGCCTCGAGAACGCGACGTCGCTCGAGATGCTCGAGCTGGAGCACGGCGTCGTCGGCCTCGCGTTCAACCTCGAGGAGGACCAGGTCGGCGCCGCGCTCTTCGGCGAGTGGGAGCACGTCGCCGAGGGCGAGCCCGTGCGCCGCACCGGCCACGTCGCGAGCGTCCCCGTCGGGGACGCGCTCCTCGGCCGCGTCGTCGACCCGCTCGGCAACCCGCTCGACGGCCGCGGGCCGATCGAGACGGAGCACTTCCGCCCGCTCGAGTTCAAGGCGCCGGGCGTGATCCAGCGCCAGCCCGTCAAGGAGCCGCTCGCGACGGGGATCAAGGCGATCGACTCGATGACGAACGTCGGCCGCGGCCAGCGCGAGCTGATCATCGGCGACCGCTCGACCGGCAAGACGGCGATCCTGATCGACACGATCTTGAACCAGCGCGACACGGACGTGCACTGCGTCTACGTCGCGATCGGCCAGAAGGCGTCGACCGTCGCGCAGGTGTACGAGCGGCTCCGCGACGCGGGTGCGATGGAGTACACGACGATCGTCACCGCGGCCGCGAACGAGGCCGCGCCGATCAAGTGGATGGCGCCGTTCGCCGGCTGCGCGATGGGCGAGCACTTCCTCTTCAACGGGAAGCACGCGCTCGTGATGTACGACGACCTCTCGAAGCACGCGGACGCGTACCGGCAGCTGTCGCTGCTGCTGCGCCGCCCGCCGGGCCGCGAGGCGTTCCCGGGCGACGTGTTCTATCTCCACTCGCGGCTGCTCGAGCGCGCGTGCAAGCTCTCGGAGGCGGAGGGCGGCGGCTCGCTGACCGCGCTCCCGGTGATCGAGACGCAGGCGGGCGACGTGTCCGCGTACATCCCGACGAACGTGATCTCGATCACCGACGGCCAGATCTTCCTCCAGTCGGACCTCTTCTTCTCCGGCGTCCGCCCGGCGGTCAACGTCGGCATCTCGGTGTCGCGCGTCGGCTCGGCCGCGCAGACGAAGGCGATGAAGAAGGTCGCCGGGCGCCTGCGGCTCGACCTGGCGCAGTACCGCGAGCTCGAGGCGTTCGCGCAGTTCGGCTCCGAGCTCGACCGCGCGACGCAGCAGGCGCTGACGCGCGGCGAGAAGATGGTCGCGACGCTGAACCAGCCGCAGTACCAGCCGTGGCCGATGGAGGAGCAGGTCGTCGCGATCTACGCCGGCGTCAACGGCTTCCTCGACGAGATCCCGACGCCGCAGGTGCAGCGTTACCAGGACGAGCTGCGCGAGCATCTCCGCGCCGAGGGGACGATCCTGAAGCAGATCAAGGAGACGGGCGACCTGCCGGACGACCTCGCGCAGAAGCTCGACGCCGAGATCGCCACGTTCCGCAACAGCTTCAACGTGCAGGAAGAGAGCGCGCTGGTCTAAGTGGCCTCGCTGCAGGACATCCGCCGGCGCATCACGTCGGTCCGCAACACGCGCAAGATCACGAAGGCGCTCGAGCTCGTCGCCGGCGCCCGGCTGCGGCGCGCGCAGCTGCGGATCGAGGAGATGCGCCCGTACGCGGACCGGATGCAGGAGCTGATGGTCGGCACGGCAAAGGCCGCCTCGTCGTTCCGCAACCTCGCGCTGATGCAGCGTCGCGAGGAGGTGAAGCGCATCGCGGTCGTGATCGTCACGGGCGACCGCGGGCTCGCGGGCTCGTTCAACGGCCAGGTGCTCCGGCGCGCGTTCGAGCTCGAGCGCGAGGCGCGCGGCAACGGCCAGGAGGTCGCGTGGCTCGTCACCGGGCGCAAGGGCGCGTCGACGCTCCGCTTCCGCCGCTACACGATCGCGGGCGAGTGGTCCGGGTTCGCCGACAAGCCGACGTACCACGACGCGCAGGCGGTCTCGCACCGGCTCGCCGAGCTCTACACGAGCGAGGAGGTCGACCGCGTCGTCCTCGTCTACAACCGCTTCGTGTCGGCGCTCGTGCAGCGCGTGACGACGACCGAGCTGCTGCCGATCCCCGAGGACGTGCTCCAGGCCGTCGAGGAGGAGGGCACGACGGAGGAGGAACAGCGCGCGTTCCGCGGCGACTTCATCTACGAGCCGGACCCGGAGGAGATCCTCCAGCGCCTGCTCCCGGTCTACCTCGAGACGGAGATCTACCGTGCGCTGCTCGAATCGGCCGCATCGTTCCTCGCCGCGCAGATGACGGCGATGCGGAACGCGTCGAAGAACGCGGGCGAGCTCATCGACCGCTACACGCTCGCGATGAACCGCGCGCGCCAGGCCGAGATCACGCAGGAGATCCTCGAGGTCGTGGCCGGCGCGGACGCCCTCGAGGGCTGACAGACTTCAACCAAGGACACAGGAGACCCATGGCGGATCAGGAGACAAACGGCGGCGGGACCGGGCGGATCGTCGAGATCAAGGGCGTCGTGCTCGACGCCGTCTTCTCGGCCGGCCTGCCCGAGATCAACAACGCGCTCAGCATCCAGGTGCCGAAGGCGGACGGGAGCACCGCGGAGCTGATCGCCGAGGTGCAGCAGCATCTCGGCGACGACCGCGTCCGCGCCGTGGCGATGGACTCGACGGACGGCCTCTCCCGCGGCACCGAGGTGCGCGACACCGGCGGTCCGATCTCCGTGCCCGTCGGCGACGAGACGCTCGGCCGGATCTGGAACGTGATCGGCGAGCCGGTGGACGGCAAGCCGCAGGCGACCGGCGAGCGCTGGCCGATCCATCGCGACCCGCCGTCGTTCGGCGAGCTGTCGCCGAAGGTGGAGATCTTCGAGACGGGCATCAAGGTGATCGACCTGATCGCGCCGTACGTCCGCGGCGGCAAGGTCGGCCTGTTCGGCGGCGCGGGCGTCGGCAAGACGGTGACGATCACCGAGCTGATCCACAACGTCGCGCTCCAGCACGGCGGCGTCTCGGTCTTCACCGGCGTCGGCGAGCGCACGCGCGAGGGCACCGACCTCTACATCGAGATGGAGGAGTCGGGCGTCCTCGACAAGGTCGCGATGGTCTACGGCCAGATGAACGAGCCGCCGGGCGCGCGTCTGCGTGTCGGGCTCTCCGGCCTGACGATGGCGGAGTACTTCCGCGACCAGGGCCAGGACGTCCTCCTCTTCATCGACAACATCTTCCGGTTCGTGCAGGCGGGCTCCGAGGTGTCGGCGCTGCTCGGCCGCATGCCGAGCGCCGTCGGCTACCAGCCGACGCTCGCGACCGAGATGGGGCAGCTGCAGGAGCGCATCACGTCGACGCGCACCGGCTCGGTCACCTCGGTGCAGGCGATCTACGTGCCGGCGGACGACCTCACCGACCCGGCGCCGGCAAACACGTTCGCGCACCTCGACTCGACGACGGTGCTCTCGCGCGCGATCGTCGAGAAGGGGATCTACCCGGCGGTCGACCCGCTCGACTCGACGTCGCGTGCGCTCCAGCCGGGCATCGTCTCGGACGAGCACTACCGCACCGCGACGCGCGTGCAGGAGATGCTGCAGCGCTACCGCGACCTCCAGGACATCATCGCGATCCTCGGCATCGACGAGCTCTCCGACGAGGACAAGGTCGTCGTGTCGCGCGCGCGGAAGATCGAGCGCTACTTCTCGCAGCCGTTCTTCACGGCCGCGCAGTTCACCGGCACGCCGGGCGAGTTCGTGAAGCTCGAGGACACGATCCGCGGCTTCACGGAGATCCTCGACGGCAAGCACGACGACCTGCCGGAGCAGGCGTTCTACATGGTCGGCGCGATCGAGCAGGCCGTCGCGCGCGCCGAGGCGATGCGCGAGCCGACTGCGGCCTAGCGGTCATGGCGGACCACCCGAAGTTCTCGGTCTCGGTCGTCACGCCGGAAGGGCCGGCGTTCGACGGCGACGCAGAGATGCTGATCGTCCCCGGCGCGGCCGGCGAGATCGGCGTGCTCGCGCGCCACGCGCCGCTCGTCGCGATGCTGAAGGCGGGGTCGACGCGCGTGCACGTCACGGACGGCGACGTGCAGGAGTTCGCGACCGGCCCGGGGTTCTTCCAGGTGCTCCAGGACCGGGCGATCGCGCTCGTCGACGACGCCGTCGCGGCGGGCGAGATCGACGACGAGCGCGCGCAGCGGCAGCTCGACGAGGCGACGGCCGAGCTCGAGAAGGTCGACGCCGGCGAGTCGACCGCCGACCGCTGGCAGCTCGAGCAGCGGATCGCGCACGCGGAGAACCAGCTCCGCGTCTCCGGCCACACCGGCTAGGCGGGCGGGTCGCCGATCAGGGAATCCCCGGATGGCGACGACACGCGCGCCGACGCACGCTCGCCGTCGAGGCTGCGGGGTCATCCACCCCTCCCGCCTCGGGCCCGGGCGCACTGCCGAGTGGCGTCCGGGCCACCTCCCCTAACAGTTCCGGAGACGCTGCGGCTTGCCGCCGCCGGCGGGCACGCGCCAGAGGGAGGCGCACTGGCTCAGACGGAGCGGCTGCGTCTTGACGAGCAGCTCCTGCGAGCTCGGCGACCACGCGACGTTCGGCGCGAAGCGGAGCTGCATCAGCTTCCGCACCTTTCCCGTCGCGACGTCGACGACGTCGAGCGATCCGCCCTGGCCCTGGAACGCGATCTGCTTCCCGTTCGGCGACCAGCCGAAGAGCCAGACGACGTTTCGCGCTACGACCGTCCTGCTCGCACCGCCCTGCGGCGCGACGAGCTTCAGGGCGGCGGAGGGCGCGAGGTACGCGATTCGGTTGCCGGCGGGGGACCAGAGCGGCGTGAAGCCGCTCGGGATGAGCCGCCGCAGCCGACTGCCGTTCGCCGACGCCGTCCAGATCCCCGTCGTCTGCCCGGAGCCGCCGGCGGACGAGCGCACGAGCACGACCTGCGTGCCGTCCGGCGAGATGCTCGGCGTGATGTTGTCGACCTTCGTGCCGCCGATCCTCCCGACGAGCCTGCCGGTGGGGACGGCGAGCACGGTCACCGGCCCGGCGCACTGGGGGCAGTTCGAGAACCCGGCGGCGACGCGGTCTCCGGCCGAGTCGACGGAGAACTGCTCGTACGACCCGGGCTGGCGCCCGAGGGGCGTCGGCGTGCCGGCGACGGGGATCGTGAAGATGCGGAAGTCGTCCCCGTAGAGGAGCAGGTTCGGCCTCACCCAGAACAGCTGCGACGGGGAGTCGATCAGGTCGAGGCGGCACAGCCTCCTGCAGAGTGTCTGCGGAAGCGGCGCCGTATTTCTCCCGTCGGCGGTCGCGGTGCAGATCGCGCGTTGCGGAAGCGGGCCGTGACCGAGGCGCCGGCCGACGAATGCGATCTGCTTGCCGTTGGGCGACCAGGCCGGCAGGTTCGTCGAGCTGCACGCGGGAGAGGCGAGCGGCCGTGCACCACCGCTCGCGCATCCGGCGACGACGGCCACGAGCACCGCGCCGGCCGCAAGAGCTCTCGACCGCACGCGGCCGTTCATGCGGGCCGTGTGCCGTCGCGGAGCCGGCGCACCTGCTCGCCGATCTCCTCGACCGGGTGGCGGGGAGATGGCCGGCGTCGCCGGTCTTCACGACGCAGCCCGGGACGTGCGCCGGATCGGAGCCGGTCGGCGACGACGGTCATCGCCGATTCAACGCCTCGGTGTGCACCTCGCCGGCGTGGGCCGGCAGGTAGAGCCGCTCGGTGTACTCGCGCACCATGCGCGTCGTCGAGAACTGCGTGCCGAGGTCGGCGATCGAGCGGCGCATCAGCGCGATCCACCGCGCCGGCAGCCCGTCGTCGTCGCGCTCGTAGTACGCCGGCAGCACCTGCTGCTCGAGCACCGCGAAGAGCGCCTCCGTGTCGGCGAGATCCTGCTCCTCCTCGGTCGCGCGCACGTCGTGGTCGCCGATCGCGAAGCCGACCTCCGGCGTGTACGCCTCGGCCCACCAGCCGTCGAGGATCGAGCAGTTCAGCACGCCGTTCAGCGCCGCCTTCATCCCCGACGTGCCCGACGCCTCCATCGGCCGCCGCGGCGTGTTGAGCCACACGTCGACGCCCTGGACGAGCCGGCGCGCGAGCATCATCTCGTAGTCCGGGAGGAAGACGACGCGGCCGGACGTGTCCGGGTTGCGCGCGAAGTCGGCGACGTGCTGGATCAGGCTCTTCCCCTCCTCGTCGGCCGGGTGCGCCTTGCCGGCGACGAGGATCTGGACCGGCCGGTCGCGGTCGCCGAGGATCCGCGCGAGCCGCTCGGGCTGGCTGAAGAGAAGCCAGGCGCGCTTGTACGTCGCGAATCGGCGTGCGAACCCGATCGTCAGCACGTCGGGGTCGAGCTGCGGCGCGCCCCGCGTCCGCGAGATGAACGACAGCATGCGCTGCTTGGCGGCGCGGTGCGCGGACCAGATCGTCCCGTCGTCGAGGTCGAGCGCGCGCTCGAAGTTCGGCTCGGTGTGCCCGAGGAGGTCCTCGAGCTCGTCCGAGATCCACGTGCGCACGTGGACGCCGTTCGTGATCGACGTGATCGGCACGTCGTCCGCCGCGCGGTCGGGCCAGATCGCCTGCCACATGTCGCGCGACACCGCACCGTGCAGCTCCGAGACGCCGTTCGCGTACGCCGACGTCCGCAGCGCGAACGGTGTCAGCCCGAAGCGCGTGTCCTCGGGCGTCACCTTGCCGAGGTCCGCGAACTCCTCCCACGAGAGCCCGCAGCGCGCGACGATCCCGCCGACGTTCTTCTCGACGAGCGCCGGGTCGAACACCTCGTTGCCGGCGGGGACCGGCGTGTGCGTCGTGAAGACGGAGGAGCCGCGCAGCCGCTCGAGCCCGGATGCGGCGTCGAGCCCGTCCTCCTCGACGAGCTCGCGCAGCCGCTCGAGCTGGAGCAGCGCGGAGTGGCCCTCGTTCATGTGGAAGACCGTCGGCTTGAGCCGGAGCCGGCGCAGCACGCGCACGCCTCCGATGCCGAGCACGATCTCCTGCCGCAGCCGGTTCTCGCGGTCGCCGCCGTAGAGCGTGTCCGTGACGGCGCGCGCCCAGTCCGGGTTGCCCTCGACCTTCGTGTCGAGGAGGTAGAGCGACACGCGGCCGACCTGCGCGCGGAACACGCCGATGCGGACCGGGACGAGGTCGCCGTTCGCGTCGGCGAGCTCGACGATCGGCGCCATCGGCACGAGCGTCAGCGGCAGCCGCGTCGTGTCGAGCCGCGGGTAGCGCTCGACCTGGCGGTCGTCCGCCTCGAGGCGCTGGCGGAAGTAGCCGCGGCGGTAGTAGAGGCCGATGCCGACGAGCGGCACGCCGAGCTCCGACGCGGCCTTCAGGTGGTCGCCGGCGAGGATCCCGAGGCCGCCGGAGTAGATCGGGAGGCTCTCGTCGAGCCCGAACTCGGTCGAGAAGTAGGCAACCAGGAGGTCGGGCGGGAGCCCGCGCTCCTCGGCCCACGGCCGCCGGTCGCGCTCGACCGCGAGCCGCTCCTCGACGCGGCCGAGCCGCTCGGCGTACTCCGGCGTCAGCGCGCGGCCGAGGTCGTCGTCCGTCAGCTCGGTCAGCAGCGCCTTCGGGTTGTGCCCGAGCCCGGCGAACCGCTCCGGCGCGAGCGCGTTGAAGAGCGCACGCGCACCGGGCGTCCAGCTGAACGAGAAGTCGCTCGCGATGGCGGCGAGAGCCGCGCGCAGAGTCGCTCCGTCGTGGACCTCCGACATCGGTCGCACCCTAGCGGCCGACGCCGCTGGTACCCTCCGGTCACCCGGAGAGCTTTGATTGGCAGCTTGGCGACCGGGTTACCAAACGCCTAAAGAGCCGAGAGCGCGCAGCCGCTCCCGGTCGTAGAGGAGGTTCCGCGGGAGCACCGATGCAGGACACGCGCGACAGACTCGAACCGATTCTCCGAGAGCGCATCGCGGTGCTCGACGGGTCGTGGGGCGTCCTCATCCAGGCCGAGGTGCGCGGCGAGGAGGCGTACCGCGGCGAGCGATTCCGTGCGCATTCGCACGACGTCGCGGGGAACCCCGACCTGCTGAACATCACGCGGCCGGAGATCGTCGCGCGGATCCACGACGACTACTTCGCCGCGGGCGCGGACATCGCAACGACGAACACGTTCACGGCGACGTCCTTCGGCCAGTCGGACTACGGGCTCGAGGGCGTCGTCCACGAGCTGAACGTCGAGGGCGCGCGGCTCGCGCGCGCGGCCGCCGACGAGTGGACGGCGCGCACGCCGGACCGGCCCAGGTTCGTCGCGGGCGCGGTCGGCCCGCTGAACGTCACGCTCTCGCTCTCGCCGCGCGTCGACGAGCCCGCGTATCGCACCGTCACGTTCGACCAGGTGCGCGAGGCGTACGTCGAGCAGATCCGCGCGCTGCGCGAGGGCGGTGTCGACCTGCTGTTGATCGAGACCGTGTTCGACACGCTGAACTGCAAGGCCGCGATCACCGCCGCGCTCGACGCCGCGCCCGAGCTGCCGCTGTGGCTCTCGTTCACCGCGGTCGACCGCAGCGGGCGCAACCTCTCCGGGCAGACCGTCGAGGCGTTCTGGGCGTCGGTCGAGCAGGCGCGTCCGCTCATCGTCGGCGTCAACTGCTCGCTCGGCGCAACCGAGATGCGCCCGTTCGTCGAGGACCTCTCGCACGTCGCGCCGACCTGGGTCGCGTGCTATCCGAACGCCGGGCTTCCGAACGAGTTCGGCACGCACGACGAGCAGCCCGCCGACACGAGCCGCTTCCTCGGCGAGTTCGCGCGCGCCGGGCTCGTCAACGTCGTCGGCGGCTGCTGCGGCACGACACCGGAGCACGTCCGCGCGATCGCCGCCGCGGTCGAAGGCGTCCCGCCGCGCCGCGTCCCGCCGCGCCGGCCGCTTCCCGTCTACTCGGGGCTCGAGCCGTTCGCGATCACGCCGGACACGAACTTCGTCATGGTCGGCGAGCGGACGAACGTCACGGGCTCTGCGCGCTTCCGCCGTCTCGTCGAGGCCGACGACTGGCACGGCGCGCTCGACGTCGCGCTCGAGCAGGTGCGCGGCGGCGCGAACCTCCTCGACGTGAACATGGACGCCGACCTGCTCGACGGCGAGCAGGCGATGACGACCTTCCTGAACCTGCTGGCGACCGAGCCCGAGGTCGCGCGGCTCCCGATCATGGTCGACAGCTCGCGCTGGTCCGTGCTCGAGGCGGGACTGAAGTGCCTCCAGGGGAAGGGCATCGTCAACTCGCTCAGCCTGAAGGAGGGCGAGGAGCCGTTCCTCGAGCACGCGCGCCTCGTCCGCCGCTACGGCGCCGGCGTCGTCGTGATGGCGTTCGACGAGCGCGGCCAGGCGGAGACCGTCGCGCGCAAGGTCGCGATCAGCGAGCGCGCGTACCGGCTCCTCGTCGACGAGGTCGGGTTCGAGCCCGAGGATCTCGTCTTCGACCCGAACGTGCTCGCGGTCGCGACCGGGATCGAGGAGCACGACGAGTTCGCGAAGGCGTTCATCGAGTCGCTGCCGCTGATCAAGGAGCGCTGCCCCGGCGCGCGCACGAGCGGCGGCATCTCGAACCTGAGCTTCTCGTTCCGCGGCAACGACGTCGTGCGCGAGGCGATGCACTCCGCGTTCCTCTTCCACGCGATCCGCGCGGGGCTCGACATGGGCATCGTCAACGCCGGCCAGCTGATCCTCTACGAGGACATCGAGCCCGCGCTGCTCGAGCGCGTCGAGGACGTGCTGTTCAACCGGCGCCCCGACGCGACCGAGCGGCTCGTCGAGATCGCGGAGGCGGTGCGCGGCGAGGGCACGCGGCGCGAGCTCGACCTCTCCTGGCGCGAGGCGCCCGTGTCGAAGCGGCTCGAGCACGCGCTCGTCCACGGGATCGTCGACTTCATCGAGGCGGATGCGGAGGAGGCGCGCGTCGAGCTCGGCCGCCCGCTCGACGTGATCGAGGGGCCGCTGATGGCGGGGATGCAGGTCGTCGGCGACCTGTTCGGCGCCGGGAAGATGTTCCTGCCGCAGGTCGTGAAGAGCGCGCGCGCGATGAAGCGCGCGGTCGCCTACCTCGAGCCGTTCATGGAGGACGAGAAGAGCGGCGGCGTCCGCGCGCAGGGGAAGATCGTGATGGCGACGGTCAAGGGCGACGTGCACGACATCGGCAAGAACATCGTCGGCGTCGTCCTCGGCTGCAACAACTACGAGGTCGTCGACCTCGGCGTGATGGTGCCGGGCGACGTGATCCTCGACACCGCGCTCGCGGAGGGCGCCGACCTCGTCGGGCTCTCGGGGCTCATCACCCCGTCGCTCGACCAGATGGTCGACATCGCGCGCGAGATGGAGCGGCGTGGGCTCGAGCTGCCGCTCCTGATCGGCGGCGCGACGACGTCGCGCCAGCACACCGCGGTGCGGATCGCGCCCGAGTACTCGGAGCCGGTGGTCCACGTGCACGACGCGTCGCGCGCGGTCGGCGTCGTGTCGGACCTCCTGCACGCGGAGCGGCGCGTGCGGCTCGCGGACGAGAACCGCGAGCTGCAGGAGAGGCTGCGCGAGCAGCATGCGGAGCGCGACCGCAAGCCGCTGCTCCCGCTCGAGGCGGCGCGGACGAACCGCCACCGGCTCGCGTTCGACGACCTCGAGACGCCGACGTTCACCGGCACACGGCTCGTCGAGGGCGACCTCGCGGCGATCCGCGAGTACATCGACTGGCAGTTCTTCTTCCACGCCTGGGAGCTGAAGGGCCGTTTCCCCGCGATCCTCGACCAGCCGGCCGCGCGCGAGCTCTTCGACGACGCGCAGCTGCTGCTCGACGAGATCGTCCGCGGCGGTCTCCTGCGCGCACGCGGCGTCTTCGGCTTCTGGCCGGCGTCGTCCGACGGCGACGATATCGTTGTCCACTGTGACAACAGTGATTCTCTTCGCTTTTGCTTCCTGCGCCAGCAGACCGACCACGGCGACTCGCGCCCGAACCGGTGCCTGGCCGACTACGTCGCGCCGTCCGGCGACCACCTCGGCGCGTTCGCGGTCACCGCCGGCATCGGCGCCGATGAGCTCGCCGCGCGCTTCGAGGCCGAGCACGACGACTACCGCGCGATCATGGTCAAGGCCCTCGCCGACCGCCTCGCCGAGGCGTTCGCGGAGCACCTGCACGAGGTCGCGCGTCGGGGCTGGTACGAGCGCGGCGCGAAGCTCACGAACGAACAACTGATCGGGGAGCGCTACCGCGGCATCCGCCCGGCGTTCGGGTACCCCGCCTGCCCGGACCACGCGGAGAAGCGGAAGCTGTTCGCGCTGCTCAACGCCGAGGCCGCCGGCCTCGCGCTCACCGAGACGTACGCGATGACGCCCGCCGCCAGCGTCAGCGGGATCTACCTCGCGCACCCGCAGGCGCGGTACTTCTCGGTGGGCCGCGTCGGCCGCGACCAGGTCGAGGACTACGCACGCCGCCAGGGCTGGACGCCCGCGGAGGCGGAGCGCAGCCTCGCCCCGAACCTCGGCTACGACCCGGGCCGCGCCGCCGAGCGGGCGGCCCCGGCGGAGGCTGCCCGCGAACCGGCCCTTGACCGGGCCACGGCAGCGTCCTAGCGTCGGGGAATGCGCGCCGCTCCTGCCATCGCCCTCGTGCTCGCAGCTCTCGTGCTCGCGGCGCCGGCCGCTGCGCGCGATCCGAAGGATCCGCAGCAGCAGCACACCGCGGCCGACACGAAGCTCGCGAGCTCGCTCGCCCTGAAGGCGGCCGACCTCGCTGCGGGGTGGAAGGCGGCGCCGCCGCAGCCGAACTCGCCGCCGTGCTCGACCGAGCCGAACGAGTCGAAGCTCGTCCAGACGGCGAAGATCGACCCGACCTTCATCTGGAAGGACGGCGTCACGACGCTCGGCACCGAGGTCGACATCTTCAAGACCGCGTCGCAGGCACAGACCGACTGGAAGCTCTCGACGCTCACGCTCTTCCGCAACTGCCTGCTCGAGAGCGCGCGCGGCCAGCTCGGGAAGAAGTTCACCGTCGGCATCGCGTCGGCGAAGGCGCTGAAGGCGCCGCCGCGCCTCGCCGAACGCGAGCTCCACTACCAGATCGTCTTCAGGATCGTCCGCGGCCAGACGCCGGTCTCGATCGTGAGCGACGTCTACGCGCTCGGGAAGGGCCGGATCACCGTCGTCATGCACTCCTTCTCGATCCGCGAGCCGCTCCCGTCCCCGGCCGTGAAGCAGCTGCTCCAGCTGCTCTCGGGCCGGCTCGGCGCCGGGATCTAGCCCTCCGGGGCGCCGACGGTCACCCGCGGATCCCGCCGCGGGCTCGGCTATCCTCGTTCGAGCCGTCCGCGACGAGCGCCGGCCCCCATTTCGCATGCGGACGACGCTGAAGAGAGGCATGGGTCGCGCGGCGACCCTCAACGGTCACACGAACGGCAACGGCCGCGCCGTCCTCCCGCCGATCGTCGTCGAGCCGATGCACCGCTACCGGCAGCCGCCGCCGCCGCGGCGCTCGACCGGCCGCTTCCTCGCGCAGGTCTTCGGCTGGGCGTTCCTCGCGATCCTCGTCGTCGTCTCCGGCCTCGCCGGCGGCCTCTATCTCTACGGCCACCAGACGCTGAACGCGATCGCTGCGCACTCGAAGAGCGTCGTCAAGGCGCAGAAGGACCTCCACCCGATCGCGTCGCCCTCGCAGCCGGCGACCGCCCTCCTGATCGGCTACGACGCGCGCTCCGGGCCGGGCGGCTTCGGGATCGCGGGCTCGCGCTCCGACACGGTGATGCTCGTCCGTGCCGACCCGTCGAACAACACGCTCTCGATGCTCTCGTTCCCGCGCGACCTCGTCGTCCCGATCTACTGCAACGGCTCCGACGTCCCGCGCACGACCGACCGGATCAACTCGGCGTGGTCGACGTGCGGCGCCGAGGGCACGCTCGACACGGTCGAGCACCTGACCGGGCTGCCGGTCAACTACCTGATCACGGTCGACTTCCACGGGTTCAAGCTGCTCGTGAACAAGCTGAACGGCGTCTACATCCAGGTCGACCGCCGGTACCTCAACACGCACGGCGGCCCGGGCGGCTTCGCGACGATCGACCTCGAGCCCGGCTACCAGAAGCTCGACGGCCAGCAGGCGCTCGACTACGTGCGCTATCGGCACACCGACTCCGACATCTACCGCACCGCGCGCCAGCAGCTCTTCATCGAGGCGCTGAAGGACCGGTTCGCGTCCGGGTTCTCGCTCCTCCAGATCCCCGCGATCATCGGCTCGATGAAGCACAGCATCGAGATCGCGCGTGCGGGCGGCGGCTCGCCGAGCATGGGGGAGATCGAGTCGTACGCCGGGCTCGCGTACCACCTCCAGGCCGGCCATCTGTTCCGCAACGCGATCGACAAGAACGCGCTCCAGCCGTACGGCGCCTACGGCGCCGAGCTGATCGCGTCGCCCGAGGCGATCCAGGCGGCGGTGAACTCGTTCCAGAACCCGGACGTGAGCCTGCCGAAGCGCGCGAACGCGACCGCGCTCGGGCTGAAGCCGAAGGCGCCGGTCGTGACGCATCTCGTGCCGGCCGCCGTCTCGACGCTCGTCCTCAACGGGACGAGCACGCCCGGCCTCGCGCGCGACACGTCGTACAAGATCGCGCAGCTCGGCTACGTCACCGAGCAGCTGCCGCCGCTCGTCGCTGCGAACACGACGACGCCGAGCTACAAGACGACCGTCGTCTACTACGACCCGGTGCAGGCGAACTCGCGCCCCGCGGCACAGCAGCTCGCCCAGCTCTTCGGCACCGACACGAAGATCGCGCCGTTCACGCCGCTGATCGCGCCGTTCGCGCAGCAGTCCGGCAACCCGCTGACGGTGATCGCAGTCGGCGCGGACTTCGGCGGCGAGCTGACGCCGCCGGCCCCGCCGCAGCCGGCGCCGACGCACGAGAAGGCGTCCGTCTCGATCAACCCGGGCCTGACGCTCGCGCCGCTGCAGGAGGCGCACGCGAAGCTTCCGTTCAGGCCGTACGTCCCGCACGTGATCGCCGAGGGGTACACGCTCTCGTCGCTCGACGGCGTGCGCGCCTACAAGCCGGCGCCGTACCAGAGGGCCGTCGTCATGACCTTCGTGAAGGGGATCTCCTACTACCAGGTGGAGGAGACGAACTGGGCGTCCGCGCCGATCCTCCGCCGGCCGACCGGCTCGTTCCGCGCGAACCACCGCACGTACGCGCTCTACACCGTCGGCGGGCACATCCACATGGTCGTGCTGCGGCACGGGCGGATGAGCTACTGGGTCGTGAACACGCTCCTCGACGAGCTGTCGAACGAGACGATGATCGCGATCGCCAAGGGCCTCCAGCCGCTCGGGAAGTAGTCTCTCCCGCGTGTCGAGGATCGCGATGTTCGGGGCGGGCTACGTCGGCCTGGTCACAGGCGCGTGCTTCGCCGACCTCGGCCACGAGGTCGTGCTCCGCGACGTCGTGCCCGAGCGGATCGAGCGCCTGCGCGCCGGCGAGGTGCCGATCTACGAGCCGGGCCTCGACGAGGTGCTCGAGCGCAATCGCCACCGGATGCGGTTCACGCTCGACGTCGACGAGGCGGTGGACGGCGCGGAGTTCCTCTACGTCGCGGTCGGCACGCCGCCGACGTACTCCGGCGACGCCGACCTCTCCGCGGTCTGGGCGGTCGTCGACGAGCTGCCCGCGTCGCTGCCGGGCCGGCCGCTCGTCGTGATGAAGAGCACCGTCCCCGTCGGCACCGGCGAGCGCGTTCGGCAGCGGCTCGACGAGCGCGGCCTGACGGACGTCGGCTACGTCGCGAATCCCGAGTTCCTCGCCGAGGGGAGCGCGGTCACGGACTTCCGCACACCGGACCGGATCGTCGTCGGCGCGTTCGACGACGCCGACGGCGACCGCGTCGTCGGGCTCCACTCCGGCATCGAGACCGAGGTCGTTCGCACCGACGTCCCGTCGGCGGAGCTCGTGAAGCTCGCCGCGAACTCGTTCCTGTCGACGCGCATCAGCTTCATCAACGAGATCGCGAACGTCTGCGAGCTCGTCGGCGCCGACGTCGTCGACGTCGCGCGCGGCGTCGGGCTCGACCACCGGCTCGGGCCGCACTTCCTCCGCGCCGGGATCGGCTTCGGCGGCTCGTGCTTCCCGAAGGACGTGACGGCGCTGAAGCAGCTCGCCGGCAACTCGGGCTACCCGTTCCTGCTCCTGCAGGCGGTGTGGGAGGTGAACGAGCTGCAGAAGCGGCGCGTCGTGCAGAAGCTCCAGCGCCACCTCGGCGACCTCCGCGGGAAGAAGGTCGCGCTGCTCGGGCTCGCGTTCAAGCCGAACACGGACGACATGCGCGAGGCGCCGAGTCGCGTGATCGCGTACCGGCTGCTCGCGGAAGGCGCGGACGTCCGTGCCTGGGATCCCGTCGCGACGCCGACCGATCTCGCCGGCGTCACGCTCTGCGCCTCGGTGCTCGACGCGGTGCGCGGCGCCGACGCGGCGGTGATCGTGACGGAGTGGAGCGAGCTGCGCGAGGTCGCGAGCGCCGAGGTCCGCGACGCGATGGCGCGGCCGCTCATCGTCGACGGGCGCAATCTCCTCGACCCGGTCGCGACGCGCGCCGCCGGGTTCGAGTACGAAGGGATCGGCCGCAGCTGATGGAGGCGCTGCTCCTCGCGGGCGGGAAGGCGGAGCGCCTCGGCGAGGCGGCGCAGGGGCACCCGAAGCCGCTCGTTCCCGTCTCCGGCTATCCGCTCGCGGAGTACACGGTCGCGCGTCTCGTCGACGCGGGCGTGACGCGCGTGCTCGTCGCGTGCCAGGCGGGGCAGGAGGAGGTCTTCGTGAACGCGCTCGCCGGGCTCGGCGCGGCGATCGTCCCGGTCGGCGAGCCCGAGCCGCTCGGCCGCGGCGGCGGGCTCCGGCTCGCGGCGTCGCACCGGATCGAGAGCGGCACCGTCCTCGCGCTGAACGGCGACGAGCTCCTCGACGTCGACTTCCGCGCGGTCCTCGAGGATCACGAGCGCAGCGGCGCCGCCGCGACGATCGTCGTCGCGCAGGTGCACTCGCCGTTCGGCGTCGTCGACCTCGCCGACGACGGCACCGTGACGGGCTTCCGCGAGGCGCCGAAGCTCCCGCACTGGGTGAACTCCGGCGTCTACGCGCTCGGCGAGGAGGCGCTCGCCCGGCTGCCCGAGCGCGGCGACCACGAGCAGAGCACCTTCCCCGAGCTCGCCGCCGAGGGCAAGCT
>Ga0335070_10002746_pt1 | contig 20460 bp, 18 predicted proteins | sample Lox_Sample_13_FD_206722 | JGI IMG/M metagenome (GOLD analysis project Ga0335070, IMG submission 206722) | Soil microbial communities from Loxahatchee National Wildlife Refuge, Florida, United States - Lox_Sample_1.3 | ecosystem: Environmental > Terrestrial > Soil > Wetlands | place: USA...
AGGCGACGCGCAGCTGTCCCGCCAGCGCACTGCGGTTGCTGGCCAGATCGGCTTCGCGCGCACCCTTCGTGGCCGCGAGGGCCGTGCGCCGCGCAGCACGCTCCGCCCGGGCCCGCCTAACGGCATCCAGACCCTCGCGCGCCTTGCTCACGGACAACTCAGCCGTGCGCAGGTCCCGGGTCAGACGATCGCGCTCGACCTGATCGTTGCTGATCTGCCGCGTGACCCGGTCGATCTCTGACTTGACCGCCTGCAGATCCGCTTCGGCCTTGCGCGCCTCAGATGCGGGCTGAGCGGGGGCCGCCGGCAGGGGGCGACCGGTCAGCAGGCCCAGGGCCACCGCGGCCGCCACGGCCAGCCAGGGACCGGGACGGACCCGCGATCCAGGGCCGAGGCTTGCGGCCTCGCGGCTCGGGACCCCACGGCCGGGAGCCTTGCGGGCCTCCGCCAGTCCGGCGATCAGGCGCCGATCGGGGGCGCTATAATGCGCGCCCTTTTTACGGCACCCCGGCTCCTCCCCCGCCATGGAACGTCTCCTCGAATACATCAGCCATCACCCCTGGTATGCCGGCGGCCTGGGGCTGGCCGCGGCGCTGGTGCTCGTTTTCGAGCTGCGGGCGCGGCGCGACAGCCAGGCGGCGGTATCACCCCAGGATCTGATCCGCCTGCTGAACCAGGGTGCCCTGCTGATCGACCTGAGGGGAGCCGAGGCGTTCGCCAGCGGACATGTGGCCGGGGCACGGCAGATGGATGGCGAGCAGATTCTCAAAGCCGGCGACACACTGCGGAAACATAAAGAGAAGACGGTCGTCGTCTATGATGATACCGGCTCTGTGGGCGCCGCGGCGGTGCGGCAGCTGGTGGAGCAGGGCTTCACCAGGGCGTTCAATCTGCGCGGCGGGCTGGCCGCGTGGCGTGCCGAGAACCTGCCGCTGTCCAGGACGTAACGGATCCTCCAGTGCCAGCGCGCATCTTCCCGATCCCGACAGGGACGGACGCCTCATGACGAAGCCCCGCGTCGTTTTCTACGCAACGGCCTGGTGTCCGTACTGCGCGCGGGCACGCAGCCTCCTCGAGGGCAAGGGCGCCGCGATCGAGGAAATTGACATCGATGCGCGCCCGGACGCGCGCGCCGAGATGATCGAGCGCAGCGGACGACGCACGGTACCGCAGATCTTCATAGGCACCAGGCATGTAGGCGGCTGTGACGATCTGTACGAGCTGGATGCGGCTGGCGGCCTCGACCCCTTACTTGAATCTGGAGCATGACATGAGCAATGAAATGACCGGCGGCGTGCCGGCAGCCGATGCGCAGAACGATCTCTCCCCGACGCTGGCGCTGCAGAATGTGTACCTGAAGGACTGCTCCTACGAGGCGCCGAACGGCCCGCGTGTGGATGGCAACTGGAACCCGCAGATCAACCTCGACCTGCAGACGGGCGCGAGCGGCCTGTCGCCGGATCTGCGCGAGGTGGTGCTGACCGTCACCGTGTCCGCCAGGCAGAACGAGGTCACGATCTTTCTCGTCGAAGTGAAGCAGGCGGGCATCTTCCTGATGCGCAACCTGTCGGAACCCGATGTGAAGCGCGCCATCAGCAGTGTCTGCCCGGGCGTACTGTTTCCGTATGCGCGCGCCATGGTGTCGAGCCTGGTCACCCAGGGCGGATTCCCGCAGTTCCTGCTCCCGCCAGTGAACTTCGACGCCCTGTACGCGCAATCCGCCGCCCAGCCGCCGGCCACGACCAACTGACGCCCGGCAACCCATGACCCCGCGACCAGGAGCGGAAGGCGGAACGACCGTCGCCGTGCTCGGCGCCGGCTCCTGGGGGACGGCGCTGGCCATCCAGTTTGCGCGGACCGGGCACCCCACGCGATTGTGGGGTCGCAATCGCGCTGAGCTCGCGGCGATGGCCCGCAGTCGACGCAACGAGCGGTACCTGCCCAGTGGTGCGTTTCCGGAGGGGCTGCGCGTCGAACCGGATCTGGCCGCGGCCCTGCATGGCGCCGGCGATGCGCTGATCGCCGTGCCCAGTCACTCGTTCCGGGCAGTGTTGCAACAGATCGCACCGCACCTGACCGCGCAAACCCGTCTGGCCTGGGCCACCAAGGGTCTGGAACTCGACACCGGGTTGCTGCCGCATCAGGTCGCGCGCGAGGTGCTGGGAGCTTCGCGCGCCGTGGCTGTCCTGTCGGGCCCCACGTTCGCACGCGAAGTCGGCGCGGGTCTGCCGACTGCGATGACGATCGCTTCGCCGGATGATGCTTTCGCGAAAGCACTGGCTCACGGTCTGTCGTCGAACAACTTCCGTGCGTACATCTCCACGGACATCGTGGGTGTCGAGATCGGCGGCGCGGTCAAGAACGTGCTGGCGGTCGGCGCCGGCCTGTCCGATGGCCTTGGTTTTGGCGCCAACACACGCGTGGCCCTGATCACGCGCGGCCTGGTCGAGATGACCCGGCTCGGCATCGCGGCCGGGGCCCAACGTGACACGTTCATGGGCCTGGCCGGATTGGGAGACCTGGTACTGACCTGCACCGACGATCAATCACGCAATCGTCGGTTCGGTCTGCTGCTGGCCGCAGGGCGCACGCCGCAGAAGGCTCTCGAGGAGATCGGCCAGGCGGTCGAAGGCTACGCTGCCGCCAGGGCGGTGCACGCTCTGGCGCAGCGGTTGGGCGTGGAAATGCCGCTGTGCACGTGCGTGTACCGTGTCCTGTACGAGAACGTGCCCGCTCAGGATGCGGTGCGCGCCCTGATGAGCCGGCCTATCCGGTCGGAGACTGAATAGCAAAGCCGTTCTGGCGCCAGGCCTCGTAGACGACGAGCGCGACCGTGTTGGACAGGTTCAGGCTGCGATTGCCCGGGTGCATGGGCACGAACAGATGCTGCTCGCGCGGCACGCGATCGAGAACGCTCGCCGGCAGCCCCCGCGTCTCGGGGCCAAACACCAACATGTCGCCGCGCGCGAAAGCCGCCTCGCTGTAGCGGCGGCTGCCGCCGGTCTCCACGACAAACACGCGTGCAGGCGCGGTCTGCTCCAGACAGGCATCCAGGCTGGCGTGTACCCGCACCTGAGCGAGTTCGCCGTAGTCCAGCCCGGCCCGGCGCACAGCTCGCACGGTCAGCTCGAAGCCCAGCGGTTGCACCAGGTGCAGCACGCAACCGGCGTTGGCGCACAGCCGGATCACGTTGCCGGTATTAGGCGGAATCTCGGGCTGGAACAGGACGACATGCAGCATGAAGGGAGGCATAATGCCCTGCATGAGTTCCGGTCAGCCACCCAGGGGCGGCGCCGCAGGCGGACCGCGAGGACCTCAGGAGCCTCGAGCACTTCCGGGGGCGCAAGTACTTCCGGGGGCCCAAGTACCTCCAGGGCCGCAAGACAGTGGCGCCACAAAGGATCCGGCCGCAGAGGGCGGGTCGTCGCTGCACCTGAATTTCTGCGGACTCGACTTCGCCACGCCACTGGTACTGCTGTCCGGCTGCGTCGGATTCGGCGAGGAGTACACGCGGATCGAGGGCTTCTCCAACCGCGATGCCGGTGCCATCGTGCTCAAGGGCACGACCGGCAAGCCGAGACTGGGTAACCCTCCGCACCGCGTCTACGAGACCCCGGCCGGCATGCTCAACGCCATCGGCCTGCAGAATCCGGGCGTGGACCACGTGGTGCGCCGCATCCTGCCGCAGCTCGACTTCTCCGAAACGCGATTCATCGCCAACGTCTCCGGCTCCACGGTCGAGGAGTACGTCGAAGTCACGCGCCGCTTCGACCAGTCCCCGATCGATGCGATCGAAATCAACATCTCGTGCCCGAACGTTAAGGAAGGCGGCGTTGCCTTCGGCAACTATCCGGACATGTCGGCGCAGGTGGTGGAAGCCTGCCGCCGCGTCACGACCAAGCCCATCATCACCAAGCTGTCGCCCAACCAGACCGACATCCGGGAGAACGCGCGGCGCTGCATCGAGGCGGGCTCCGACGGCCTGGCGGTAATCAATACGATGATGGGGATGGCGATCGACGTGCGCACGCGCCGCCCTGTCATCGGGAATGTTCAGGGTGGACTGTCGGGCCCGGCGATCAAACCGATCGCGCTGCTGAAGGTTCACCAGGTGTACGAAGTGGCGCGCCGCCACCATGTCCCGATCATCGGTCAGGGTGGCGTCACGACGGCCACCGACGCCCTGGAGTTCATCCTCGCCGGCGCGACGGCCGTAGGTGTCGGCACCGCATTGTTCTACGACCCGATGGTGTGCAAGAAGATCAACGCGGGCATCACCGAGTATCTGCACGAGAATGGTCTGCGGAACGTGACCGAACTCGTGGGAACGCTGCGCACGGCTGCGGAAGCGGCCGTGGAAAAGGTGGACTGACGCGCTACCCGGGCGGTGCGGTGGCCGGGTTGGCTGCCCCTGCGGTCGCACCGGCTGATGCAGCGGTCGTGTTGGTTGATGCGGTGGCCGTGGCCGGCGATGCGGGCGCACCGGCCGTTGCGGCGGCGGTTCCGGCAGCCCCGCGTACCGCCGGGTTCTCCACATATAGAAGAGCGCGCGTGGGGGGGGCCAGCTGTACCTTCATGCCACGCAGCTGCTCCAGCAGCGCCAGGTTGATCGCCTGCTGCACGTCCGCGTAGGAATTGAAATCCGGCCGCGTGACGAAGTAGACCAACTCGAACTGCAACGCGCTATCGCCGTAGGTCAGGAAGTGGCAGCGGTCGAAGCGGGTGCTGGGCTGCGCCTGCACGATCCGCTTCACCTCGGCCGGGATTGCCGCGAGCACGTCCGTCGGCGTGTCGTAGCCAACACCGAACTGGAACACCGCGCGCCGCTCGCTCATGCGGCCGAAGTTGCGGATGCGCGTCTTCACGATGTCGGCATTGGCGATGATGATCTGCTCGCCGGAGACGCTGCGCAGCTGTGTGCTCTTCACGCCGATGTGCTCGACCGTGCCCTGGAAGTCGCCCAGCGTGAGGAAGTCGCCGACCCCGAACGGTTTGTCGAGCGCGATGGACATCGAGGCGAGCAGATCGCCGAGCACGGTCTGCACGGCCAGCGCGATCGCGATGCCGCCGATCCCCAGGCCCGCCAGCAGGGGCTTGATCTCGATCCCCAGGTTGTCGAGCGCGAGCAGCAGCACCATGGCCCAGACGATCAGGCCGGCCGAGAACAGGATGATGTCGGTGGATCCGGTCAGCACGGCATCCAGATCGCTCGACAGCGCGCGCCGCCGGTCCATGCCGAAGCGGATCGTGACCATGGTCCACAGTCCGACCTGGAACCAGAACAGCACGACGATGATGACCGTCAGCACCCGCTCCAGGCGTGGCGGGAAGGTCAGGTAACGGGATGCCAGGTAAAGGGCCACGGCCCACAGGAATACCCGGCTGGTGCGCGCCACGAGCAAGGTGGTGAGCTCGACGGCCCGGGGCAGTTCCTGCCGCTGCGCCGCCCAGTGGCGCCGACGCGCGCCGATGAACCCCTTGATGATGGGCAGGACGGTGAGCGTGACCAGGAAGGTGGCGAGCCCCAGCGCCCATTCGGTCACGGGGTTGCCGAGAAACTGGACATTCAACAGGTCTTGCCAGCGCAGCATGGCGCGCATGTTCTCATGCGCTGCGCGCGGGATTAAAGCGGGTCGCGCGGCGTCGGGCTATTCGATCGAGTCCATGCCCAGCTCCTTGAGCTTGCGCGTCAGCGTGTTGCGACCCCAGCCGAGCAGCTTTGCCGCCTCCTGGCGGTGCCCCTGGGTGCGCTTGAGCGCGGAGCGGATCAGGACGCGCTCGAATTCGGGCTGAGCCTCATCGAGCAGGGGGCGCTTGCCGTTCACGACCTGACGGTCCGCCCAGCCGGCGAGGGCCTTGGCCCAGTCGGTTTCCGCGGAGCCGCTCGCGGGCGCGGCTCCCAGCTCGGGCGGCAGATCCTCGACCCGCACCTCGCTGCCGGGAGCCAGCACCGACAGGCGCCGGCACAGGTTGACCAGCTCGCGCACATTGCCGGGCCAGCCATAGGCACTGAGCCGGGCCTCGGCTTCGGGCGCCAGGATCTTCGGCTCCACACCGAGCTCGTGCGCGGCCACGGTCATGTAGTGACCGAGCAGCGCCGGGATGTCCTCGGCGCGTGCGCGCAGGGGTGGCAGTTCGATGCGGATGACATTCAGCCGGTGATACAGGTCCTCGCGGAACAGGCCGCGGTTGACGCGGTCCTGCAGATTCTGGTGAGTCGCGGCGATGACCCGCACATCTGTGCGGATCGGCGTCTGGCCGCCGACGCGATAGAACTCCCCTTCGGCCAAGACGCGCAGCAGGCGTGTCTGCAGCGGCGTGGACATGTCGCCGATCTCATCGAGAAACAGCGTGCCGCCGTCGGACTGCTCGAAGCGGCCGCGCCGCTGCGAATCGGCCCCGGTGAAGGCGCCCTTCTCGTGACCGAACAGCTCCGATTCCAGCAGGTCGGCCGGAATGGCCGAGGTGTTGAGTGCGATGAACGGCTTGCCTGCGCGCGGGCTGTGATCGTGCAGTGCGCGCGCCACGAGCTCCTTGCCGGTACCGGATTCGCCGGTGATCAGCACGGTGACGCTCGAGCGCGCGAGTCTGCCGATGGCGCGGAACACCTGCTGCATGGCGGGTGCCCGACCCAACAGTTCGGGAATGCGCGGAGTGCTGGCGGCATCCCCTCCCACCTGCGGGTGGGCATTGGCAGCGCGCCGCACGAGGGCCACCGCCTGATCGATGTCGAACGGCTTGGGAAGGTACTCGAACGCACCGCCCTCGTAGGCCGAGACCGCGCTGCCCAGATCCGAATGCGCCGTCATCACGATGACGGGCAATGCCGGCCGCGCATCCCGGATCTTGCGCAACAGGTCCAGTCCCGACTGACCCGGCATGCGGATGTCGGTGATGAGCACATCGGGAGACTCGCGACGCAATGCATCCAACGCGGGCTCCGCTGCTTCGAACGCGCGTGGTGACATCCCGCCGTTGCGCAACGCCCGTTCCAACACCCAGCGGATCGAGGCATCGTCATCGACGAGCCAGATGCGCAGTGCCTGGCCGTTCATGAGGTTTCTCCCAGTGGCAGGAGCAGAGTGAATACGGTGCGTCCGGGTTCGCTTTCGAACTGGATCAGGCCGCCGTTGCGTGTGACCAGTTCCTGCGCGACCGCAAGTCCCAGACCCGTGCCGTTGGTGCGACCCGTGACCAGCGGATAGAAGATGCTGGAGCGGAGTGAGTCAGGAACGCCGGGACCGTTGTCCTCGACCTGCACGCTGGCAACGAGCCGATGACGCGCGGAGCCGATGGAAACGTTTGAAAGAGCGCGCGTCCGCAGAACCAGGTGCCCGATCTCGCCAACAGCCTGAAGCGCGTTGCGCGCCACGTTGAGCAGTGCCTGGATGGTCTGATGCCGGTCCAGCATGGCGTTCGGAAGACTGGGATCGTAGTCGCGATCGATCGTGACGGCGGCGCGCGCTTCGGCGCGCAGCAGGTGATACACGTGCTCGCAGATCTCGTGCACGTTCAGCAGCACTTTCTGCGGTGCGCGGTTCGGGCCGGCCATGGAATCGACCAGGGCGGTGAGCCGGTCGGCTTCGCCGATGATCACGCGCGTGTATTCCTTCAGGCCGGCCTCCTGCAGCTCGCGCTCCAGCAGCTGCGCCGCGCCGCGCAGGCCGCCGAGCGGGTTTTTGATCTCGTGCGCCAGCTGCCGGATCATCAGGCGGCTGCCGTCGAGCCGCGCGAGCAGGTCGTTCTCGCGGGAGATCTTCTGGCGCTGGGTGGTGTCAGCGAGTTCCAGCAGCAGATGCGTGCCGGTGACCTGACCAGCGAGCGGCGTGATCGTGACATCGAGAATCCGGCTGTCGCGCGGCGTGCCCAGGGGGCGCACGACCAGCTCACGGTCGGCGATGCCCTCGCCGGTGTCGAGCGCGCGGCGCAGGATGGCGGTGAATCCGTTGGAATCCTGCAGGAAGTCGCCGAACGGCCGGCCGCGTGCCTTGTTGAGACTGAAGGCGAGCAGGTCCTGGGCCGCGACATTGGCGTAGATGGGGCACAACTGGGCATCGAGCATGACGATGCCAGTGGAGAGCGCGTCGAGAAGATCGGTGGGATCAAAATGCGACAGCGCCGAGGGTAGGTTGGTCTCAGCTGCCACGGTGCACTCGGGGCCAGCCGGAAGCGGGAAGACCGCTCAGGATTGCGGCGTGGCGCTCAGCGGGGTGAAACCGTGGGACGTCCCTGCGGGACGCCGGCGCTACTTGGGTCTGGGGGCGGTCGGCACACCCGGCGCGGTCGGCACACCCGGGACCGTGGGTACGCCCGGCGCCGTTGAGCCGCTCGGAGACACCGCAGTGGGCTGCCGTACGTGAAACGTCACGCTCGCGGACTGGCAGACGTTTTTGCCCAATGGATCCTGCACGTAGAGCTGCAGGGCGTGCGAACCCCGGTCGATCGGCGAGATGGCGAATGCGCTGCCATCCGGGGGAACACCTGGAACCCGCTGGCCATCGAGTGTCACGACGACTTTGTCGCCGGGGCGCACCGGCGGAACGATGGCCGCCGAAGCAGCGATGGAGTCCACGTTCACGAATGCCTGATCCGGCGTCGGGGACGTCAGGGCGCAGCTCTGATACGTTGGACCCGACCTTCCCGACGTGGTCGACTGACTGCCCGGCGAGACCCGCGGTGCGCTGTAAGTCTGCGGAGCCTTCAGCTCCACCTTCTGCGCATTCTCGTGCGGTTGATCGCTGTAGTGAACGACACCCTCGTCGTCCACCCACTTGTAGACCGTTGCCGCAAGAGCCGCCGTGAAGCCGAGCGACATTAAGGTAAACAGGATGGCGCGCATAGGCTTCCAGCATATCCCCCTGGAGCGAGCGCCACAAAACGGGGTGGCGATATCCGTGAAATACCGCCACCTCCGCCCCACAGGAGGTCCGAAATGTCACACGGCTCCCATCAGCAGCTGTAATAGAGCTCCAGTTCGATGGGATGCGTGGACATGCGGAAGCGCGTGACCTCCTGCATCTTCAACCCCATGTAGGCATCGATCACGTCGTTGGTGAACACACCGCCGCGCGTGAGGAACTCCCGGTCCTTGTCCAGATGCTCCAGCGCCATGTCGAGCGAATGGCACACGGTCGGGATGTGCCGGGCCTCCTCCGGCTCCAGGTCGTACAGGTCCTTGTCGGCCGGATCCCCGGGATGGATCTTGTTCTGGATGCCATCCAGTCCCGCCATCATCATCGCGGTGAAGGCGAAGTAGGGATTGGCGCTGGAGTCCGGGAAGCGTACTTCGATGCGGCGCGCCTTCGGGCTGGACACCCACGGAATGCGGATGGAGGCGGAACGGTTGCGCGCCGAGTACGCCAGCATCACCGGGGCTTCGAATCCCGGCACGAGCCGCTTGTAACTGTTGGTTCCGGCGTTGGTGAAGGCATTGAGCGCCTTAGCGTGCTTGATGATGCCGCCGATGTAGTAGAGAGCGAGGTCGGACAGGCCTCCGTACTTGTCGCCGGCGAACAGTGCCTTGCCTTCCTTCTGCAGGGACTGGTGCACGTGCATGCCGCTGCCGTTGTCGCCCACCAGCGGCTTCGGCATGAAGGTCGCGGTCTTGCCGTAGCCGTGCGCCACGTTCAGGACGGCGTATTTCAGGATCTGCACCTGGTCGGCCTTCATCACCAGCCCGCCGGCGCCGATGCCGATTTCGCACTGGCCGCCGGTGGCCACCTCGTGGTGATGCACTTCGACCTTGAGCCCCATCTCCTCGCAGGCCAGACACATCGCAGAACGGATGTCCTGGAATGCATCCACCGGCGGCACCGGGAAGTAACCGCCCTTCACGCCGGGCCGGTGTCCCTTGTTGCCGTCCTGGTATTCCGTGGGGGAGTTCCACGCACCCTGCACGGAGTCGATGGAATAGAACGAGCCGCGCATCTCGTTGCCGAAGCGCACGCTGTCGAAGATGAAGAATTCGTTCTCGGGTCCGAACAGGGCGCCGTCGGCGATCCCGGTGGACTTGAGATAGGCCTCGGCCCGCTTGGCCAGGGAGCGCGGGTCGCGCTCATAACCCTGCATGGTGGCGGGTTCGATCACATCGCAGCGGATGTTGACCGTGGTCTCTTCGAAGAACGGGTCCAGGACCGTGGTGCCCGCCTCGGGCATCAGGATCATGTCGGACTCGTTGATGCCCTTCCAGCCGGCGATGGAGGAGCCGTCGAACATCTTGCCGTCGCGGAACAGGTCCTCGTCGACCAGCTTCGCGGGAATCGTCACGTGCTGCTCCTTGCCGCGCGTGTCCGTGAAGCGAAGGTCCGCAAACTTCACGTCTTTTTCTTTTATCAGCTTGATCACATCGGTGGGTGTCATATCGCCTCCGGATAAAAAGGGTGCCCCACCGCCGGCCCCCGGGCCGACGTCGCCAACAGCCAGACGCCGGCCATCGCGCGGTAGAGCGCCAGTGACAGTGCAGGCGCTGTGCCAGCCTGGTGCGGCTGATAAATCAACCGCTTACCGGATGCCGAGCCGCAGATTGCACAGGATTGGTGCGTGTGGACCGCGATTGTGCACCAGAAGTGGGCGTACCGGGCTCGCAAAGCGCGACGAAACCCCTCGCTGCGAGCCAGAGGTGGCTCCTGCGCCTGATCTTGGTGCGGGCTGTGAGTCTATTTGTGGATGAATAGTATGATAGAGTCCATTTATGGACTCATTGCTCACTGCCCGAAGCCTGCCCGAGAACGCGGGTGCGGTAGGTCTGCGGGCGTTCATCCGGATTGCGGAACTGTGGCACCTCACCGTCGCGGAGCAACTCACACTGCTCGGACTGTCTTCGCGGTCGACCTATTTCAAGTGGCGCAAGGACGCCCAGGTTCGCCTGCCGCGCGACACGCTCGAGCGGATCTCTTACGTGCTCGGAATCTACAAGGCGTTGCAACTGCTGTTACCTGACACCCGCGCGGCGGATGAGTGGGTACGCCGTCCCAACGAAGCACCCTTGTTCGGGGGGCGTTCGGCGTTGCAGCGCATGTTGTCGGGTCAGGTCGCCGACCTGTACCTCGTCCGTCAATATCTCGATGCGCAACGCGGCTGAGGGCACCCCCCTGGCCGCCATCCCAGACACCATTCCGGTTCGCGAAGTCCGCTGGCAGCCCTGCTTCCGCGTGATCTCGAGCCGTTATCCCACCATTCATCTGTTCGAGCGGCTGAGTGACCCGCAGGACTGGGACACGCTCTACGCACTCGAGTCGCTGACCAATGCGCGACTGCGCGAAGAGGCCGGCGAGCTGGCTCGCGTGCCACCGGAAGACCGGCTCAGCGGTCCGGGCTCGACGGTGATCATGGCGCCCTTCACGCATCTGGACCCGTCCGGCAGCCGCTTCACCGACGGCACGTTCGGCGCCTTCTACGCGGCTGCCAGTCTGGCGACTTCCGTGGCGGAGACCCGCCATCATCGCGAACGCTTCCTGCGGGCCACGGCGCAAGGTCCCATCGAACTCGACATGCGCACCTACCTGGCGGATGTCGAAGCCCGATTTCATGACATCCGCGGTCTGCGGCCGAGCCTGTCCGCGATCTACGATCCTGACAGTTACGTGTCCTCGCAGGTATTCGGGCGTGAGCTGCGACTCGGGGGATCGAACGGGATCGCCTTCGACAGTGTCCGTCATGCCGGCGGACAGTGCCTGGCCGTCTTCCGGCCCCGTCTGGTGCGCAACCTTCGGCAGGGAGCGCACCTGCGCTACGTCTGGGACGGCAACTCCATCAGCCGAGTGTACGAGCTGCGCCTGCTCGAGCACTGAACCGGACCCGAGCCGCTATACTCGCTGGCCGCCCGGGTGCCCGGCACCGGGAACACCCCCCGGGGCCAACGCACCCGGGACGGCAGATTGTCCGACCACGGGTTCATGCATGAAGACCGGCACCGCGCCGCGCACCTTTCAGGATCTGATTTTCACGCTGCAGCGCTACTGGTCCGACCAGGGTTGCGTGATCCTGCAGCCCTATGACATGGAGGTCGGCGCCGGCACCTTCCACACGGCCACCTTCCTGCGCTCGATCGGACCGGAACCCTGGAGCGCGGCCTACCTGCAGCCCTCGCGCCGTCCCACCGACGGCCGCTACGGCGACAACCCGTTCCGGCTGCAGCACTACTACCAGTACCAGGTGGTCATCAAGCCCTCGCCGCTGGAGATCCTCGACCTGTACCTGGGGAGCCTGCGGGCGCTGGGCCTGGATCCGCTGGTGCACGATGTGCGCTTCGTGGAGGACAACTGGGAATCGCCCACGCTCGGGGCGTGGGGACTGGGCTGGGAGGTGTGGCTCAACGGCATGGAGATCTCCCAGTTCACCTACTTCCAGCAGGTGGGTGGGCTCGACTGCCGGCCCGTCACGGGCGAGATCACCTACGGCCTCGAACGGCTGGCGATGTACCTGCAGGGTGTCGAGAGCATCTATGACATCGTGTGGGCGCAGGGAGCGCGCGGCACGGTCACCTATCGCGACGTGTACCACCAGAACGAAGTGGAGCAGTCGATCTACAACTTCGAGCTGGCGGATGTGCCGACGCTGCTGCGTCACTTCGAAGAGCACGAGAGCGCGTGCCGGCAGTTGTTGGAAGCGAAGCTGGCCCTGCCTGCCTACGAACAGGTGTTGAAGGCCTCGCACACCTTCAATCTGCTGGATGCGCGGCGGGCCATCTCGGTCACCGAGCGGCAGCGATACATTCTCAGGGTAAGAACACTCGCGAGCGCCGTGGCGCAGACGTATTACGCGAGCCGCGAAGCGTTGGGCTTCCCGATGCTGAAGCAGGGCGGGACTGCCGACTCGGCCGCTGCCGGGCCGGCCACGCCTGGTGCCGTATTGCCACCGGGTACATCGCAATCGGCTGGCGCGGCGCAGTCGAAGGCTGGCGTGGCAGGGTCCCCGACGGGAGCCGGCGCATGAGCGTGGAGCGTCGCGACTTTCTGGTCGAGCTGGGGACCGAGGAACTTCCCCCCAAGGCACTTCGTGGCCTGGAGCAGGCTTTTGCGAACGGAATCCGCGCAGGCCTTGAGAAGGCGGGTCTCGCGCACGGTGACATCACATCATTCGCGACACCGCGGCGTCTGGCCGTGTTGGTCAAACGGCTCGTGCACCGGCAGCCTGACCAGGACATCAGGCGGCGGGGGCCGCCACTGTCTGCGTCTTTTGATGGTGCTGGGGCGCCGACGCGCGCTGCGTCTGCGTTTGCTGCGAGTTGTGGGGTGCCTGTCGAGCAGCTTCAGAAGCTCGAGGAAGGCAAAGGCACGTTCCTGTTCTTCATCGGCACGAAGCCGGGAGCGCTGGTGAACGAGTTGATTCCGCAGATCGTGCAGGCATCGCTCGATGCGCTGCCCATTCCCCGGCGCATGCATTGGGGTTCCGGCACCGCGGAGTTCGTGCGGCCCGTGCACTGGCTGCTGATGCTTTACGGCAGGGATGTCATTCCGGCCACGATCCTGGAAACCGTTTCGGGGAATCTCACGCGGGGTCACCGGTTTCATGCGCCCAAGCCGCTGCGCATCACGACGCCGGGGGCGTACGAGCGCGCCCTGCAGCAGCGCGGTTACGTCCGGGCAGCCTTCGGCGCGCGTCGCGACCTGATCGCAGCGCGGGTGGCCGAACTGGCGCAGGAAGTGGGCGGCCGCGCTGTCATCAGTGAGGATCTGCTCGAGGAGGTCACGGCGCTGGTGGAATGGCCCGTGCCGCTCGCCGGGCGATTCGAAGAACGATTCCTCAGCCTGCCGCGCGAGGTACTGATCTCGACGCTGCAGGATCACCAGCGATACTTCCCCGTGGAGGACCCGCAAGGGCGCCTGCTGCCGAATTTCATCGCGGTGAGCAACATCGAGAGCCGGGAACCAACGAAGGTCCGCGAAGGCAACGAACGCGTGGTGCGTCCGCGACTCGCCGATGCCGCCTTCTTCTTCGAACAGGACCGCAAGCAGCCGCTGGCCGCCCGCCTGGGTGCGCTCGACAAGGTCACCTACCACGTGAAGCTGGGCTCGCAGGGTGACAAGACGCGGCGCGTGAGCGCATTGGCGATCGACATGGCCGCGGCTCTGCACAGCGATCGCGTTCGCGCGGGCCGCGCCGGCGAGCTGTGCAAGTGCGACCTGCTGACGGCGATGGTCGGGGAGTTCCCCGAGCTCCAGGGCATCATGGGGACCTACTACGCGCGCGCCGATGGCGAGGACCCGGAGGTCGCCACGGCCATTCGCGAGCACTACCTGCCGCGCGGCGCCGGCGATGGGCTGCCGCAGACTCCCAGCGGTGTCGCCGTGGCGCTGGCCGACAAGCTCGACACGCTGGCCGGTATCTTCGCGATCAACGAAAAACCCACCGGCACCAAGGATCCGTTCGGGCTGCGCCGCGCCGCCATCGGCATCCTGCGCATCCTCATCGAGAAGGGACTGGACCTGGATCTGCGCGACTTCATCGCCCAGGCGCTCGAGCGGGTGCGGGTGGACATCGCGCGGTTGCGTGGCGCCGCCAGTGCGACCGCAGCGACGGCGACTCCGCCAGGGGCTGGAGCGGCGGCAGGAGCGGCGGCGCCTGGCTCAGGCACTTCCAGCAGACCTGCCGTGGCTGCCGACCCCGAGACCGGCGTGACTCAGGTCTACGAGTTCATCATGGAGCGGCTGCGCGCCTACTACCTGGAGAGCGCGCCCGTGCCGGGCGAGACAAGCCCGGTATCGGGTGAGACGGGCGCGGTCCCGCTCACGGGCGAAATGTTCGATGCGGTCCTGGCGACGCGGCCGGCATCGCCGCTGGACTTCGATGCGCGGCTGAAAGCGCTCAGCGTGTTCCTCACGCTGCCGGAGGCGGCGAGCCTGGCTGCCGCCAACAAGCGCACGGCCAACATCCTGCGCAAGTCGGGTGCGGCCACATCAACCCAGGTGAACGTCGAACACCTGCGCGACCCCGCGGAGGTGCGCCTGTTCGATGCCATGCGCTCGTTGCAGGAATCGGTCACCGGCGCGGTCGCGCAGCGCGAGTACACTCGGGCACTGGGGACTCTTGCGCAGCTTCGACCGGCCGTGGATGCGTTCTTCGAACAGGTGATGGTCATGGATGAGGACCCGCGCTTGCGCGCCAACCGGCTGGGACTGCTGGCGCAACTGCATGGCCTGTTCGGCGGCATCGCGGATCTGTCCCGTCTGCCCGGCTGACCGGCACGCCCATGCAGTTCATCCGCTCGCTGCTGTTCACGGTGTTCCTGTTTGTCTGGACCTTCGGCTACGCCATCTTCTTCGTGATCGCGTGCTCCTTCCTGCCGTTTCCCAAGCGCTTCCTGCTGGCGCGCGTGTGGGGGGTCGTGCTGCTCACGGTGCTGAAGTGGACGTGCCGCCTGGACTACCGCATCGAGGGGCGCGAGAACCTTCCCGAAGGCAATCACATCGCGTTGTGGAAGCATTCCTCCTCGTGGGAAACCATCGCCATGACGGTCGTGTTCCCACAGCAGGTGTGGGTGCTCAAGCGCGAACTGCTGTGGGTTCCCGCCGTGGGCTGGGGCATTCGCCAGATGCACGCCATCGCCATCGATCGCAGGTCGGGTCACTCGGCGGTGAGCCAGGTGGTGGAACAGGGTCGTCAGCGTTTGGAGGAAGGCGACTGGATCATCATCTTTCCCGAGGGCACTCGCATGCCCCACGGCCAGACGCGGCGCTACGGTGTGAGCGGTGCGTTGCTGGCTTCCGCGACCGGCAAGATGATCGTGCCGGTCGCGCACAATGCGGGGAGCTTCTGGCCGCGCCGCGGACTGCTGAAGAAGCCGGGCACCATCCGCGTGGTGATCGGACCGCCCTTCCAGGCGGCCGGCCGCGATGTGCGCGAACTGAATCAGCAGGTGCAGGACTGGATCGAAGCCACGGTCGCCTCGCTCACACCCGGCTGACATGGCGACCGTCGCCTGACATGACGGTCTGCGCCTGACATGGCAACCGCCGGCTGACGAGCCAGCAGGATGTCCGGATTGCATTCACTGCCCGCCGCCGTTCTCGTCCTGTTGGTTTCCGCCGCGCTGGTCTACTGGGCGTGCGAGTACTTCGTCAACGGCATCGAGTGGGTGGGTCGCAGGGCGGGCCTCTCGCAGATTGCGGTCGGTACCGTACTGGCGGCTTTCGGGACCGCGCTGCCCGAGAGCGTGGTGACATTCGTTGCCGTCGTGTTCAGTCACGACGCTGCAACGCAGAACATCGGCATCGGCGCGGCGCTGGGTGGCCCGCTCGTGCTGGCGACTATTGCTTACCCGGTCGTTGGCCTGATGCTGCTGCTGACCCGTGCGCAACCGGCACGCGCGCCCATCGACCTCAACCGCGCGCGACTGAGCCGCGACCAGGGATGGTTCCTGCTCATCTTCGCCTGCAAGATCGCGCTCGGCTTCGTGGCGTTCGCGGTGAAGCCGCGGCTGGGCTGGTTGTTCCTGGCCGCGTATGTCGCCTACACCTGGTCCGAGATGCGCGATCAGTCGGCCGAGACCGAGGGTGAACTCGAACCGCTGCGACTGCAGCCACGCAGCGCCACACCATCCGCCTGGCTCGCCTGGCTGCAAAGCGTGATCGCGCTGGTGGTGATCTTCGCGGCCTCGCATCTGTTCGTGCAGCAACTGGGCATCGTGGGGCCGGCGCTGGGCATTCCGTCCACGGTGGTGGCGCTTCTGCTGAGTCCCGTGGCCACCGAGTTGCCCGAGACACTCAACGCGGTAATCTGGATCCGCCAGGGCAAGTACCGCCTGGCGCTGGCCAACATCAGCGGCTCCATGATGATCCAGGCGACGGTGCCGACCGCGCTCGGACTTCTGTTCACGCCCTGGCTGTTCGATGCTCCACTGGCGCTCGCCGGGGCGATCACCGCACTCGCCGTGGCCGGTCTTTACATGCTGCTTCGCGGCAATGCCCTGTCGCCCGTGCGACTCGCCACGTTCATTCTTTTCTACGCCGCATTCGCCGCAGGTCTCGTGCTGCTGCACAGGCAGAATTGAGAGCCATGGCGGAGTCCTCGCCTGTCACGGCGCCATAGTCGATGGAGACACCGCGGGCGACGCAATCGTCGCCTGATTCAATCGCATTGGCGCGCATGTGAGCCAATTGAGGCCGGGCAGAGGTCTCGAGACCCGGTTACGGGGTCGGTCGCGAGACGTCCGGGCGAGCGGCACACGCGTCGGCGGCCACGGCGATGCAGTCGCTGCGCGCGACGCCTACACGTCGAGGTTGAGCACCGACAGCGCGTTCTTCTCGATGAACTCGCGGCGCGGCTCGACCTGATCGCCCATCAGCGTCGTGAAGATGTCATCCGCGGCCACGGCGTCGTCGATGCGCACCTGCATCAGCCGGCGCGACTCCGGATTGATGGTCGTTTCCCAGAGCTGCTCCGGATTCATCTCGCCCAGGCCTTTGTAGCGCTGAATGCTCTGGCCGCGGCGTGCCTGCTCGCGCAGCCAGCGCATCGCCTCCTTGAACGAGCCCACTTCCTGCCGCTCTTCGCCGCGAGTGACGAAGGCGCCCTCGCCGATCAGGCCGGCCAGGGTGCGCGCCAGTTCGGCGATCCGCTGGTACTCGGCGGACTCGAAGAACTCGCGCGGCAGGTACTTGTTGCTGGGCGTGCCGTGTTCGGTCTTGTGGATCAACACCCGGGCGGCATGGCCATCCGTTGCATCACTCACGCGCACGGCGTAGGTGCGGGTCCCATCATCGATCCCGTTCAGCCGCTGATGCAGCTCCTGCGCCCAGCCGCGCAACCAGTCGGGCCGGTCGAAATCGGCCGTGCTGACTTCGGGCATGTAGATGAGCTGCTCGAGCAACCGGTCGTCATAGCGCCGCGACCAGCGCTTGATGATGGCCTGGACCTCCATGTACTGGCGCGCGAGCGCCTCGAGCCCGGGGCCCTGCAGCGGGGGTGCTTCGGCGTTGACGTGCAGCGCGGAGTTCTCCAGCGCCGTGTTGAGCAGCATGGCATCCAGCTCGCTATCGTCCTTGACGTAGGACTCCTGCTTGCCGCGCTTCACTTTGTAGAGCGGCGGCTGCGCGATGTAGATGTGGCCGCGCTCGATCAACTCCGGAATCTGCCGGTAGAAGAAAGTCAGCAGCAGCGTACGGATGTGCGAGCCGTCGACGTCGGCATCGGTCATGACGATGATGCGGTGATAGCGCAGCTTGCTGATGTCGAAATCATCGCGGCCGATCCCGCAGCCGAGCGCGGTGATCAGCGTGCCGACTTCGGCCGATGAGAGCATCTTGTCGAAGCGCGCCTTCTCGACATTCAGGATCTTGCCCTTCAGCGGCAGGATGGCCTGCGTGCGGCGGTCGCGGCCCTGCTTGGCAGAGCCACCGGCCGAGTCGCCCTCGACGATGAAGATCTCCGACAGCGCGGGATCCTTTTCCTGGCAGTCGGCGAGTTTTCCGGGCAATCCGGCGATGTCGAGCGCCCCCTTGCGGCGAGTCATCTCGCGCGCCTTGCGCGCGGCCTCGCGCGCGCGCGCCGCTTCGATGGTCTTCGCGATGATGGAGCGCGCATCCGCGGGATGTTCCAGCAGGAACTCCTGCAGCTTCGCGCTCACCGCGGTCTCGACGATGCCCTTCACTTCGGAGGACACCAACTTGTCCTTGGTCTGCGAGGAGAACTTCGGATCGGGCAGCTTCACCGAGAGGATGGCGGTCAGGCCCTCGCGCGCGTCGTCGCCTGAGGTCTGGATCTTCTCCTTCTTGGTGGACATTTCCTTTTCGATGTAATCGTTCAGTGTGCGGGTGAGCGCGCTGCGGAATCCGGCCAGGTGCGTGCCGCCATCCTTCTGCGGGATGTTGTTGGTGTAGCAGAACATGCTCTCCTGGTAGGAGTCGTTCCACTGCATGGCGACTTCCACCGCCACCGGCCCTTCCTGCGTCTTGAACCAGAACACCGACTCGTGCACGGGAGTGCGTGTGCGGTTGAGATGTTTTACGAAGGCCTGCAGGCCGCCTTCGTGGCGAAACACATCCGACTTGTTCTCGCGCTCGTCCACCAGGTCGATGCGCACGCCGGAATTCAGGAAGGACAGCTCGCGCAGGCGCTTCGCCAGCACTTCGTAGTTGAACTGGATGTTGGTGAAGATCTTCGCGCTGGGTCGGAAGCGGATGACGGTGCCGCGCTCCTGGGTTTCGCCCACGACGGCCAGCGGGGCGACGGGCTCGCCCAGGTGGTATTCCTGTCGATGGATCTTGCCGTCCCGGCAGACAGTGAGCAGCAGGTAGTCCGACAGGGCGTTCACCACAGAGACGCCCACCCCGTGCAAGCCGCCGGACACTTTGTAGGACGTATCGTCGAACTTACCGCCAGAATGCAGCACAGTCAGGATGACTTCGGCGGCAGATCGGCCCTCTTCCGGATGGATGTCCACCGGAATGCCACGGCCATTGTCGGAGACGGTCACCGACTCATCGGCGTGGATAGTCACGATGATTCGGTCGCAGTAGCCGGCAAGGGACTCGTCGATGGAGTTGTCCACCACCTCGAACACCATGTGGTGCAGGCCGGAACCGTCATCGGTATCCCCGATGTACATGCCCGGCCGCTTGCGCACGGCGTCCAGGCCCTTCAAGACTTTGATTTTGCTGGAATCGTAGACGTCGTCAGATGCCATGAAGTTACTCGGTTGGGCGCCGCCTGCGACTGGCGGGCACGTTGCCGCAGTGACCCCTCGAGGGTGGCCGGACTGCCGCGTCTTCAGGTCTGCCCCGGTGCGGGCCTGAAGGGCCGAACGGGTCCATCGGCAGGCTTGCGCTGGGGCCAAATATCCCAGCGATTATACAGGGTTAACGTGTCCCCGTTCCACGTGGAACGTCTTGTCCGGACGGCCAAAAAGGTCGGCGCCAGGCTGCAGGGACGTCAGCACCAGCTGGCAGCGCAAGGGCTGCACGGCATCGATGAAACGCCTCAGGTGCAAGGCATCCAGCTCTGCGGCCGGATCATCCAGTAGCAGGCTGGGCTGGGTGCCCAGCGAGTCCTGGAGAAGCCGGATCTGGGACAGGATCATGGCCACCGCGGCCAGCTTCTGCTGGCCCCGGGACAGGACCTCCCGGGCTGCCTTGCCTCCCACCCTGACCAGCACGTCAGCCCGGTGCGGACCTGAGTGAGTCAGTCCACGGGCCACGTCCCGCGCCTGGCTCTGGGCCAGGGCTTGCTCGAGGGTGTGGTCCGCCGACCAGCCTTGGTAGTAAGTGAGGTCGATCTCGAGGTCCGTCAAGGACTGCACCGTCGAGATCCAGACCGGCGCCAGGGACGTCATCACGCCACGCCGCGACTGGGAGATGGACTCCCCGAGGCGGGCAAGCTCGACGTCCCAGGGACCGGTGTCGTGACCGGGCTGCCTCAGGGCGGCGTTGCGCTGCTTCAGGGTTCGGTTGTAGCGGACCCATTGAGCCGCGAAACCCGGTTCCACGTGGAACACGGCCCAGTCGAGCCACCGGCGGCGTCGAT